>Ga0306919_10000172_pt1 | contig 26083 bp, 30 predicted proteins | sample flu12Cox44000172_FD_203764 | JGI IMG/M metagenome (GOLD analysis project Ga0306919, IMG submission 203764) | Lab enrichment of tropical soil microbial communities from Luquillo Experimental Forest, Puerto Rico - flux4day.12C.oxic.44.000.172 (v2)... | ecosystem: Environmental > Terrestrial >... | reverse complement strand
CTGATCAGCGCCGACCCATAATCTCTTCAAGAAAGCGCGTGAGATCGTCGGTCAGGTGATCGACGTAAGGCGCGTCACGTCCCTCCAGCTCCCAGGCTTCGCGCAGTACTTCGCGCTGGCCCTCCGGTACCACCAGCACGGTGGTCATGCCGAGCGCATGCGGCGTTTCGAGATTGCGCGCCAGGTCCTCGAACATCGCGGCCTTCGCCGGGTCGACGCCATGGCGCGCGAGGAAGCGGTTATAGACCTGCGGCAATGGCTTCGGGTCGAGGTTGGCGGCGGCAATGTCGAACACATCTTCGAAGTGATGATGAATGTCGAGCCTCCGCATCACCGCGTCGGCGTGCTTGCGTGTGCCGTTGGTGAGGATCAGTTTGCGGCCGGGAAGTTTTTCCAGCGCGGCACCGAGCTGCGGGTTTGGCTCGAGCGGCGAATGATCGATCCGGTGCACGAAGTCGAGATACGCGTCGGGGCTCATCCCGTGCTCGGCCATCATCCCGCGCATGGTCGTGCCGTAGCGCTTGTAATAATCCTTCTGCAGGCGGAGCGCCTCGTCTTTCGAGACCTTCAGAAAATCCGAAACGTAGGCACGAATGCGCTCATCCACCTGCTGCCAGAGACGGAGGTGATGCGGATAGAGAGTGTTGTCGAGATCGAAGACCCAGGTTTCGACCTTGCCGAAACCACGCGGCGCCTGAGCGGACAGTGTTGGCACGGAGTTACGATTCCTTGAAACGCACGGTCGTCGACGGCTTGCCGGCCAGCTCGATGACCGCAAAACCGGCGGATTTTTTCCGACGCGGCGCGGGTGATGCCAACTTCAGCGGTGCATCAGCGTGCCGACGCCGTGGTCGGTCAGAAGCTCGAGCAGGACGGCATGCGGGACCTTGCCGTCCATGATGACGACACCCTCCACGCCCTGGTCGAGCGCGTACATGCAGGTCTCGACCTTCGGGATCATGCCGCCTGAAATCGTCCCGTCGGCAATCAGCTTGCGGGCGTCGGACATCGACAGTTCCGCAATGAGGCTTTTTGATTTGTCGAGCACGCCGGGAACGTCGGTCAGCAGCAGCAGACGCTTGGCCTTCAGCGCGCCGGCGATGGCGCCGGCAAAGGTGTCTGCGTTGACGTTGAACGTGCCACCATTGGCCGAGGTCGCCACCGGCGCGAGCACCGGGATCATTTCGCGGCCAATGACCTGATTGAGCATGGTCAGGTCGACTTTCTCAGGTTCTCCGACGAAGCCGAGATCGACGACCTTCTCGATGTTGGAATCGGGATCGACAACGGTGCGGCTGACCTTGCGCGCCTGCACCAGGTTGCCGTCCTTGCCGCACAGTCCGATCGCCTTGCCGCCGGCCGCGTTGATGTAGCCGACGATCTGCTTGTTGATCGAGCCGGCCAGAACCATTTCGACGATCTCGACAGTTTTGGAGTCGGTGACGCGCAATCCCGCGGCGAATTCCGATTTGATGCCGAGCTTCTTCAGCATGGCCTCGATCTGCGGGCCGCCGCCGTGCACCACCACCGGGTTGATGGCGGTCTGCTCGAGCAGAACAATGTCGCGGGCAAAGTCACGAGCCATCTGTTCCTGGCCCATGGCGTGGCCGCCGTATTTCACGACGACGATCTCCTCGTCGTAGCGTTGCATGTGCGGCAGCGCTTCGGACAGGATGCGGGCCTGCTCTTGCGGGTCAATCTTGGGCGCTTTGCTCATTGCTTCGGTCTCATTGGCGGGGCGGTTCTAGCCGATTGGGCAGGGTCACGACAATGCGTCAGGCCTTTCTTTCCTCCAGCAGGCGGCCGATGGCGGCGCGCAATTCGGGGATCCCGCTCCCCTCGCGCGAGGATGTCGGAAGCACCGTCGGAAACGCGGCCGGGCGCTTGGCCAGGGCGGCTTCGACATCGGCCATGCGATCGCGCAGATCGGAAGGCTTCACAGCATCGCATTTGGTCAAAACAATCTGATGACTGACCGCGGACTGGCCCAGGGCGTCGAGCGCCGCATCGTCGGCGGTCTTGAGCCCGTGGCGGGCATCAACCAGCACGTAGACCCGGGCGAGGTTGCTGCGGCCGCGTAGGAACGCGTCGATCAGCTCGGTCCACGCCGCGATCTTGGATTTCGATGCGACGGCGTAGCCGTAGCCCGGCATGTCCACGACACTGAGGCTGTCACCGCCGTTAAAGAAAATGAGCTCCTGTGTGCGACCCGGCGTGTTCGAGATCCGCGCGAGGTTCTTGCGGCCGGTGAGGGCGTTGATCAAGCTCGACTTGCCGACGTTGGATCGTCCGGCGAAGGCAATCTCGACCCCGCGCATCGGCGGCAGCGACACGGGCGTAGCGGCTGCGGCAACGAAGCGCCACTCTCCGGCGAACAGGCGCCGGCCAGTGTCGATTTCCTGACGGGTGAAATCGGTTGCCATCACAAATTTGTTTTCGGTCATTCCGGGGCGCCGGCACTCGCCCGCGAACCCGGAATCCAGAAAAGAAGCATAGCGCATCGATCTGGATTCCGGGCCTGGGCTTCGGCCAGCCCGGAATGACGGAATAAAAAAGAGTCGGAGTCCGGCGCAGTCCTGCCGCTACGACGCCTTCTTCTTTACGAACATCGCCTTGATGTTGTCGAACAGTTCGATCTTGGCGCCGTGCTTGCGCATGATGACACTCTGCTGCAGCACCGAAAGTGTGTTGTTCCAGGCCCAATAGATAACGAGTCCTGCGGGGAAGCTTGCCAGCATGAAGGTGAAGAGCAGCGGCATCCAGTTGAAGATCATGGCCTGCGCCGGATCCGGCGGTGCCGGGTTGAGCTTCATCTGCACCCACATGGTCACACCCATGATCAACGGCCACAGGCCGAGATGCAGGAAGGGCCCGACCACCGGCAGAATGGTGGGGTCTATCGGGATCAGTCCGAACAGCGTGAAGATGTTGGTCGGGTCCGGCGCCGACAGATCGTGAATCCAGCCGAAGAACGGCGCGTGGCGCATTTCGATGGTGACGAACAGCACTTTGTACAGCGAGAAGAACACCGGGATCTGGATCGCGATCGGCAGACAGCCGGCGAGCGGATTGATCTTTTCCTTCCGGTAGAGCTCCATCAGCTCCTGCTGCTGCTTGGCCTTGTCGTCGGCGTAACGCTCGCGGATGGCCGTCATCTGCGGCTGCACCGCCTTCATCTTCGCCATCGAGGCGTAGGATTTGTTGGCGAGCGGGAAGAAGGCGATCTTGATCAACACCGTCACGATCAGGATGGCGAGACCGAAATTGCCGACCAGCCGGTAGAAGTAGTCCATGACGATGAACAGCGGCTTGGTGATGAAGTAGAACCAGCCCCAGTCGATCAACAGGTCGAAGCGGTTGAGCTTGAGCTGCCTGTCATAGTCATTCACGACCTGCACTTCCTTGGCGCCGGCGAAGAGCCGCGCATTGGCGACCGTGGTCGCGCCCGGCGCGATCGTCTGTGCATCAAGCAGATAGTCGGTTTGGAATGTCCTGATGTTGCCCAGCATGCCGGTTGAGAAACGCGCCTTCAGGTGCGCGGTCGGATCCGGCAGCAGCGTTGCGGCCCAGTATTTGTCGGTGATGCCGAGCCAGCCGTTTGTAACGTCGAAATTGACGACCTTCTTTTCCTCGATGTTCTTGTAGGTGAATTCCTGCAGTCCGGACTCGCCCAGCACGCCGATCAGGCCCTCATGGAGAATGTAGTAGCCAAGCGTTTGCGGCGTTCCATGACGGGAAATGAGCGCATAAGGATAAAGAGTGACCGGGTTCGTGCCCTTGTTGGTCACCTCATCCTTGATGGTGAAGAGGAATTTGTCGTCGACCGCGATCGTGCGGCGGAATTCGAGCCCTTCGCCGTTGTCGTAGGTCAGCGTCACCGGATTGCCGACACCGAGCGTGCCCGAACCAGTCCGCGTCCACACCGTTTCCGATGTCGGCAGTTTGAGGTCTGAGCTGCCGCCACCGGTCCAGCCGAATTCAGCGTAGAAAGGATCCGCCGTCCCCGACGGCGACAGCAGGGTGACCGGCGGCGATTTCGGATCGACGGTTTCGCGGAATCGTACCAGCGCGATATCGTCGATGCGGCCGCCCTTGAGCGCGATCGAGCCCAGCACGTTATCGGTCGCGATCGGAACGCGCGGTGAAGCCGCGAGCGCTGCGGTGCGATTGACCGGGGCGGCGGGCGAGGGTGCGGCTGCCTGGCCGGGAACCTGCGGCGTTCCGGATTGCATGGGTGCCGGCGGCGTCTGGCTGCTCGGTTGTGCCGGGCTCGGCGCGCCCTGTTTCTGGTGCTGGGCCTGCAACTGCTCCTGCCGCGCTTTCTCCTGCGGCATGCCGACAAAAAATTGCCAGCCGATGAGCACGAGCGCCGAGAGCACGATGGCGAGGATGGTATTCTTATTGTCGGTCATCACTATTCCGTTTTGCCATTGCGGCTCGCGTGTGCACGCCGCAACGCTCCTTCGAGGTCCTGTGTCATTGCGGCAAACGGCTGATTGAGCGCCGCGCGCCGTCCGACCAGTACATAGTCATGCCCGGCCTGAAGCCGGCTTGCGGCCGAGAGCCGCACGATCTCCCGCAAACGCCGGCGAACGCGGTTTCGCTCGACCGCATTCCCGACTTTCTTTGACACGGTAAAGCCTAACCGTGCCGGCCCCGTGTCACGGCGATTGCGTGCCTGCAGCACGAATGCCGTTGCCGGCACCTTGATCCCCGCTGCCGCGGCCAAAAAGTCCGCCCGTTGCCTCAATCGCTCCATGAAAGCCGCGCAGCGGTTTTCGTCGCCATCAGGCGGATAGCCGCTTGCGTCCGCGTCCCCTGCGCGCCGACAGGACTTTGCGCCCACCCTTGGTGGCCATGCGCTTGCGGAAACCGTGACGACGCTTGCGTACAAGCTTGCTCGGTTGATAAGTCCGCTTCACGTTCAGTTCTCCGCTACGCTGTGGGGAAGAGAGGACGTCGTCCTCGAAAACGCCTTGAAACCCGAATGTTCGGGCCAGCACACGATTTCGCGCGGCTTATAAGGGAGGGCCCTTGGCCCGTCAATGAGACGCTGTTGTGTGACAGCCAAGGTCAAACCGTCTCACGAACCGGTGACAGTGCCCGGCCCGCCCGGGGGCTCGTGTATAAAGCGGCAATGCCAGAATCGGCCCCCGCCTTCGATTCTCGCGGTATCGCCCGCCGGATCCTGCCATTTGCCGTGGTGATTATTCTTTTCGGGGCGGCCTATCTCGCCATCGGCGGGGTCTCGCTCGAATCGCTGGTGCGCCATCGCGCGGCGATCGATGATTTCGTTGTCTCGCATCGGTTGCTGGCCGTTCTCTCCTACATGGGACTTTATATTGTCACCGTCGCACTCTCGGTGCCGGGAGCCGTATTTCTCACCGTCACCGGCGGCTTTCTCTTCGGGCTTGTGCTCGGCGCCTCGGCCGCGGTGGTCAGCGCCACGATCGGCGCCACGCTCATCTTTCTCGCGGCCCGAACGGCGCTCGGCGACCCGCTGCTGCGGCGCGCCGGTCCGCGCGCCAACCAGCTGGCCCGCGGATTTCGCGACGATGCGTTCAGCTATCTGCTTTTTCTGCGCCTGGTACCGGCGTTTCCGTTCTTCCTGGTCAACCTGGTACCGGCGTTCGCCGGCGTGCGGCTGGGGCCGTTCATTGCCGCGACCGCGATCGGTATTATCCCGGGAGCCATCGTTTTCGCTCTTGCGGGGGTCGGGCTGGACAGCATGATCGCGGCGCAGAAGAATTCGTATGATCAATGTATCGCGGCAGGGGGCGCCGATTGTCAGCTGGCGTTCGACCCGGCGGATGTTCTGACGCCGCAGCTGATCGCGGCGCTTGTCGCGCTCGGCCTGCTCGCGCTGATGCCGGTCGTGGTGAAATATTGGCGGGCGCGCTCGCGTACCACTGCATGATGCGCGGGCGGGACCGGTTGGGGGCATGGGAGACACACTGACACCAGATATCTGCGTGATCGGCGCGGGCCCCGGCGGCTTGTCGGCGGCCGCGGCCGCGGCTGCCTTCGGCGTGCCGACCGTACTGATCGAACGTGACGCGATGGGCGGCGACAGTCTCAATACCGGATCCGTTCCCTCGAAAGCGCTGCTGGCGGCGGCGAAACGCGCGGAGGCCATCCGTGGCGCGGCTGCGTTCGGGCTCGAGGTGCAGAACATCCGGGTCAATTTCGCCAAGGTGAGCGACCACGTGCAGTCGGCCATCGCAGCGGTCGAGCCAGCGTATTCCATGGAGCGATTCACCGGGCTGGGTGTTCGGGTCATCCGCGCGCATGCGCAATTCAAGGATGCGCGGACGGTGACGGCTGGCGACTTCGAGATTCTCGCGCGGCGTTTCGTTGTTGCGGCAGGATCAAAACCGACCATTCCCGCGATCGCCGGCCTTGACGGCGGGTCTTTTCTCACCAACGAAACCATTTTCGATCTGAAAGAACGACCGGAGCATCTCATCATTGTCGGTGCCGGAAGTGTCGGCCTCGAGCTGGCGCAGGCGTTCCGCCGGCTGGGAAGCTCAGTGACGGTGCTCGAGGCGGTGCGGCCGCTCGCCGGCGATGATGCTGAATGCGTCAATATCGTTCTCGACCGGCTCGAGCGCGAAGGCGTCGTCATCCGCAGCGGCGTGAATGTCACTGGCGTCATGCATGTCGGCGGCACCGTCACCGCGGCGATCGAAGCCGCCGGCGCCGAGCAGACGATTACCGGCAGTCACTTGCTGATTGCCGCCGGTCGCGAGCCGTCGATCGATGGTCTCAATCTCGATGCCGCGGGAATTCGCCACGATCATTCCGGCATTGTCGTCGATCGCAAGCTGAAGACGACCAACCGACGCGTTTACGCGATCGGGGATTGCGTCGCGGGGCATTCGCCGCTCGCGAACGCGGCCGAATATCAAGCGGGCCTGGTCATCCGCAATGCGCTGTTCCGCATGCCTGTGCGCGGCGACAAGTTCGCGCTGCCCTGGGCGACCTATACGGAACCGGAACTCGCGCAGGCCGGCGTCACCGAAGCGCAGGCGCAGGCGCGCGCTATGAAGATCCGCATCGCCCGCTGGCCCTATAACGACAATGACCGCGCGCAGACGGAACGTGAAACGCGCGGCCACATTAAAATCATTACGACAGCGAAAGGTAAGATAGTAGGAGCGACCATTGTGGGTGCGCAGGCGGGTGAATTAATAGGGATGTGGGCGCTCGCCATCGCGCAGGGGCTGAACATTCGTGCTTTCGCCGATATTGTGTTGCCATATCCGACCCTGTCCGAACTTGGTAAGCGCGCATCGGTCGACTATTTCACCCCAAGTTTGACCAGCGGTTGGACGCGGCGCATCATCGGGTGGCTACGAATCTTCGGCTGAGGTGAATTTGGACGCAACCAGCGAACCAGTTGCTGTCGAGAATGCGTTGCGGCCGCCGCGGAAGCCGCGCGTCGGCCTTTCCGGAAAGTTGCTGTTGCTCACCGTCCTGTTCGTGATGGTGGCGGAAATTCTGATTTACGTTCCGTCGGTCGCGAATTTCCGTCTGAACTGGCTGAGCGACAGGCTTGCCGCCGCGCATACGGCCGCGCTCGTGCTCGATGCCGCACCGAGCGGCATGGTGCCTGAAAGCCTCGCGAAACAAATTCTCAACAGCATCGGTGCGCGCGCGGTCGCCATGAAGATGGGCAACCAGCGCCGCCTGCTCGCCGCCGCCGACATGCCGTCCGAGATCGCGCAGGACATCGACATGCGGGAGCGCTCCTGGTTCCGCTCGATCATGGACGCATTCGAAACTTTGCTCACGTGCAAGCCGGGCGACGTGATGCGCGTGGTCGGTCCCGCGCCGATGGGCGGCGATTTCCTCGAGATCATTCTCAACGAGGGACCGCTGTGCAAGGCGATGTGGACGTTCTCCATCAACATCCTGATGCTGTCGCTGGCGATCTCCTGCATCACGGCGATGCTGCTGTTCTTCGCCCTGCATTATCTCCTTGTTCGTCCGATGTGGCGTATCACCGAAAACATGATCGCCTTCCGCGCGGATCCCGAAAATCCTTCGCGCATCATCGCCGAAACCGGACGTCAGGACGAAATCGGCACCGCCGAGGAAGAGCTGGCCTCGATGCAGCGCGAGCTTGCCTCGATGTTGCATCAGCAGAGCAGGCTGGCGGCGCTCGGTCTTGCCGTGTCGAAGATCAATCACGACCTGCGAAACCTGCTGGCCTCGGCGCAGCTTTTCTCCGATCAGCTTTCGACCTCGCCCGATCCGAAAGTCCAGCGCTTCGCACCAAAGCTGATGCACGCGCTCGAACGCGCGATTGCGTTCTGTCAGTCGACGTTGTCTTACGGCGGCGCGCAGGAGGCGCCGCCCGAGCGCAAGACCATCGAAGTCGAGCCGCTGATCGAGGAGGTGCACGAGGCGCTCGGTCTTGGTCTCGACGTTCCGATCCGCTGGATCGTCGCCGTGGAACGTGGCCTCACCGTCGAAGCCGATCACGATCAGTTGTTCCGCGTGCTCGTCAATCTCGCGCGCAATGCGATGCAGGCACTCGAAACGCGCGGCGCGCGCGATCCTGCGCGCGATCAAATTCGTATAACCGGACGACGCGAAGGCAGCGTTGCCGTGATAGAAGTGTCCGACACCGGGCCGGGCGTGCCGGAAAAAGCGCAAGCCCATCTGTTTCAGGCCTTCCAGGGTTCCGCGCGGTCGGGCGGTACGGGCCTTGGCCTGGCCATCGCGGCGGAACTCGTTCGCGCGCATGGCGGCGAAATCCGGCTCGTGCCGGGGACGATTGGCGCCACATTCAGCGTCTCGATCCCCGACCGCGCCGTCGATCTCAGTTCACGACGCGGTCAACGCGCTAGCGCCTGACGAGCGGAAGAGACCGCTGCCTGCGGTGTTCTTCGCCTAGGGATAGCCCTTTTCGCATAAAGGAAAATTTATATGGTGCAGCCGGTGAATCTGCTTGCGGTTGCGACTGCGGTGCCTCCGCACAAGCTTGAGCAGACGGCCGTCACCGCGGCGGCGCGGCACGCCTATGTGCGCACGCTCGCGCGCTATCCGAAACTCGCCGATGTTTTCGTCAATGTCGGAATCAATCGGCGCTACTCCGTGCGCCCGCTCGAGTGGCTCAGCGAGCCGCACAACCTCGCCGAACGCACCGACGTCTATCTCGAGAGCGCGAGCGAATTGTTCGCGCAGACGGCGCGCGCCGCGCTTGATCAGGCGGGTATCTCCGCGCGTGACGTCGATGTGATCGTCACGGTGTCCTCGACAGGCATTGCGACACCGAGCATCGAGGCGCGCGTCGCGTCGGAGATGGGCTTTCGGCCGACCGCGCTGCGCGTGCCGGTGTTCGGTCGCGGATGCGCCGGCGGTGTGTCCGGACTGACGCTTGGTGCAAGGCTCGCGCGGGCCGAACCGGGCGAGGTCATTCTCGTGGTCGTGGTGGAGTTGTGCACGCTGGCGTGCCGGATCGACCGTGGCTCGAAAGCCGATGTGATCTCCTCGGCACTTTTCGGCGACGGCGCGGCTGCTGCCGTGCTGCGCGCCGGCCCCCCCACGGGAGAATTGCGCCTCGGCGCTGCCGCCGAGCACACATGGCCGCGCACGCTGGACATCATGGGCTGGATGATCGATCCGGTCGGCTTCCGCGTGATGCTGTCGCGCTCGCTGCCGCGCTTCGTCGAGCAGAAACTGGCCGCGCCGGTGCGGCGCTTCGTCAAGGCGGCGCAGCTGCAGGCACCGCATCTCATCTGTCACCCGGGCGGTGCAAAAGTTCTCGACGCCATCGAAGTTGCGCTCGAGTTGCAGAAAGGCACCTTACGTGACGAGCGCGACGTCCTGCGCAACTACGGCAACATGTCGGCGCCAACGGTGCTGTTCGTTTTGGAACGCGTGCTGCGGCGCGGCTTGCGCGGCCCGGCGATGCTCTCGGCGCTCGGGCCTGGCTTCACCGCAAATCTGCTCGCGCTTGAGGCTGCACATGGGTGAGGGGGCGTGGCTGGTCGGGTTCCTGGTGATCCAACGGCTCGCTGAACTTTTTTTCGCCCAGTCGAACACCGCCCGCCTGCGTGCAAAGGGTGCCGTCGAGTTCGGTGCTTCGCACTATCCGCTCATAGTCCTGCTGCACGCTTGCTGGCTCATCGGCCTGTGGGTACTCGGGCACGACCGGCGGATCATCTGGTCGTGGTTTGTGGTTTTCGTTCTGTTGCAGGTCGGCCGCCTTTGGGTGATCGCGAGTCTCGGGCGACGGTGGACCACGCGCGTTCTCGTGTTGCGCGGCGCGGCACCGGTCACGCGCGGTCCTTATCGATGGATCAGGCATCCAAACTATCTGGTCGTCGCGCTGGAAATCGCCGTGGTTCCGCTGGCGCTCGGAATGCCGGTGTTTGCGCTGATCTTTTCATGCGCAAATGCGGCGCTGCTTGCCTATCGCATTCGCATCGAGAACGGAGCTCTGGCCTGGGCCGCGCAGCCGGCTTGAGCCAAAGCCATCAACCCTTGCCATTGGCGGGTCAAACCGATAGCTATGCCCGGTTTCCGTGGCCCGGTTTTCCGGCAGCGGAATCAGCGCCCGTAGCTCAGCTGGATAGAGCACCAGACTACGAATCTGGGGGTCAGGAGTTCGAATCTCTTCGGGCGCGCCACCCTTCTCCGCAAGAATTCAATGAGATGTCGCGCAGTACCGCAGTTAGTACTGCCAGCGAAAAACACGCTAGCAGCCAAATGGCAACCTCATTTCGGGACTGTCGCGGTGGCCAGCCTCCGGTAAACCCCTTAGGGAGATTATCTGAATTTGGGTCGCGCCAACCGGCGGATACGTTTGGTTTGCAGCGAGGACCAGAGCGGTGCTCATTTTCACACGACAAGGCAATTTTGATAACCTCATCGCCGGAATAGGCGACGACGTTCTGGTGCGCGCGCGCCTGCTGTCGCGAGCCGTTACGGGAATTTACGACGACGAGCTTCGGCCCTTCGGAATCGGCGCGGTTCAGTTCACCTTGCTTGCAGTGATCGGTCGAACAGGGTCAACGACGCGCGCGGAAATCGCACGCCACCAGCACCTGGGTAAATCGACCCTCACACGGAACCTGAAAGCGATACTTTCCGAAGGATGGGTCAAAGAGGTGAGCGCCGACGATCGGACCAGGCCACTGGCGCTGACCGCCGCCGGCAAGGAAGTGCTGATCAGGGCTCAGCCGGCATGGCTGGCAGCTCAAGCCCGGGCCAAGGCCTTGCTCGGGAACGACGGGATGACTGCGGTGATGAACATCGCCGACCGCATCCTGAATGCATAAGAGATTTCCGTTCCGGATACCGGGACCGAACATGAGAATAATGATACCGGGATCGAGCAGGAGAACAATCAGGCATGACGTTGAACATTGCCACCGACGCTCCTAGTTTCCTCCCCGCTAGTCCAGCTGGCTGACATAGGCCGCAACCGCCTTGATCTGAGCGTCCGTCAGATCGTGGGCGATCGGCTGCATGATCGCGGAGGTGTCGGGATTGGCCTTGTCCTGGCCACGCTCCTTTTCCCAGTTGGTCAGCTTGCGATAGATGTAATCGGGAAGCTGGCCCGCAAGCCGCGGAAATGCGTCGGCGCCCTTGGCGTCCGGTTGGTGACAGGACGCGCAGGGGGGAACGTTGGCGCTCGGCACGCCTTCCTCATAGATCTTCTTTCCTTCGCCGACGAGCGCGTTCGAAGCGCCACCCAGCGGCTTCGGATTGAGGTGCTGAAAATGCGCGGCCAAGGCTTTGACCATCGCCGGGTCCAGAACGTGCGCGACGTTGAACATCACAGGATTGGTTCGCCTGCGATCGATGAACGCCTGTAGCTGGTTGGCGAGGTATTCCGGTTGCTGTCCCGCCAGCCGCGGCATCGGGAACGATCCTCGAAACCCTTGCCCGTCCAGGCCGTGGCAGGTCTTGCAATAATCCGTCTTGGCCTTGAGCACTTGCGGTGCAACGGCGGCGGCTCCCTTGTCCTCTGCGGCGACGGGAGCGCTTGCCAGGATCGCGAGCGTGGAGATCAGCAATACAGATTTGGAATTCATGCGCCCCACCTTGTCTCGCCAACAACCGCGCCGCGACTCTCAGCCGCCAAACTTTTTGGATGTGTTGACCACTGTCAAGCGAAATACGAATTTTAGTCATCGCAAGCATCGTTGCATATGCAACTCGTCGTTGCAGAATTGTCACGTCAATCGTTAAACAACACGCGTGCGTGATGATGCGGCTTGGCGACGCAATCAATCCTTGGCCTATTGCCAGGGCGACGCATATCGGAGACTCGTGTTCGTGAAGCGTCGCGAGGGCTGGCCATGCGGCGTGATCGTTCCGATCGAAGCTTGCGGAATTTCAGATTCGCGTTCGCATTCGCAGAGATCATTCTTCTGGGTGCATGGCTGACCATCGGCCTTACGCGATCAGCGCTTGCCCTGCCGAGCTTCGCGCGCCAGACCGGGCAACCCTGCGGCACCTGCCACACCAGCTTCCCGGGGCTCACGCCGTTCGGCCGTCGCTTCAAGCTGCTCGGCTATACGACAGGCGGCGGCCTCTACAAGACGACCCCGTTTTCGAACAATGCGGGTCCGAACGAGGCCTACGCGTCGCTCCGCAACTACGCCACGAGCGTCGATGGCGATGGCGCCGCCGGCCAGCGTGCGTGGGTGCCACCGATCTCGATGATGGCGATCGTTGGCTTCACGCACACGCAGGCAGATCTCACGCCGCCGACAAGTCCCTATAAGCCCAACAACAATACGGTGCTGACGCCTTTCAGCGGATTCTGGGGCGGCGCGATCACCAGTAATATCGGCGCGTTCGTCCAGGTCACCTATAACGCGCCGGCTCCGCTATCCGCCTTGACCGGCACTCCGGCGGATCAATTCATCCACACCTGGACCTGGGACAATACTGACTTCCGCTTTGCAAATACGGCAAGGATCGGCTCCCTCGATCTCATCTACGGCATCACAGCGAACAACAATCCAACTGTTCAGGATGTCTGGAACACGACGCCGGCGTGGACCTTCCCCTTTGCAGTTTCGAACCTTGCTGCGACACCAGCGGCCAAGACGATCATCGAAGGCGCCTTTGCGGCCCATGTCGGGGGCGTCGGCGGCTACGCCCTGCTCAACGATATGCTCTATCTCGAGGTCACCGGCTATCAGACGCTTCGCTTCGGCCAGCAGAATTCGCTCGGGCTCGACCCTTTCGCGACGCCGGGCCTGTTCAGCGGAGTGGCCCCATATTGGCGCGTGGCGTTTGAACCGAATTGGGGTCCTCACACTTTCATGGTCGGCACCTACGGCATGATCTTCGCCATCAATCCGTGGTTCGATTCCACTTTCACGCAGGGATCGACAGCAACGCTGGCACAATCGAACAGATTCACCGATATCGGCTTCGACTCGCAGTACCAATATCAAGGCTCGAACTATTGGGTGACGCTGCGCGCCAACTATATTCGCGAGTTTCAGCGGCTCGACGCGGGCTTCGCGACCGGGAGCTCCAACCCGACCGACCTGCTCAACACGCTTCGTTTGACGGGAGAAGTCACCTTCGGCGGCAACAATCGATTCGCACTGAGTGGTCAATACTTCAAGGTCTGGGGCACCAGCGATCCGCTCCTCTACGCCGCACCCACCTTTGCAAACAACAGCCCGAACAGCGACGGCTGGATTGCCGAGCTCGACTACATCCCCTTCGGCTTGAGCAGGGCGCCGGGCTGGCCGTGGTTCAATGCCAAGCTCGGTCTGCAATACATCCACTACAACAAGTTCAACGGCACCACGCTCGGCGCCCAGGACAACAACACCGTTTTCCTCCACGCCTGGTTTGCGATGTAGGGGCGCGCAATGGAGATTGACCCATGAGCAAATTGTCTCTTGTCGGAATTGCAGGGCTCGCTTTGGTCGCAGCAGTGCCGGCGATCGCCGCCGATCTTCCAGCCGAGATGCCCGTCAAATCCACCTTCGTGCAACGGTTCACCTGGACCGGTTGCTATATCGGCATGCATGCCGGCGGAGGCTGGGCACACAACACCGTCACCGATCCGGTGCTGCTGGTGCAGGACAATGTCAACCTCGGCGGGCCAGGCTTCACGACGGTCGTCCCCAATACGTTCGACGTCAGCCAGAGCGGCGTGGTGGTCGGCGGTCAGCTCGGCTGCGACTATCAGACCCCGTCGAATTTCGTGATCGGCATCGAAGGCGCGGCCTCGGGCTCGACCATGAAGGGGACCCGGAACATACCGCTTCCGGACAGTCCGCCGGACACGGCGCTACTCACTATCAAGACCGATTTCATGCCGGCCGTCACCGGAAGGATCGGTTATGCCTTCGATACCTGGTTGTTCTACGGCAAGGGCGGCGTCGCCTGGGCGAGCAGCAAGTACAGCCTCGCCGGCAATTTCAGCGGTGCGGGCGCAATCGTGCCGAGCATCCCGTTCGACTTCGAAGGATTGAGCAACCGCGTCGGATGGACCGTCGGCGCCGGCATCGAATGGGCTTTCGCTCCGGATTGGTCGGCGCGGCTCGAATACGACTACTACGATTTCGGCACGCATGTCGCGACGATGAACGACGTCGCCAATGGTCCGGGACCGCTGAGCTTCAAGACCACTATGCAGATGGTCAAGCTTGGGGTGAACTTTCACGTGTGGGGTTGGCAGTAGAAGGTTGGGCGATGCCACGGCATCGCAATGATGAAAGCGGGATGATGAATATCGTTGGCCTAAATTCGATTCTGCGACTGGCGATCGTGGCGCTGGCTTTTTCGCCGGCGCTATCAACGGCCGTCCATGCGAGCGAGTTTCAGGCCAAGCTCCAATATTGCAAGACCTGCCACGGCCTTTCGGCCCAGGGCTATCGCGGATGGTTTCCGATGCCGCGGCTCGCGGGCCAGCAGCCGCAATATCTCGAAAACCAGCTCCGCGCCTTCATCGAACGCCGGCGCACCAACCCGGTCATGGCCAACGTGGCGCATGCGCTGAGCCCCTCGATGGTGTCGGAGCTTGCCGCACATTTCAGACATCTTGATCCCCGACCGATTGGCGGGGCGCCGCGGCAGAACATTTCGACCGGCAAGCGCATCTTCGACGACGGACTTCCTGAATCCAACGTGCCGGCATGCTCGGCCTGCCATGGCCCTGATGGAAGAGGCCAGAACGAAATTCCGAGGCTTGCCGGCCAGCTCTATGAGTACACCGTCGGCCAGCTCACGGGCTGGTCCAGGGTGCGAGGCCAGGGATCAGCGGTCGATACGTCGGCCATCATGGCGCCGACGGCGCACAATCTGACGCGATCCCAGGTCGAGGCCGTCGCCGCCTATGTCAGCAATCTGCCATGAGTGCCAGGGTCTCGCATGGAATGCAGCGGTCAACCTCGTCAGGCAGCGTGAGATCATGAAGCGCATCGTCCGGACATCTGCGCTCTTGAAATCGTCGCTCATGACATCGTCGTTCGTGACATGGGCGTGGCTTGCGCTTGCCGCCTCGATCGTTCCGGCTTTCGCAGGAGACCATGCCGTTGTCCGCAACTGCACCTGGTGCCACGGCACCTCGGCACAGGGCTATACACTCGCGCCGCGGCTGGCAGGCCAGCGGCCGCTTTATCTCGAAACCCAGATCAGAAGTTTTCGCGAGCACACAAGAGACACTCCGCTCTCGAAACAATATATGTGGAGCGCGGTCGCAGCGCTCGATCCCGGCACCGTGCGCGGTCTTGCCGCGTATTTCGCAACGATCCCGCCAAAGGCCGCCAATGACGGCGATCGGGCGCTCGCTGCCACGGGACGGGCCATCTATATGGAAGGAATCCCGGACGCAAATGTTGCGGCCTGCTACGCCTGTCACGGTCCAAACGCCGAGGGCATTCGGGATATTCCCCGTCTCGGCGGGCTTTCTCGCTTCTACCTGAAAGCGAGGCTTCAGCAGTGGGGTCAGGGCTATCACTCGGTTGCAGGCTCTCCGATGCCGATCGTGGCGCGTTCGCTGGCGCCGGACGAAATCGAGGCGTTAACCTCGTATCTCAGCTTCATCAGGTAGGCAGGTTGCGAGCGCGCGCCTCCGCAAATAGAACCAACGCTAACGTTGCCCATTGCCGCTCGATCTTACGGCGCGGCGGGCGAATGCGCATGCACTGGCCTTAGGAAGCGCCCGATTGAGCCAGGTCAATTGCCGAGGGCGGTCTTGGTGTTACTTTTCGTGCGGGCACAATCTCAAATCGATGAAAGGGGCAACCCATGTCAAACGCTATGCCAAAGGCTCTGATTCTTTATTTTCGTTTCGTCATGGCTTGGACGTTTCTTTATGCCGCATCCCACCAAGTCTTCGTTCCAGGCTGGACTATCGTCGGCTTCCTAAATCATACCAAGACCTTTCACGACTTCTTCGCGATCTTTACGACGCCAACAATGGCTCCGATCACCACCTTCCTCGTCGGGTATGGGCATCTGCTGATCGGTCTGTCGCTGCTCATCGGCCTCATGGTACGTGTCAGCGCCGCGTTCGGCGTGGTCCTAATGATCATCTACTGGTTCGCGCACATGGATTGGCCGTTCATCGAGAACACGAATAACTTCATTGTCGACTATCACCTAGTCTATGCAGGCGTGCTAGTGACGCTGATTGTGACGCGTGCCGGCCATGTGTTCGGCCTGGATGCTTGGGCGGAGAACCTCAGCTTCGTGAAAGAACATCCTGTACTAAAGCCACTGGTCGCCTGACGCTAGGACTTGCCGTGCCTCCATCAGTGGTGGGCGCGCGGACGGTGTGATCGAGCAAGCGCATGTCCGTTTTTGCCCAAAGCGGACATCTTCAGATGTCGCATTTGATGTCGCTTTCGGGGGTAAAGCGGACATACCCTGCTGTGCTGCACATGTCCGCTTTTGACCCAAAGCGGACATCGGGCCGTACGGTTCATCGACCTGCACCGACGACGATCACTTCCGCGGCTTGAGCCGCCATTTCATCCATCGAAACGTCATTCCGGGGCGCCGCGAACGTTTTCTAAAACATATCTGTCGTGCGTCTCGATCGTTTCGGACGCTGCACCCATGACCGCTTGCGAATAAAAATAACCGGGCCGATTTCACCAATGGCCACCAAGGCTTGAATACATCATATGGCACGCAGATCTCTTGCCCTTCCGCCAATTGACTGAGCATTTCTGCCAGTTCTTTTCTGGTCATAGAGATTACACCGGGATGGATCCCGAGCTGACTTGGGTGGTAGCAATTTTCTGGATCGCCCGGAAGCCTGAATGGGAGGTCAATTCGGCCCGGCCATTGAGTGGCGTCCGGACCTTTCAATTGTGAAGCGACCCCCATCAGCAACCCGAGTGAACTTGTCTTACAATCTTGAAGAGATTGCAGCCACACGATGCGGATCAAGGACATTTAGCCAGAAGACCGGTGAGGCATCAGTGTCCGCTTTTGGCCCAAAGCGGACATTCCACTATGTCGCATTTGATATCGCTTTGGGGGGTAAAGCGGACATGCCGTTTTGCGCTGCACATGTCTGCTTTTGACCCAAAGCGGACATCGGGCGTAGGCGCCAAGGGGACATTGCTCCTGTATGCGGCGATGGCTACAACTTTTTAAGCGAACGCTTTGCTGCTTTCAAAAACGGTTCAATTTCCGAGGGAAGCCCATGAAGCGCATGACCCTTTTGGCCTTGATCATGATTGCGACAGCTATCGGATGGCTCGGCGGGATCGCGGCAACGCCCTATGCCACGGGCAAAGAGCCGCGCTTTCCCCAACTCACGATGGATCAACTGAACGACAAACAGAAGCCGCTTGGCGAGCAGATAATGAAGGTTTCGAGCGTCGGCCTCGGCGGACCGTACAATCCAATGCTTCGTAGTCCCGTACTCGGCCAGAAAATGTTTGATTTGCTCTATTACCTGCGATGGCAGACTTCGGTGCCACTAAAACTCAACGAGTTCGCCATTCTCATTATTGGTCGGCAGTGGCGTTCGCAGGTGGAATGGTTCGCGCACGCACCACTCGCGATCAAAGCGGGGCTGTCGCCTGATATCGTCAACGAATTAAAAGCAAACAAGCGGCCATCAAATATGACGCCGGAGGAATCGATTGTGTACGACTTCGTGACCGAGCTGACGACTGCGCGTGTCGTGTCGGATGAAACATTCAACCGCGCAAAGCAGCTTCTTGGTGGGCAGCAGGTCGTCGATTTGACCGCAGTCGCCGGCACATACATCACGGTCGCGATGATTCTGTCGATGAGTGAGGAGACCGTCCCGCCTGGCAAGGATTTACCATTTAAGCCTGGCGAGCCCTAGACCATCGCGTCCAAAGCCTGATGTCCGCTATTGGCCCAAAGCAGACATGGTTGCTGCGCTGCATATGTCCGCTTTCGGCGGCAAAGCGGACATGCCGTTTTGCAATGCATATGGCCGCTTTTGGGCCAATAGCGGATACTCGACGACAACGTGGAAGCCATAGATGTAGAGGCCTGCCCCGACATAGATGAATTCGGCCGGGCGGGATTGCGCAAGACAATGATCGGGCGCAACCTGGATTTTTAGATGAGATCCAAAGAAGGATGAGCACTATGGCCCGCATTGTACATATCGCCATTAAAGTTGAGGATCTTGATGCGGCGACAAAATTCTATGAGGAGGTCTATGGCTTTGCGCAGGTTTCGACTGAACGAAATGGTCAACACATTTCAAGACACATGACCGACGGATACATCGATCTTGCACTTATGATTTACGACAGTGAAGACGCGCCAGAAGCGCAACTCGCTGGCAAGGGACCTTGTATTCACCACATCGGAATCGAAGTCGACGATCGAGAAAAGTATGAACAAAAAATCAAAGCTTTTGGTGGAAGTATCCTGTCCAAGCCTGATGCAGGCGCGCTGAAATATCGCTCGCCAGACGGTATAGTTGCCGAAATTGTTGCCGAGGGTCGCTACGAAGAAAAGAAGAAAGCAGTACATGCGAGGTGAGTAATAGCTGCCGTATCGTCCGCTATTGGCCCAAAGCAAACATCGGCGAGTGTACTGCACATGTCCGCTTTCGGGGGAAAAGCGGACATCAACAGACGTCACAAGCAAGCCCTTCCAGTATGCCGATTGAGCCGCTACGATGCCTGTCCTGAGCGTCGGAGGAGGCAATGAGACGGCGCGAGTTCATCAAAGTGCTTGCCGGTTCGATAGCCCTGCGACCAATCGCGGCGCAAGCACAGCCTGACCGGCTTCCGCGTATCGCTCTGTTCATGGGTATTGCCGACGATCTGGAGGGCCGCCGCAGGCGCGCAGAGGCCTTTCGTCAGGCCTGATCCATCGCATGGAATTTCGGAAAGCGTGAAATCACTTTATGGCCCTTAGCGAGCTGGTAATTGCGTTCTGCCAACCATTATCTCGCTGTTAATTTATCTCCTGTAATAGTGGTCCAGCTGCCGAGAAATTTGTGACTCAATGAAAAAGCCTTTCGTGGTCCTCGTTGCCGTGCTCTTTGCATCCCCGACACACGCAGCAGGGTTCTTTGAGCGGCTCCACAACAAACTCGATGAAGGAGTTCGCGAGCTTTGTGCGCAAAAGCCCGACCTCTGCAAAAAGCTCGAAGCGACTCAAAAACGAAACGCTAACACGGCTTCGCAGAGTTCAATTGAGACCGTCCAGATCAATCAACGTACTCGCGACAAATAGTGCTATGCTGTGAATGTCCGCTTTTGGCCCAAAGCGGACATCGCTTAGTGCGCTGCATATGTCTGCTTTCGGGGGTAAAGCGGACATGGGCTGGTGCAGTGTATGAGTCCGCTTTTGACCCAAAGCGGACATTAAATGATCACTCAACGGTTGCTAATTCCGCACTTGGCAGCTGCATAGCCAGCCGCTTGCGGTCGTTATACCAAGCCATCACGCGCTCATAGACCCTTTGCGGCGTGATCGAGATCGTGCACCGGCACGGTCCGCCGAGGCTCAGGTCGCATTTCGCATTGCGCGGGCAAAACTCGACGGCTTGCAGGGCCTCGCCCTTTGGGCCGAGCGGAAACCAGCGTTTTCCGTTTAAGCTATCCCGCCCGGGGAAAATGCCGAGTGCATGAATGCCAAGCACCGCGGCGAGATGCACTGGGCCGGTACTTGCGCTGACAATGCCGTCGGCCGCCGCGATGAACGCCAACAATTGCGGCAGGGTGAAACGTCCGAACGCGTCCGTTACGTTTGGCTCGGCTAGCAGCGCCGGGCAGGCGGTGCGCACAATGTCCCCCTGGGCCGCCGTTCCGCTGAGGATGACCTGAACGCGTTCGGCCGCCAGCAAGCGAACGAGCGTGGAGAAATGCTCGAGCGGCCATTCACGCCCATGGCCGTCGGTCTTTGTCTGCAGCAAAAGATGAAAATGCCCCGGCGTGAAAAGCGCGCGGTGCTCGGCAGCTAACGGCTCGAGACGAGACAGGCCCGCAAGCGCTGCCATTTCCGCATTCGAAGGTTCAAGGCGCAATCCGAGCGCCCGCAAATCGCGCATGTTGAGTGCACCCTCATTCAGTCCGGTTCGGGCGCGGCCATAAAAGACGAAACGATTGCACCCGAGGAAGAGGACATTGCGACGGCGAAAGTTGCCGATCCGCACTGGCACGCCCGCGCGCGTCGCGATGCGCGCGATTTCCTTCCAGCGATACGGGTTGAGCAGGATATCGAGCTTTTGCGCGGCAACGGCATCGGCATCGCGCTTCGCCAACTCGGCGTCGAAAAATTCATCGACGTACCTGCTAGCCCGCACCAGGGATTCGGTATAGCGCCGGCCGATGAACACGATCGTCGCGCTCGGGCAGGCGGCCTTGATCGCGCCGGCCATCGGCAGCGTGTGCACGACATCGCCCAGGTTCCCGGCCTGCACCAATCCAACACGGGCACCAGGATAAAGTTCTGCTTGCCACGGCCGCCGATGCCGACGCCCGCGGTACTTGCTCTGCCACGCACGCATCATCCGAAACAAGTTTGTGAATAAGGCTGCGGCCCGGTGCTGCCTATGTATGAGACGTAGACCAACTCTGCGACCGTATGCGTCGCCAATCCAACCTACCAGAAACACCAAGTGCTTATCGCCCCCACGACGGATGTCCGTTTTTGGCCCAAAGCAGACATGCCTAAACACGCTATCAATGTCGCTATTGGGAGTAAAGCGGACAGGACATGTTGCACTGCATGAGTCCGCTTTTGACCCAAAGCGGACATGTCGATTGCACTGCGAATGCGCGTTTATGACCCAAAGCGGACATTGGCCGACAAACTAAGCGATAAGGTTCACCTTCCCATTTTTGTTTTGACCGCTTTGAGCTCTTTTGCACAACCAACGCTCACTTCATTTTCATGTTGCTTGAGACAGCCGATCAATTTGCCACCGCCCGGCCCTTACACAGCCTTGCAACGTCCTTGCAGTAAGCAAGGGCACCAGCGCCTTGTACATGAGCTGACACCGGAAGCGAAGTCGTGCGCATGGCTGCATCGCTGTTACCGAAGGAGCCCGAGGCCACCACCACCCCAGCTATGGAGCACCTGTCTGACGCGCAGCTCGATGCCCTTATCGCGCAATGTATTGACGGCGATCTTGATCCCGCAGCGACGGACTAGGACGCGCAGATCATTCAGTAGATTGGCGCGCCGTTTGTTAGCGCCGTCTCGGGGCATGACACGTCGCTGGATGGACTGATACTAGGGTGCGCGGTGTTATTCCGATAACACTAGGAGGCTCTACGAATGCGCCTTGTGATTAAGGTTATGGCGGCGCTCGCGCTCGTGACGGCATCCGGCGGTATTGGTCTCGGTGCCACCAATTGCGGCTTCCTCACCCTTGAGCAGTGTAGAGCAACCTTGACCGGCGGGAGTTCATTTTGCGTGCCCAATCAATTTTACAATCCACGCGGGACTGCCAAACACACCCGTAACCGACAAGAGGGACGAGAGGTGCGCGCCTACGCGATGCCGTACGATCCTTATCCGTGGTGCGCCTTTATTTCGGACCCCTTTTAAAACTCCGGCCATGAAACTTACGCATTCAAGTACCGCAGCAAATGGTAATGTAGACATTGAAGCTGCTGCACAAACCAAACTGACGGCGGCGCTGCTCGCACGTCTCGGCGAGGTCGAGCAACCTTTGTCATCAGAGTACGGCGAGCTATTCTTTCTCGTGTTAGCAATTGCAGGAAGGATCGCGATGAAAACAATTGTACCCATCGTTACGGCCGTTGTGCTTGCACTTGCGTTGATGCCGGCCAGCGCGGCATCTACGCACCACAAACGTCACTCGAAGGGTGCTGCTGCTGCACAGCCACAGATTGCTTGCACCGTCGTCGGCTGCATGCCCGTTCCACGCGGCTGCCATCCAGAGATGGGCTACACGCCAGACGGAACACCAACCGGTTTTGATGTGGTAGTGTGTCCGAACTACACGCTTTACGGAAGAAACATTTCAAACTACTGAGGTCGAACAGTAGGCCGCGTAAACCCAGACCCCACGTATGCCACCGGCATCAACCTCGGTGGCCTTCTTTTTGCCCCCAATCGCACCGCACATGTCTGCTTTTGACCCAAAACCGACACTGGCGGACTAGGTGTTAGTGCTGCTGTTACGCCGGTCGAGCAGACCACGCCACTGTTCAACCGTTGGAAATACCCAACCCCTTTTCGACGTCGGCCATCATGGGGTGAGTCACGCAGGCCTTGCGAAACTCCGCAAAGTCCCCCGCGATGACCTGCTCCCATAATCTATTCCCGCGCTTTAAGACGATTACCTCCTGTTTGTAGGCAAGGTAGAGTGCCTTAGCCTCTTCAACTCGCCCCTCGAACATGAGAGCGGCGCCCGGTTGCTTTCGATTGAGAGGTTATTCGGAAAAAGAGCGTGGGCGAGGAAACCAAGGCGCACGGTATTTGCTTCAAGGGGCCGAAGAAAGAAAAGCACAAGCGCACCATCACGATTGATGACGACTTACTGGCCTTATTGCTATCCGCTCGCGATAGACTTCTTCGCCTGAAGGCTGGCATTCCAGATGGCGTTGCCGTCGATCTGTCGCCGGTTGTGCCTTACAAAGGCAGAGCCTCAGCAAAAACGATTGCCCGCGAGTTTTCCTGCTTATTCAAAGAAACTGAATGCGCCGTATCGCCCGGGACCGGTGGGGACCTGAATAAAAGTGAAAAATCCGAAGACACCGGCGGCAACGCGGCCGCAGATGGAACGTCTTGATGGTTAATAACGATACCGAGAACTGCGACGGGGACCTGCAGGTCCACACGGATTGTAGAATTGATTAGGCACGCAAAAATCACTCCCGCCAACTAGGGTTGCCCTGCACTGCTCAATGGTGAAGAAGCCGCAATTTGTGGCACCGCCAAGACTACCCCCATATTGAGCGCACCATCGAGTATTATCGCAGGGCAGAGCGGTGGCGGACGTTTGTGTCAGCACTACCGTCACCACTATAAGGGCCGCCATAGTCATTGGTCCGAAGCGCATCGAAACCTCCTGGGCGTTATTGGAATAACACCGCGCACCCTAGTATCAGTCCATCCGGCGACGAGTAGTCATGCTCAGCAACGGCGCAATCATCTTCGGCGATCTGATCGGCAAGGTCGATAGGCTGCGTGTGTCCTGTGAGAAATGCGGGCGCGATGGCTGTTATGGCTTAGCCAAACTGATCGACAAGCGTGGCCGTGACCGCAAGCTTGTCTATTGGCCCGAGAGTTGACCGCCGATTGCCCAAGAAGAAGTCACTACTCAATATGAGTGATCGATGCGGGCGAAGTGTCCGCAATTGCCGAAGGTGCTGTAGAGCTTTCTATGTCCGCTTTACCCGCAAACCAAGAATTTAGTGAACTGCGAGATTGGTTCGCAGAGTGGAAACGGGATAATCCCTTCAGCTTCTGGCTAGCGGTCCTTTTGCCGTGGCTGTACGCGGTGATCAGTATCGGCGTTCCGGCAACGCTCATACCTGCATTTCCATTTTCGGACGCAAGGCGGGTTCTGAGTCTACCGCCGGAAGTCGGTGCAATGGCCACGCGAATTACGTGCAAGTTGCCAAGCGGCTCTTACTTTTTTGGGTATGAACTCGTCGTACGCACTGAGAAGGAACCTCTAAAGTATTTCGGTCGTGCATGCAAAGACGTAGTTAAAGGCGGTTGGGTCCTCGCGAAAGGCGACCGCCCAGGCGCGCTAAAGTGACCGGTGTCCGCAATTGCCAAGAGAACTGTAGAGCTTTCTATGTCCGCTTTACCCCCCAAAGCGGACATGTGCAGTGCAACTAGTGATGTCCGCTTTGAGCCAATCGAGGACATTCATTTGGAGGCTGCCATTTAGGGGGCGCTACCGCGCTAAACGCCGCAATCATTCGGTCATTTCGGCCATTGGGGCAAAAGCGGTCAGATCAAATCATCTTCAGCAATCTACGGCCAGTAATAACGCCCGGCCGTTCCACATAATGGTAGTTGGCCCAAGCGAGCGGAGTGATGACGGCGACGGAGACGAAGAAAAGACCAAATGCAACAACTAACTTAGGTATACCCCATGTTATCATTGCACCGAGTGTTTCTGGCATCTTCCAAATTACCAGTAGAGTCAGCGGATGTAGCAGAAAAAAGCTGTATGAAATCCGGCCGTAAAATCTAACAATACCTAAGTCGAATACGCGGCCGAGTTGACCTAGGCGGCCGAAAGCCAAGAAACCAACAATGACCCCTGCGATCAAGGCTTCAGCAAATATTGTCCAGGTTGAAAACCATCCGATCAAGGGACGGCAAGCCAAAAATGCGACGACTGCTATCGTGAACAGGATGGGAGTTCGATCTGCCCATTGATCAATAAGTCGTTGTCCGGCTACGAATGCTATTATGCCAGGTATAAACGCGTAGATCATTCCTAAATTAGCAAGCCCAAGAGCATGATTCCAGCTTTGTGCAAACGACAGCGGAACCATAACGCAAAGAGCAGATATGGGAACAACAGCTCCCCAGCGCTTCTGACCCAAGAACATTAGGAGGATGAGAGGGACCGCCAAGAGCTCGATCTGCAAAGTCCACATTACGCCGTTAATTGAAGCGTCCAAAAGCAATAAATTTCGCAATAAAGCGAATGGCCGATACGCCTCTGGACTACCGAGATAAGTACCATTTGCAAAAAACAAAGTTGCGAAAATGAGAATCGTTACAACGGATGCAGGATAAATTCGAAATACACGCGCTATGAAAAACTTCAAAGATCGCGCTACATGTGGTGGAGAGCTACGACTCAGTGAGCCGGAAAGTACAAAGCCGCTTATAGCAAAGAATAGCACAACCGCGCCAACCCCGTTTCCGAGACCTCGCAGTAATGTCGCACTTAGGTCGTGCAGCCAGCCATTCTTGTCTTGAGGAAGATTGAATTGTTGTAAATGCCCCGCGGCGTCCAGCCACTGCGCCTGTCCGCAATGAAATAGGGCAACGAGTAGAGCTGCAATTCCTCGTAGTGCCTCAAGGCGTGGATAGAAAGCCGTTCTTGGGTCTCGCCACCCGTCCCGGCCTGAAGATTGCGTCGACCGAGCTTCTATGACCACTAGTTGCCAGCCCTCACTGAGTGGTCCGTTTGGAGTTCTTTCGACTTACACCCTTGACCGGCCGTCCGTTTTCAACGCGTCGCTGCATGTCGCCCCTCCGGGGGATCACCGCGATGCGCGATTTTATTGGAGTTCCGACGGCCACGCTATGTCCGCTTTGGGTCAAAAGCAGACATGCGCGGTGCAAAACCGGATGTCCGCTAGGGACCAAAAGCGGAGACGTGCAACGCAATCGAAGTGAAAACTTGTGCTGTGTCGTGCTGGCGCTGGACGGGTTTCGTCATGAGAGAGCGTGAAGCCATCGCCGAGTAAATTTGGTCATCCGCATTTGTCCAAAACAAAGGCCCCGCCCGAAGCGGGGCCAATGAAAACGCGGGTGTGGAGCTCCACGGCGAACTTACAGAGCGTTGCTGCGAACGGCTTGTCTCTCTAGTAGCAGGGCGGGTACGGATAATAGCCGCAAGCAGCATTGTAGTACCGGCCTGCCGCCGCTGCACCGACCGCTGCGGTACCGACACCGGGACGCCAAC
>Ga0306919_10000170_pt1 | contig 26190 bp, 30 predicted proteins | sample flu12Cox44000172_FD_203764 | JGI IMG/M metagenome (GOLD analysis project Ga0306919, IMG submission 203764) | Lab enrichment of tropical soil microbial communities from Luquillo Experimental Forest, Puerto Rico - flux4day.12C.oxic.44.000.172 (v2)... | ecosystem: Environmental > Terrestrial >... | reverse complement strand
TAACCGTGAACATCGCAGTGCCAAGGCCAATCGCCACCAGCGCGTCGCCGATCAGCGATACGGCGGGCGGCACCGGTGACCAGCCGAAGCGATGGTCGAGGGCACTGAACACCAGCACCCCAATAAACACAATGGAAATGGCGGAAGTGACCACCTTCTGCACCGGTCTGGGTTCCGCCATCGGTCCGGCGCGCATGCGCCGCTCAACAACCGCCGGGTTCTTCCTGAACAGGTAGACAGCTGAGTAAAGCGACCCGATCGTGAACACTGCCAAGAAAACCCATGCCTGCCAGTAGTGCAGCGTTCCCGCCGGTACGAACAGCAGCACGCCGAACGCCAGCAAAGCGATGACAGATTGCACGGTCGCGCGAACACCGATGCTCATGTGATCCTCCTAAATCGCGTCCCGGTCATGGCCCGGCGCACCCGGCCCAGCACCGCGAAAGCGTTGCCGTCGGTGCCGACGAGCCGCACCCGGACATCGGGGTATCGCACGTCCACAGTTGCCCCTCTCGGCCCGCGTCCCTGCCGGTTGCCGGGACCGCTAAACGCCACGCTAACGCTCGGCCCATGCGGCGCGCTCGCGCTCGATGTCGGCGCGGACCCGGTCGGCGGCGTCGTGGAGGTGATCGCCAGGCGGACACCGTGGATCATGCGCGGGATGGCCCGCCTCGCCCCGGCCACCGAACGCAGATGAACAGCCGGAGTCAGCGCGCTTAGAGCTGTCTCTCCTCGGTGCAGTTCAGGCGGCTTACACTTCCGCAATGTTCTCGGAGACGCGCTATGCGCTGAACGGGGACTTGCGCGTCGCCTATCGCGCGTCGCGTGAAGGCCCGCGCGACATCGTGTTCGTCCCGAACTGGTTCACGTGCTGCGAGCTTCTTCCGGAGCTGCCCTCCCTACAGGGCTGGGTCGAGGCGATGACATCACTCGGTCGACTCATCTTCTTCGACCAACCAGGCACGGGAGCGTCCGGCCCCATCACGGGCGGTGCGTTGCCGACGTTGGAGCAATGGGCCGACAGCATCACCGCTGTGCTCGACGATCTCGAGAGTCGCGAAGGGGTCCTGCTCGTGAGCGCCGGGGCGTTCGCGACGGGGGCGCTGTTCGCGGCGACACATCCGTCTCGCACCACCGCGCTTGTCGTTCTCGAATGTGACCCGAATCCGCTTGCTGAACGCACTGATGGGCGCGATCCCGAGGAAGTCATCGCGGCCCTGGTCGCCATGTGGGGCACGGGGGAAGTCCAGCATGTCTTGAATCCGGACATGCCGTGGAACGAGGAGATCCGGGCGACGTGGGCGCCCGGTGCGCTCACACGGCGCGCTACGCGATGGCCGACCGCGATCCGCGCTTCACCGACGCCGAGGAGCCGTTCGATACCGTAGCGCATGAGGCACGGCTTGCCGAGGCCCGCAAGGTGGCGGAAGCGACAGCGGCACAAGTCATCTCGCGGGGTAAGCCGATAATCGCGACGTTGCTGCCGCCTCGGCACCGGCTGGGTGTGTGGTGGGACCGTGACAGCGGGATAAGGATTCCCGGCCTGGGCTTCGAGGCTGATGCGCTGTACAACATCTGGCCGGATGACATGGTGACGTTGAATGTGGTTGCGACACAGCAGCATCGACAGCGCCGCGCCGCCGAGGAAGCGCAGCGGGAACCGGCTGCGGCGCAGCCCGATCCGAAACTGGCAACCGCAGTTGCTAGTTCGACCAGCGCCGTCGAGCACAACGGCCACGACGTTGCGGTCCTCCCGTGAGCGACCGGCCACCGTATGCGCCGACGTTCACTGTCGAGCACGTCGAGGCGCAGCACCAATTGCTAGATGAGACAGAGCATTTGCGGCCTTCGCCAAAACCACACCCGCAGCCGTCATCGCCGCACTCCGGGCGCTTGTGAGTGCTCCGAAGTCCAACTTGCAATCGCGGTTGCAAGTGGAAGCCTCCGGCGAATTCACCCGAGGTTTCAGCATCGCCATTAGACCGGCCTGAGCGCCAAGCTGAGCCACGAACGGCCCCTTGGTGGTTCCTGGCACCGGCCCAGGGGGTTCAGCCGCTCTGAGGGGCCGACGGCGGAGCATTCTGCTGCTGCTTCTGCTGCTCCCGCTGCTGCTTCCGCTGCTCCCGCCGCAGATTGTCCTTCCTCTTCTTCTCCGCCCGCCGCTTCGCCAACTCCTCCATCGCGTCCTCAAAGCTTAAGCCGTCCAACCGCGCACGTTCTGGAGGGATGAATCTCATCTTGGTCTTCGCGTCGTCCCACAGCCGGAAAGCCTTGTTAAGCATCTCAACTGAGACTGATCGGTCAACAATGTGCTTGATCTTGTGGCATCCGCATTCCTGGTCGTCACACTTCACGTTGGCCGTATCGGGATGCATGCACCGCCGAATCAGGTCATAGTCCGCCTCGGTGATGACACCGCTCCGTTGGGCGTAGCCGAAATTCTCGATCCTCTGAGCCCTTTCCCGAATCCACCTGTATGCCGCATCTTCTCGCCTTTCGACCTCGGCCTGCACGAGAGACTCGAACTCTGCCTTCACCTCTCGGATGTACCGTCGCACCTCTGCGTTGATCTTCTTCTGTGAGGTCACGGGGATCGACGCCCAATCTATGGGCGGCACTTCATCGTTCGCCTCGACACGGGCCTGGCCCTTGGGCTTCTTCTTCGCGGTGTCGTCGTGTTTGGGCGTGGGTGGCGGTCCTGAGTCGGGCGACGTTGTCTGCGGCTTCGGTTGCGGCACATCGGGTGTGGGCTCGGCGTCGGGCTCGGCGTAGAGGTTTTCCGCCATCTCGTGCCACGAAGAGCAACTTTGCAGCGCGTTGCAAAGTTCAACCTCAGTCGGGTACACGTCAGCGCACCGCAGCCGGTTGCTCAGTTCCCGCTGACTTTTGCCGGTGACCTTGACCAGTTCGGCCAGGTAGCCGTTCGCCAGCCGCTTCTTGCCAGCGCGAGCGGCCAGCATCACCCGACCGAAGTCCCAACGGTCGCGGACGTTCTCGTCCTCGCGGGTGTCGATGCGCTTGTCGATGGTCAGCAGTGTTTCGAAGTCCCAAGGGTCGGGCTTCGGTGCGGGTCCGGTGGTCATCGCGTCCACAGGCATTGCGCCACCTCGCTGAGATCCAGGCCGTAACCCTGTTCGTGATCCGCCGCCCACACAACGTCGTTGGTGCTGGCGTCGACCAATTGGTATGTGCCGTAAAGCAAGTGGTACGGGTCGCGGGCGCGATGCTTCTGCAGCATCAGCCCCTGCCGTGCGGCGGCGCGGCGCAGCTTGATCTCGTAGCCCTTCAACTGGGCCGGTGTCATGGCTTTCAGTTGTGCCGCTGTGCGGATGTCGCCCGTGTGCTTGGCGGGCGGTAGTGGTGTATTCATTCGGTGTGTTCTGTTCTGGGTGTCGGTCCCGCCTGGCCGGTCGACCAGGCGGCTGTCCACGACGTAACCCGATGCGCTACGTCGACTGCTACCAGAAAGGTTACCAGGCGAAAGGATCACGCAGACAACAGATCTCAGCGGCTGCGGTAGGCGATAAAACCAGTTTCTAACGCCTACCGTGGGAGATCTGCGTCTAGGGAGTCTTCCGGGTTTTCAAATTGAGGAAAGAGTCGCGCACTAGACCCATGTCGCGCCACCACTCCTTAGCGAGCGCCACACTGTTCTTCCAGGCCCATTCGGCGCATTCCGCCGACAGTGCCTGATGCGGGAACCACGGATTCAGTTCGGCCACGCGCTTATTCACGGGCAGCCTTCTCTTCAACTCTGCGAACAGTTGGGTGTCGTCGCCTTGCCACTCGGGTTTGTAATGGGTGAGCGCATCGCGCAGGTCAATAAGAATCTTCACGCTCTGAGCGGGGTCGCGACCGAGTTCCATTGTCTTTCCGGCACATTCCAACGCGATCCTGTACTTCTCAAGGATTCCCTCTCGCTCCACTGACGGGGTTGCGTTCCAGCGGTCGCGCATTGCCGCTATCGCGTCCTCGGTCATGCCCTTGAGTCGATCAGCCAGCGCCGGATCGACGGTGTCCAGGTAGACCTCGTTCACGAGGGCTTCAAGGAATGCCACCGACGACATGACCGCGACCATCGCGGTTCCGTTCAGTTCGATCTCAGGGAGGCGATAGTTCAGGCTGGTGAGGTCGGCTTCGCGTTCGCGGCACTGGCGGGCCGCGTGTCGTGCGTTCCAGAGGTGGTGCAGCGCGAGGGTGTGTCGGGACTTGACCGACGCCGACAGGCCGACGTTCACGTTCAAAGTCGCCCCCGTTGGTTGGATCAGTGCGTCGTTCATCGGCTCCCCCTGTCGAGGATCTCTTCAACCTCATCAAGCGACCGACCGTATCCGGAGCGAAGATCGCTGGCGACAACCCGCCCGCTGTCGGCGTCCACCAGCCGGTACGTGCCGAAGGCCAGCCCACGCGGGTCGCGCATCCGCGACCGCTCCAAGCGGAGGTACTGCCGCGCCGCCGCCCGACGCAGCCGTACCTCGTGTGTCCGGTCCCGGCTGGCGTCCATGCTCGTGATCCTGCCGGATCAGCGCGCACCCAGGTCCGCTCGGGTGCACCGGAGCCAACCGACCGACAGGTAGCCACGATGCGGCGGTGGGCGCTTGTCGGCGGTGTACGGCGGGGCGTTGAATTGTGGCGTAATTCACCGCACAAGGGAGGAACATGGCCACCTACATCGCCCTGGAAAGCTGGACCCAGCAAGGAATCCAGGCCTCCGGGAACACGGTTGACCGAGCCGAGGCCAGCGGCCAACTGGCAACCAAGCTGGGCGCGACGCTGAAGCAGACCTACTGGACCCTAGGCCAATATGACGTCGTGCAGATTCTGGAAGCCCCGGACGACGAGACCGCGACTGCATTCGCGCTAGCCCTTTCTTCGTTGGGAAACGTGCGAACGACGACCCTGCGAACGTTCGACGCCGCAGAGATGCGCGGAATCGCCGCCAAAGCGGCGGGCTAACGCCGCCTGCTCTCGGCTGACACACCGGCCACTCGCCAGGCGTGGCTGCAGGCGTGCCTGGAAGCGTCGCCCGGTCGTGGATGCCGTCGGATGCCGTCGGCTGACCTTGGGGATCGATGTAGTCATTAGGTAGCCACAGACCTCGGGCGATCTCGAAAAATGGCCGTTGAACTGCAAGAACACTTGTGCCCCCGGCAGGATTCGAACCTGCGACACCGGCTTTTGCAGCCGGACGTTTTCGATGGTTCTCGTTTGTTATCGCTAGCCGTTGGGGTGCAACGGTTTTGGGTGTCCCGACGATACCAACGGGTGTCATTGATTCTCGTCGATTCTCGGTCATAAACGATGAATAAACGATGGCTGTACCCGAGTGTTCAACTGGTTCAACCCCAGTATCGCGCACCAGAGTTCATGTAGTTCAGAGGCAGTATCTAGCCCTACAGATCAAGTTTCATGCCCAAGACGTGCCCAACTGGTGTGAAGGCCCCGTTTCGCGATCTGCGGAACCGGCGCGCGCGCCCGTCCGCGTCTGAATAGTTGATCGTGCCGCCTGACGCCTTGGTCTATCTAGCTATAGCTACGCTAGCTGCCGCGGCGGCGTGACTGGATGATCTCGAGGCGTTCCTTGAGCAGTTCCTCGAGTTGCTCGATCGAACGGCGGTCGCGCAGCATGTCCCAGGGCGTGCGCGGCACCTTGACCTTCTTGGGTTCGGCCAGCTCACCACCCTCGATCAGCCTGCCCTGCATGCCGTTGCGGCACTCCCAGGTGCCGGGGATCTCGGCGTCGTCGGCCAAGGGTATGTCGAACTCCTCGCCGTTCTCGGTGCGGTACCGCGCGATTTGACGCGCCGCCAGGTCGCGGTTGCGGTCGGTCTCGTAGCTCACGGCTCCGAGGCGACTGCCGATGCGACTGCCCCTCATGTGGCGATCAGCCATCAACACTCCTTATTGCACGCATCAACCGCATCTCTGTGCAGGTTACGCCCTGGCTATGCTAGCCATAGCTAACGCCTTCGCGAATGCCACCGCGGTTCTGTTCGGCCACCATTTGTAGATGGTCGCCTTGCTAACCCCTTTGCGTTCGGAGATCCGGTCGACCGACGCCCTGCGCAGGTCGTGCTCCTGCATCAGTTCTATTGCGGCTGCCAGGAACGCGCCGACGTGTAGGCTGCAACCGGATGTTTCTACATCCGCCCTACGAGGAAGTTAAGAAATATGGCACAAGGAACCGTCAAATGGTTCAACAGCGATAAGGGCTTTGGCTTTATCACTCCCGATGGCGGTGGAAAAGACCTGTTCGTCCACCACTCCGAAATCCGTGGGAGCGGACATCGTTCGCTCCAAGATAATCAGCGCGTCCAATTCGAGGTCGAACAGGGACCCAAAGGTCCTCAGGCGGTGGGAGTTACCGCGATCTAGCGACCTTCGTCGTCATCGTTGGCGATGGCTCGTTTCCTCTCAGGGTGTGAACCTCGGCGCGGGCCGGACTCGGGGCCGTGAATCGTGAAAAACCCACCCCTCGCCACAGCCCGCGCCGAGGTTAACGCCGGCCATCTCGGATCTGGTAAACGCGCCGCACGGACAGCCCGGCCGCCTCGGCGAGCTTCTCGCCCGAAATGACCGATTCGACATGGAACAAAAGCGGTACAGTGAGTACACCGGTCAAGGTAGCGATAGCGACTTGGGTCCGCGTTCTGTGCTGCCGCCGAAAACCAAGTGGTCGGAATAACCATTGCGCCCTCATCGCACCCGGGTGCCAGATCCCGAGGGTGCAGCAATGCTCGACCACACATCCAAAATCACTCCCGCAGAACTCGCAGACTTCATGCCCACCGTTGAAGCGCAGCTCCTCCGCCAGGAGCTGCGCAACTACGCCGTCGAGCTACGGCAGCTTGCCTACACCCTGCCCCACGGGGTGGGCGAGCACGATTTTCTTCAATTGTCGGGTCGGATGCGTGCTGCTGCCGACCAAATGGTCGCCAAGGGAACCTAGCCAACCTCCGATGATTTATCCGGTCACAAGCCGGCGCCGGGCCGATCCTGTACGGCTGTGCGTGGCCCGCCCGCTAGGCCACGATATCGATGGCGCTTGGTGGCCACGCTCAGACCGCATCGCCAACGAATTACCCCGCCTTGTCGCGGTCCTGACCCCCTTGCTCGGACACATCACGTCGATCAACGTCAACTGGCCATCGCTACAAGGGCCACCCGAATTGAACTGGGTGGGCTGGCAACACAAACCCCAGCACGTGATGACCGTCAAGGGCGACGACGCAAGCGCCAACCTCTTGATTATCCCGTACGCGACCCATACCGCGCTTGCCCTAATGGTGCTGCGCCGCGCCGCCAACCTGCCCATCGACCCCGCCGACCGCGAAAAACCCGCGTTCCTGACCGCTGGCTCGATTCTGCTTGCCGCCCAACAACAATGCGTCGCGACCAAGGCCGACAACCCCACCCGGAAATAGCCGCCAGTTGCTGTGCTGTTGATCTGGTGCCCCTGCTCTCCTCGGGGGCGCACGGCGCCCACGCAACGCAGCCAGCGTTCGAGAGAAGGCGCCCGAGATCGTGACGCGGCCCGATTCACCCGAACCCAACACTGTGGTCGCTCCAGCGCATACCATCGGGGACATGCAGCTCATCCGGCGACGGGTGCCAACGGGCACGTACTGTGGCGGCAACCATCCCGAGCAAATCGAATACCGCTACACGCTGGTAAATGGCGAGGAAATCCCCCACGACCAAAGCGGTCCGCGCTGCTTCCGAGCCGGCTGCCCCGATAATGATTCGGCTTTGGCCAGAGAGCAGCGCGGTGGGCGCCCCATGCCATAGTCCGGGCGCCGGAACCAAATCGCCCTGTTCCGCGTCTGTCTGTGGAGCCTGAGTTCCTGGCTGGCCGGTTCGATTCCCCTACCTTCGCCGCCGCGCGGAGTCACACCCGGAGCCACAATGCACACATACGAGATCGAGGTCTACCGCAAGGGCCGCTGGTGGATGATCCGCATCCCCGAGCTCGACGGCCTCACCCAAGCGCTCCACCCCGGCCAAATCGAGGACATGGCGCGCTCATACATCGCGGTCAGCACCGGCCAACCCGTCGACACCATCGCGGTTCGCATCGCGTCGCGGGAGTGAAACATGCTTGCAGCACAGGGAAATTGCGTCAAAATACCGTCAAAATACGGTTCAAAAACCATTCAAAAACGGTTCAAAAACCATTCAAAACGACTCCGAGCGTCGCCCATTCGGCGTACTCTAATGGCATGGGCGCCAACGGATTACGCGGATTCACCGAAGGTGCCGCGCAGGTCGCCCTGCATCATCCACGTATGTTGTTGGTCAGCGCAGGCAACGATCCTGGCCAACCGGCGCCGCTCAGCCTCGACGCGCCCGGCGTGGCGATCGGCCGCATGTTGGGCTGTCTTAACCTCACGAGTGATCACGATCGTGCAACTCGTACCACAACAGTCCACCCGGCTCACCGCAACCGCCGCCATTACCTACCAGCCACAAACCGTAATCGGATTCGTACCACTGAACCGACCCGTGCGGGACGTCAACCTTTGGGAATCGGTTGCCAATCCTACCGACACCCCGATGCGCGGCGGCCGTCCCAAGCAGCAGAAGGCACAGTCATCATGGTCGTCGATGTTCTCTAAGGCTGGTGTTGTGATCCGCACCTGTCGGTCGTCGGGTAAGTCTCGTGACGACGGGCTTAAGCCCACAACTCGACTTTGTGACCCCACAAGGTCAAGACCGCTACCGAGTGACGGGCCGGGTGGCGATGCTCAAGGCCATGAACATGACTCGCCCCGGCCCCCTGCGATGGATCTGGTACACGTTCGGCGGCAGGCTCGGCCCGCGCTACCGAGGATGGGTGCTGCACGACGTTACCTGCCACACCCGATGGTTGCGCCAGACAGTGCGTGCCGTGGTGCAGGTTGCACCGGCCGCGACGGTGGTGGCAGCGGTGTTGTCGGGACTGGGGTTTGGCTTGGTTGTCTTTGGCGGGGTTGCCTGCGGCGTACTCCTGGGGCTGTGGTACTCGCTGGCCTACATCGACCAGACCGGGGACCGGCGTCTCGTGACGCATGGATACGAACCGGGAACGCTGAAGCGGATGCTTGGGGATCGCTACGAGCGCGAGCACGCGGATCAGATCGCACGCTACAAGCAGACCTACCGCCAGGCCCTCTAGAGTTGCAAGTCGGCGCGGTCGCACAGGCGTTCGGCCAAAAAAGCGAGAGCGCCGCTCGCAGTTGGTGAGCTGCTAAGGCGTCTCGCTCGGCGGCGGGCCTTTTGGGGGGATGGTGGTGGGGGCATGGCCGGGGGGAGGCTGTCCTAAAGCATGCCGGGATGCGCCTCGACATCGCGGTATCGCTTCGTGTGGAACTCTCGGATGCCTGCCGTGCGCTCCTGCTGCGTCTTGACGCGGTGGCAGTCGGTGCACAGCCATTGCACGTTGTCGAGGGTGTCCGTCCCGCCGGCCGCCAGGTTAACGGTGTGGTCGAGCTCGAGCCGGTCGGCGCTGCCGCACCATGCGCAGCGGCGCGGGATGGCGCGTTGCGCTTGCCGGCGCAGCTTCGCGCTACGTTGGCTGCCCCAGTTACGTCGAGGCATCGGTGTCCTCTCGTTGTTGATTGCCGCCCTGGGCGCTGCGACAGGTGCAGGAATCACCCGGCGCGCCCAGGGCGGCGGTCACCGCGGGGGCAGGGAACTCCCGGCGGTGAGCTTCATTTATTGGCCGGCCGCAGCGGTGATGCGTGCATGCTCGCCGGCATTGCGGATCTTGGTGTGGGCCTCGTCTTCCAGCTCGGCGGCGTGCTGGGACCGGGCGCGTTTTGTGCGTTCGGCCACAACCCAATTCAGCCACTCGCTCCATGTGAGTCGTTCAGCGGAATCGGATCTTCGTCGGCCCAGCCGCCATCGTCGTCGGGCATCGGCGGAACGTCGTTGGGGTTGATCATCAGGACATTTCCTTGCTGGTGATAGCTCGTGCGGCGGCTTTCATGTCGCCGCGGTGGTTGAGCAGCGCGTGTGCCCGGAACCGCGTGTAGCCCTTGGGGTTTCCCGGCTCAGACGGTTCGAACACGGTCGAGGTCGACCACACGAACAGGCAGTTGGTCCGCACCGTCGCCGAACACGCCGAGGTGTGCGTGGGATGCAACCAGCGGGCGCCGTCGGCGTCAGGGTCGGCATCGATGCAGCGCCACCCGTGGGGCGACAAGATCTCCGACCATGATGTCGATGCGCTGAACCTGTCAGCGATCGAGGTTCCCGGCCTCGCGGTCCAGAAGGATCGGCGCTGCGTCGGATGGACTGTCACGTGACGTTCAGGCAGTAGCAGTTCGATCAGCCACGCCGGTGGCGCAGCGACGGGGGCGTCGATACGGGTGTAGGGCTTACCGCTGTCGGGGTGGCGCGACGGCGCCAACACCGTGTAACCAGTGGACGTTTTGATGTCGATTCCGGGGCCCAAGCGCTTGCTGCTGAGCTTGCCGGGTGGCCGGCGGTAGAACAGGTGCCGACCGCCGTCGCCGCGGCCCGAAACAGTCGTCAGGGTCTCCGGCAGCGTTCCGTGCTTGTCTTCCAGTGCGGCAAGCGATTCCAGGCCGCTGTTACGGGGGTCGATGTCGAGGACGAACATCGATTCGGGCACCCGGCCGCCGATGTTGCAACCGGCGTAGCGTCCACCCCACCACCCGGCGATCTTCGCGGTGTTGGTGGTCGCATCGAGCACACCGCGACCGCCGGCGATCGCGGGTACCTTCCCGTTGAGGGGGAAGATCCCCCAGTTGTTCACGCCGTACTCGATGGCGAAGGCACCGATGTCGTTAGCGTCGACGACGGATGCTGACAGCAGACTTAACGCCAGGGCTTCGGCGGCCAGCAATTCGGCGCTCATAAGGTAACCAACAGCCGGTGGCATACTGGCCCAGTTCCGCGCGACACGCTAAGCACGGCGTACAGGGGGCGGCCACATCGGCGGCAGACCTGATCATGTCGATGTGGACTAGAATCAGCGATGTTGGTTGGTGGTGTGATAACCGCTTCGACGTTGGCCGGGCCTATTAGCGGGGCTCGGCCTTCGTCATTCCCGGGCGGCCCCTCGAAGTCGACAACCACTTGGGCTAATGCGTTGCTCATGCGGCACCGCCGGTGAATTGCTGGTCTTCCCATGCGATTACGTCACTGAGGCGATAGCGCGCGTATCTGCCAATCGAGGCATAACGCGGGCCTTTGCCTTTGCTGGCCCACTGGGCCAACGTCTTGACAGGAACCTTGAGGCGCTCCCCTAATTCCGGCCGAGTCAGCCAGAAGTCCTCACTGGTTGGCATATTCCTCCTCCTTACGATTAGCGCATATTCGAGTTGCGCTAATCGCATCTTAGCAGGAGATCGCGAGAACGAAAGAAGCATATTCATAATCCGCAAGTTGTGTGGAACACTGTTGGGCATGGACCCGGATTCAGCGGTCGGCCAGCGCGTCGCCGAGTTGCGCAGACAGAAGGGGCTGCGGCAAGAGGATTTCCTCGAGCTGCTCGAAGCTCGAGGTGTGGGGTGGACCCAGGCCACACTGTCGCGCGTCGAAGGCGGCAAGCGCGCATTGAAGGCGACCGAGGCATTCGCCGTTGCAGATGCACTAGGTGCCGACGTTGCCCAGTTGAACCCCGCTGGGGGCGGACTCTTGAACCAGATACAGAGCCACCGGCTCAAGTACCGGGAGGCGCAATCCGCTACTCGGACTGCTGCTGCACGCGAGAACAACCTCCGGGACAGACTGATCGCGCTAACCCTCGCCGACGAGATACAGAGTGGCCGGTCAGAGTTCACCGTCCACGGCAGCCCAAGACGGTTCGTCCAACTCGTCGGTCATGCACTGTACGAAGAACGTGCCTGGGCGTTCTACCCCTACGGCGATAGTGAACCTTCGATCGGCATCGGCAACGCCGAGGTTCAAAGCGAGTGTAATTGGCTCACCACGATTGGCATCGACAGCGCCGAGGTCCAAACCGAGTACAACTCGCTCGCCGTCACCGAGTTCGGTCACGCTGAGCCAGCAGGCGACGACCACTTTCGGTTACTCGACGAGGTGTACCGGAAGGTGTTCGCCCGGCATCTGCCGTCACTGAAGTTTGTGGATGAGACAACCACAGCCCCCTTCACCGTTGACGGCATCGAGATGCGCGACGATGGCGGGTAGGCCGCCGCTGCGGATCGGGCAGCGCCTCGACACCAAGATCGTGGCCCTGGTCGATCAGCACATCGACCGGCTTGCCGAGGATGGCCGCGCTATCCGCACGATCGACACCTACCGTTACTGCGCGAAGTTATTGGCCAAGGTCATTGGCGGGGTGCGGGTGGGGGAGTCGACACCGGCCAGGATTGACGCGGCGATCCGCTCCATGCGTCGGGCGCACGGCGACGTGATGGCTGTGCAATCCAAGACGCTGTTGAAGGGCGCTCTGCATCTCGCGGTGATGGCGAATGTCATCGGAGCTAACCCGGTTCGCGATGTTTCGCCGATCAGGTCGAAGTGGGGGCCGAAAGGCGCCACCGCGCTGACGGCTGACGAGTTGCGTGGCCTGTTCGTCCAGCTGCGGGCGTCGGAGGTGTGCCAGCGGAACGATCTCATTGACCCGATCACGTTATCCATCGCCACCGGGCTCCGGATCTCCGAGTTGCTCGGCCTCGAGTGGACAAACTTCGACGAATCGGCGGCCACCCTGACGATCACCGGCAAGGTGATCAGGGCCGCCGGCAAGGGTCTGGTTCGGGTCGATGAGACCAAGACAGCCGCAGGACGGCGCACCCTGCCTCTGCCCAACTTCGCGGCAACCGTGCTATCCGCTCGCCGCAGCCTTCCCTACCTCGGTCAGCAGACGATGGTGTTCCCATCGACCGCGGGCACGTGGCGCGACCCCGACAACTTCCGTGCCCGCTGGCGCGAGGTTCGCGCGGACCTCGGGGTGCCCGACGTGACCTCGCACAGCTTCCGTAAGACCGTGGCGACGTTGATCGACGACGAGGGACTGTCGGCGCGGATCGGAGCCGACCACCTGGGCCACGCTCGGATATCCGAGACGATGGACACCGATATGGCCAGGGGCAGGTCGCACACTGCGGTTGCCGACCTGTTGGACAGGACCATAAGCGATGAATAAACGATGGATTTGCGCGAGCCGCGGAGAAAAATGGCCTCTGACGTGCCCTGACGTGCCCCCGGCAGGATTCGAACCTGCGACACCGGCTTTAGGAGAGCCGTGCTCTATCCCCTGAGCTACGAGGGCGGACGGCCTGAGCTTACCGGGATGGCTGGCAGTGACCGGGTCACTGCAGTTCTGCGATGACCTTCGCGAAGGCGTCGAGGTTGTTGTCCTGCACGGTGAAGCCGGTTAGTCCGTACTTCTCGCGGAGTCCGGACAGCGTCTCGGCCATCTCGCGCGGTGACCCGCTGAGCACCGACGGCATGGACAGCAACTGCTCGTCGGACAGGTCCGGCGCGTACTGGCGGGTCATTCTCAAGTCGGGCGCGGTCTCGCCTTCGGGCGGCATCGCCGTGATCACCATGTTCAGCTCCAGCGGGCCGAACCGACCGCCCGCGGCCTTGCGGACGAACTCGATGCGTTCGGCCAGCGGGTCTTCGACGTCCCGGACCCTGGCGCCCGTCAGCCCGATGATGTCGGCATGGCAGGCGGCCAACGTCAGCACCCGATCGCCGTTGCCGGCGATAAGGATCGGCGTCGTCGGGTGATGCTCCTTCAGGTAGGTCGTCATGTGTTCGAGGTAGTCGACCCGGGCGCCGGCGCTGGGGTACGGCAGCTCGGCGGCCTTGAATTCCTCGCGGACATAACCGGTGCCGAGCCCGATCTCGAGGCGGCCGTCGCTGAGCAGGTCGAGGGCCTGGAGATCCCTGCTGAGCAGGGCTGGCTTGTAGAACCCCGCGTTGAGCACATACATGCTCAGGCGGATTTTAGTCGTGACCATCGCGACCGCGGTCAGCGTCGGAGACGGTGCCGCCGCGCCGAGATGGTCGGGCACGCAAAGGATGTCGTATCCAACATCTTCCGCTCGCTTCACCTTGTCGACCAGCGCCGCGCGAGACTTGAAGAAGCGCACGCTTAGCCCGAAGCGAAATTCCTTGTCCACCAACAACCTCCGTTCAACGGATAAGACATTTACCAGGAGCGCGCCGCGGCCGCCAAGCCCTGCACCAGGCTTGTGGTGACCGGCGACAAGCCGTCGGCGCCCGGCAGGGGGCTGCGCGGACTGAGACCCCGGACGCGGACGGAAAGTTCAAGCTGTGTCCCCCCGTTGCGTACCCGGTTGACCGGGTTGTTCGGGTGTAGCCCCCGCAGTTCGGGTGGGATGTCGTCGATGTTGGTGACGACCTGATAACCGGTCAGCTGGATGTGCCGGGCCAGATGGGCGGCCAGTTCGCGGTTGCAGCCCCCGGCCAGCAGCTGCGTGGCGCGCCCGATGCGGCCGTAGCCATGCAACGAGACGGCGACGTCGACATGATCGAGAAACTCTGCCAGCCTTGGCGACTCGTCGGGGTCGTAAAGGGCCGACGGCAGATGGTGCGGGTAGCGGTCGGGATGGCGCAGCAGATACGCCGAGGCGTCGGCGTTCTCGGCAGCGCGTTCGGCGATGACGTCGGTCATCTCTTCGAGACCGCCGCCGTGGATGGCAAGGAAACCGAAACGCGATCGCAGCCGGCTTTCCTCGATCACGCCGGGTTCGTTCAACAGTTGTGAAAGTGATTGTGGCCCTGGGGTGGTCGTGAAGACCGGGCGAGGCCAGCGTGCCGGGTCCCAGCGGCGCAAGAAGTCGATCCATCGTTGCGGTAACCGGTGGTATACGGCGCCGTCGATGATCTTCGGCAGATAGCCCGGTCGGGGTGGACCCTGAGTGACCCGGTGGTCGATGTACACCCAGGCCGGCGCCGGCCCGTCGTGGGTCTGGACCGTCAGTCGGTCGCGTCGGTAGCGCACCGGCACCCCTTCGGCGCTGTCCAAGGTTGCCAGGTCGTCGCTGGAGATCTGCCAGAGCACGCCGTGCACCTGGTTACCGACCAATGGCTCGACGGTGGCGACGCCGCGCTGGTTGATCAGCCAGTCGTGGTCGGCCAGCACCGCCGGCCGCGGGTCAGCGGCGTCGGGACAGCGCAGCGCCATCTGCCTTACGCACAGATTCGACCCGTATGCGAAATAGAGGTGCCGGCGGGCCGGCACTAGTCAGTCACCGTCATAGCGCTGTGGTGCGGAAGATACCGAAGCAAGCCAACTCCCAGCGAGCCTTTCGCGGACGACGACGCTTCCCATCCTGCCGTACTGCGTGACCTGCGCGCTACGCACCAGGTCATTGGATGACGGGGGGCTTTGGCGGCGGCGGTGGCGGCGGTGGCGGTGGGCTGGGGTGGGCGGGTGGCGGGGGTTGGGCGGGCGGCGGGGGCTGATGAGTTGGACCCGAAGGCGGGGGAACCGGACCCCTCCGTGGGGGTGATGTGGGCGGGGCCGATGGTGGTGTCGGGTGGACCCATGGGGGTGTTGGAAAGACCGGTGGCGTAACCCGGATCGGCGGCGGCACCACGACGATCGGCGGCGGCAGGACCACCGGCGGGGGCGGCAGAACCGGCGGTGGCGGCGCCACCGGCGGCGGGACGAACGGCGGTGGCGCGACCGGAGGCGCAACCGGCGCGGGAGCTGCCGGCGGCTGAAGGGGCGCAGGCGAATTGACGGGAGGCGCGGGGACGACGGGATTCGCGGGCGGAGGCGCAGGGATTAGGTTCGCAAACGGCGGTGGCCCCTGTTTCAGAGGCGCGGGAACGGTCCTTCTTAACTCTGTTGGCGTGATGGCCGTCTGGTGGTGGTACAGCAAGGTGTACATCAGCCCCATCGAGAGGAAGAAGGCGGCGGCGAACAGCGCGACCCACGGGATCACCCGGCGACCGGGTCGTGGTTGGGCGCCGTCGAGGTGCCCCGCGTCGCCCGGGCCTGCGGCGGTTGATGACGAAGCCAGGGTCGGCGGGTGGTCGGTGTCGCTGGACTGGCCGTGGCTGTCTTCGCTGCCGCTCGTGTCGAGGTTGCTATCGGCGGAGGTCAGCTGGATTTGACCCAGTGTGTGGTCCCGGAGCCAGGCGGGAGCGGGGATGAACACCGGCGCCGCACCCAACAGCGCAACCGGGTTGACCAGGCGGCGCCGCTCTTCCTCGCAGGTGGAACAGGACTCGATGTGGCGGCTGATGCGTTTGCGCATGAGCACGCTGAAGCGTCCGTCCCAGTCCGCCAAGATCGCGCCCAGCTCGGCGCATTTGTCGGCGGTGTGTTGCGCGCGACGGGCCACAAGCAGCGCGCCCAAGGAAGATTCGATGGTGTTGCGCAGGCGCGACACCATCTTGTTGGCTGTGCCGGGGCTGACCTCCAGCGCGTTGGCCAGCTCCGGTCCGTCCAAGCCGTGGCGGTAGGCCAGCTCGAGCACCGTGCGGTCCCGGTCGACGAGCCCGCCGGCGGCCTCGGCGATCAGATCGGCCAGCTCGTTGCGCGCGGCCAGGGTGTCCGGGCCCGCGTCGTGCGACGCTTCCTCGGGCAGTTCGTCGGAGACCTGTTCGCGGCGGCGGTCCCGGATGCAGCGCAGCGCTTCGTTGCGGGCGATGGCATACAGCCACGGGCGCAGCCTGTCGGGCTCTCGCAGCTTGGGCAGTTGAGTAGCTGCGGTGCAGAACACGTCTTGCACGCAGTCGGCGGCGGCGTCACGATCCCGCAGCATGCCCACGCAGAAGTCGTGCAGCCGGTCGGCGTAACGGTCGTAGATCGTGGCAAAGGCGCGTCGATCACCCGCCGCTGCCGCGCGGGCCAACTCCGCGTCGCTGACGATGTCAAAGTTGGATAGTGCTGTCGTCACGTCGCTTCCTCAGCGGATAACGCGCCGGTGTCCGTCACTCGAGAACCGACGCTGCGAATAAGTGTGCGCCAACGCGCTTGAAATGGCACGAGAAAATTCCAGCTCTGCGGCGCGGGAAGGGGCGCGACCGGTATGTCGACCCAGCCTCGCCCGTACACCACGAAGTCACTTGCAGCCACCCTGCGCCAGATGATGCGGAGGCAAGCACAGCCCCGGCGGTGCGGGTGGCGACGGCAGCTTCGGCGGCGCCGGCAGCTTCGGTGGCGGCGGCAGCTTCGGGGGCGAAGGCAGCGGCGGCAGCGAAGGCGGCGGCGGTAGCTGCGGTGGTGGAAGCGGCATCCAGACGGGCCGCGGCGGCGGGACGTACACCCCGACGACCGGACCCGAAGGCCAGGCAGCGGGCGGGGTGCCCGGATCTGCCGGAGGCGGCGGGATGACGGGCGCGGGAGCGACCACCGGGGCGGGGGCCGGCGCGTTGTCGGGCAGGGCGACCACCGGGGCGGGGGCCGGGCTGTTGTCGGGCAGGTTCACCACCGGGGCGGGGGCCGGGCCGTTGTCGGTCGGGCTGACCACCGGGGAAGGGGCAGCGGCGGCTACCGTGGCCGGTGCGTCGCTGGAGGCGCGCACCGCGGTCGAGCGCTGCGATTGGGGCGAGCCGCTCAAGAGTGCGATGCCCAGGGCGGTGCCCGCCCCGATGAGGCCGATCAGGCCCGCGCCCACGATCAGCTTGTCGATGGGCTTCCGTGTGGCCGCCGGCGTAATGAGCTCGGTCGGAAGGTCGTAACCGTACGGAAGGTCTCCGGCCTGATCCGACAGATCGCCGGCGTGATCCGACGGCTCGCCGAGCGGGCTCGACGCCCAGGCCCACGCCGAAGTGGCGTCGTCCCCGCGGGGTGCAAAGGTGGTGCGGTCGAATTCGTCGGCGCGCACTGCTGCGGCGGTTTGGTCAAACTCGTCGGCGCGCACCGCTGCGGCCGTTGGGTCAAGGTCGCGCATGGTGGTCATGAGGTGCTCCTTTGGTGTGCGTCGCGGCCCGGGTGGGTCGCCGTCATAGGTAGGAGGACGCACTGAGCGCGGGTCGGACATTTTTTTGAAAAGTTTTTTTCGGGGTGACGGAGCTTCGCTGCTTGAGCGTCGACTTGTTGGGGGAAATCGCGCCATGTTGGCTCGACATCTCGACTTTCGGCGCCCATAGGACAGTAGGCTGGCGCACGCCGCTTGCCAGTTCCTCGCGGAGTTCTTGCGAATTTCTTGCGTCGCGTCAGATTGGCATAAACGCTATGCGGCGCAATGGCTTTCGCTCGTGCCGCAGGCTTAGGCTGTCACCGTTAGGCAGATCAGCACCACGTTGAGCAGACTGATCATTACGCCGACCGCCCAGCCGATGACCGTCGTGACGAGATGGTTGGCGTCGCCACCCATCAGACCGCGGTTGCTGGTCAGTCTGACCAGCGGAAGCACCGCGAACGGGATACCGAAAGACAGTACGACCTGCGATAACACCAGTGCGCGCGTCGGATCGAACCCCAGCGCCAGGATCGCCACCGCGGGGCACAGCGTGACCAGCCGGCGCACCAACATGGGAACCGACCGATGGAGAAGTCCCTGCATGATCATGGCGCCGGCGTAGGCGCCCACTGACGACGACGCCAAGCCCGAGGCGAGCAATCCGATCGCGAATAGCACCGCGATGGCCGGCCCCAGCGTGGCGTGGATTGCGGCGTAGGCGCCGTCGATGGACGCGGTTTCCTCGTGGCCCTGCAGGTTGATCGCGGCGACCAGCAGCATCGCCGCGTTCACCGTTCCGGCGACGGCCATCGCCAGCACGACGTCCAGGCGGGTGACCAGCAGGAGCCGGCGCCGGCCCGGCCCCGGTACGGGATGTCCGTGCCGATCCAGGACGAGACCCGAGTGCATATACACCGCGTGCGGCATGACGGTGGCGCCCAGTATGGCGGCGGCCAGTAACAAACTTTCCGTCCCCTGGAATCGCGGCAGCAATCCGCCAATCACGGCGTCGGGCGGTGGCGTGGCGACGAAGAAACTGGCCGCGAATCCGACGGCGATGACGAGCAGCAGACCGGTGATGACGCGCTCGAAAAGAATCTGCCCCCGGCGGTCTTTGATCATCAGCAGCAGCAATGAGATCACCCCGGTGATGATCCCGCCGATCGGCAGCGGCAGGTCGAACAGGATCCGCAAGGCGATCGCCCCGCCGATCACCTCGGCCACGTCGGTTGCCATCGCCACGATTTCGGCCTGCGCCCAGAAGGTCAGTCGCAGCGGACGGCTTATCCCCTTGCCGATCGCCGCGGGCAGCGATCGCCCGGTCACCAACCCGAGTTTCGCGGACAGGTACTGTACGAGCCCCGCCGCCACGTTGGCGGCGACAATGACCCACAGCAGTAGGTAGCCGAACTGGCTCCCGGCGCTGACGTTGGCCGCGACGTTTCCGGGGTCGACGTAGGCGATCGCGGCGACGAACGCCGGCCCGAGCAGATACCAACCCGTCTTGAGGGAGGCCTGGGTGTCTTGCGCCAACCTAATCGACCCTCGATCCATGTTCCCGAATAAGAAAGTTAGGTTAGTCGAAAAATCTCCCGCAGCGAACCACGGGCTGGCGGCGAAGGCATGCTCTACGTCGTGCCGATGCTCCCTCCCCCTTCATGCCGCGCCAAAGATCATCCGGGGACGTAGAGCCCCCGACCCGTGACCAGCGGCAGGTCGAGGGTCGTCACGATACCCGGCTGGGCTGCCACCACCGCAGGGATGGCGTTGACAATCCGCATCGCGGTGGCGACGAGGCCGGCGTGATTGTGATCGCCCAGGCGGCTGCTCAGGCAGATGTCCATGGCGTACGACGGCTCGCCGGTGATTTCGATGCGGTAGGAACCGCCGGGCTGGGCCGGCTGCGGCCAATCGGGGCACAGGTCCTCGCGTAACCGGGTGACATGTTCCAGGACGACCACGGGGTCGCCGTTGACCATTCCGAACACCTCGAACCGGAGCGCCGCGGCGGTGCCCTTCGGAATGTGCCCCGACGCGATGTCGAAGTCCTCGGGCGCCGGCTCGCGGACGTATACCTCGGCGACCTCGTCGAGTGAAACGCCCAGTCCAGCAGCCAATTGCCGCACCACCGATCCCCACGCCAAGCTCAGCACGCCGGTCTGCAGCAGCATGGGGATCTCGTCGAGCGGCTTACCGAATCCCATCACGTCGAACATGACTACCGCGCTGTCGTAGGTGGCGTAGTCGACGATCTCCATGCACCGGATCTGTTGGATGTTTTGACAGGTGCCGGCCAGTGCCAGCGGCAGCAGGTCGTTGGCGAAGCCCGGATCGATACCGTTGACGTACAGGCTCGAATTGCCTTCGCGCGCAGCATCTTCCAGCGGTGCGATGAGCTCTTCGGGGATCACCTGCCAGGGGTATTGGAGGAAAACGGGGCCACTTCCGACGATGTTGACTCCGGCGGACAGGACACGCCGGTAGTCCTCTAGCGCCTCGGGCAGGCGGTTGTCGGCCATCGCGTTGTAGACGGCGCATTGTGGCCCGGTGGCGAGCACGGCGTCCAGGTCGGTGCTGGCCAGCACACCGGTCGAATCCGTAAGGCCCGCAAGCTCCGCTGCGTCCTTGCCGGCCTTGGCGTCGGACGACACCCACACCCCGGTGAGCTCGAACTCCGGGTTGGTGATAAGCGCTTTGAGAGCGTGGACGCCGACATTGCCGGTGCCCAGTTGAACGACGCGTATGGCCATGGCGGGCTCCTTAGCGGTAGGGGTTATGGGCGGGTCATCGGTTCACAGGTCCGGGACGGGGATGTCGAGATTGGGGTAGGTGAGGCCACCGTCGACCTCCAGTGTTTTACCGGTCAGAAAGCTGCCGGCGGGGGACGCCAAATAGACTGCCGCAGCGGCGATGTCGATGGGATCACCAAGGCGGCGCATGGGAGTCACCTTCTCCATCGGTGCGCGCAGCTCGTCGTTGGAGGCCACCACCTCCAGGGCGGAGGTCAGGATCGACCCCGGTGCGATGGCGTTGACACGGATGCGTGGGCACAGGTCCAGCGCGGCGAGCCGGGTGTAGTGGGACAGCGCGGCTTTGGCGGTGCCGTAGGCGGCGAAACCGCGTCCGGCCAGCCTGCCCATGGTGGAGGTGATGTTGATAATGCTGCCGCCACCGGAGTGCTCCAGCATCAACGGCACCGCCGCTGTGGTCAGCGCGTGGGCGGTGGCGACATTGAAGGTGAAGGCGTCCTTGAGGTCCTTGGTGGAGGTGGTCAGCAGCGTGTTGGGCATGGTCCCACCGACGTTGTTGACGACGATGTCTAGTTTCCCGAAGGCCTCGACGGCCAGACCGGCCAGCTCCGCGGTTACTTCGGGATGGGCGAGGTCGGCGGCAACGGTGTGCGCCCGGCGGCCGGTGGCGTGGACCTGCGCGGCAACGGCATCTAGTTGGGATTGCGTGCGCGACGCGATCAGGACATCGGCACCCGCCTCGGCGAAGGCCAGCGCGATGGCGGAACCAAGGCCGCGGCCGCCACCAGTGATGACGGCGACCTTGTCGTCGAGTCGGAACCTGTCAAGGATCATTGCGGCCTCCCCATTAGGGTTGTCGGCGAAACGGTAGATCGCGGCATTTCTGAAACAGGTTCTAGTTTGTCATACGGGCGTCGCGATGCGGTGCATGGTTGGCTAGCCATGATCGCCGGACAGAATTCGCCGAACGTTAACCTTGTTGCTGTTAGCTTCATGGCGCGAGGAAAACGGCTGGTTGGCGGGCCGCGGCCTCTGGCAGCGGCGATGTCCTTACTGTTAGGAACCGAATTGAAGCTCAACAGATTTGGCGCCGCGCTGAGTGTCCTGGCGAGCGCCACGCTGGTGGTGTCCGGATGCGGCAGTGACAAAAACACGGCGACCGGTGGAGGTACGGGAAGCGCCACAAGTGGGGCAAGTGCGGGCAGCGCCACAGGTGGGGCGACGTCGGGCGCATCATCCGGGACGGTGAGTTGCGGCGGGAAGCAGACGCTGAAGGCCAGCGGGTCGACGGCCCAGGCCAACGCGATGACCCGCTTCGTCAAAGCGTTCGAGCAGGCCTGCTCGGGTCAGACCCTGAACTACACGGCCAACGGCTCGGGCGCCGGAATTAGCGAATTCAACGGCAACCAAACCGATTTCGGCGGGTCGGACTCGCCATTGGCCCCGAACGAGTACACCGCGGCCCAGCAGCGCTGCGGCTCGCCGGCGTGGAACCTGCCGGTGGTGTTCGGCCCGATAGCGATCACCTACAACGTCAAGGGCTTGAGTTCGCTGAGTCTCGATGGACCCACCGCGGCGAAGATCTTCAACGGAGCAATCACCACCTGGAACGATCCCGCAATCGCGGCCATCAACTCGGGTGTCACCCTGCCCTCCGAGCCCATTCACGTGGTATTCCGTAACGACCAATCCGGGACCACGGACAACTTCCAGCACTACCTTGATGCCGCGTCCAACGGCGCGTGGGGCAAGGGCGCCGGAAAGTCGTTCAACGGCGGTGTCGGTGAGGGCGCCAAGGGTAACGACGGCACGTCGGCCGCCATCAAGGCCACCGAGGGATCGATCACCTACAACGAATGGTCGTTCGCCAAGGCCCAGAATCTGAACATGGCCAAGGTCATCACCTCGGCCGGTCCCGATGCCGTCGCGATCAGCGCCGACTCCGTCGGCAAGACGATCTCCGGTGCCATCGTCAAGGGGGAGGGCAACGATCTGGTGCTCGACACGGCGTCGTTCTACAAGCCGACGCAGCCCGGCTCCTACCCGATCGTGCTGGCGACCTACGAGATCGTCTGCTCGAAGTACCCCGACGCTCAGGTCGGTACGGCCGTCAAGGCGTTCCTGCAGAGCACCATCGGCGCCGGACAGAACGGTTTGGCGGATAACGGATACATCCCCATTCCGGACTCGTTCAAGTCGAAGTTGTCGACTGCGGTGAACGCCATCGCGTGATCTGGAGTGTCATGACGCGCGGAACGCTCGCCGGCGCGTCGACCGAGAAAAAGCCGGCGCGGAAGGCGACTAATCCGCACAAGGTGCGGCCGGGCGACCAACTATTCAAGTTGGTCGCCGCCGCCTCCGGTTCGACGATCGTGATTGCGATCGCGCTGATCGCGATATTCCTGTTGGTTCGTGCCGTCCCGTCACTGCTCGCGAACCACGCGAATTTCTTCACCAGCTCCGAGTTCAATACCACCAGGGCAGACCACCTCGAGTTCGGCATCGCCGACTTGTTCATGGTCACGGTGCTGAGCTCGATAACCGCGCTGCTGGTGGCCGTGCCGGTCGCGGTCGGGATCGCGATTTTTCTCACCCAATACGCGCCGAAACGGCTGGCGCGTCCGTTCGCTGCGATGGTCGATCTGCTGGCCGCGGTGCCGTCGATCATTTTCGGGTTGTGGGGAATCTTCGTGCTGGCACCCAAACTCGAGCCGCTTGCGGAGTTTCTCAATCGCAACCTGGGGTCGGTGTTCTTGTTCAAGGAGGGCAACGTTTCCCTGGCCGGCGGCGGCACCATTTTCACCGCCGGCATCGTGCTTTCGGCGATGATCCTGCCGATCATCACCTCGGTATCGCGAGAAGTGTTCCGCCAGACCCCGCGCATTCAGATGGAAGCGGCGCAGGCACTGGGAGCCACGAAGTGGGAGGTGGTGCGGATGACCGTGCTGCCGTTCGGTCGTAGCGGTGTCATCGCGGCGTCAATGCTGGGGTTGGGCCGCGCGCTGGGAGAAACCGTCGCTGTGCTGATCATCCTGCGCTCGGCCGCCCGAGCGGGCCATTGGTCGCTGTTCGACGGTGGCTACACGTTCGCTTCCAAGATCGCCTCCGCAGCCGCCGAATTCAGCGAACCGCTGCCCACCGGGGCCTACATCGCCGCGGGATTTGCGCTGTTCGTGCTGACATTCATCGTCAACGCACTGGCGCGCACGATCGCTGGCGGAAAGGTCAATGCATGACCGCCCACGCGCTTGAACAGCCGGTCAAAACGGAGGTGTTCAGACCCCTCAGCCTGAGGCGGCGGATCTCAAACAATGCCGCGACAATGTTTTTCGTCATATCGTTCGTCGGCGCACTGGTGCCGCTGGTCTGGGTGCTATCGGTGGTGGTGGCACGCGGCTGGTACGCCGTCACCCGGTCGGGCTGGTGGACTCACTCGCTGCGCGGCGTGCTGCCGGAGGAGTTCGCCGGGGGCGTGTACCACGCGCTGTACGGGACGTTGGTGCAGGCCGGGGTGGCCGCCATCCTCTCCGTGCCGCTGGGCCTGATGACCGCGGTGTTCTTGGTCGAATACGGCACTGGCCGGCTGGTGCGGCTGACGACCTTCATGGTCGACGTACTCGCCGGGGTGCCCTCGATCGTCGCGGCACTGTTCATCTTCAGCCTGTGGATCGCCACCTTGGGATTCGAGCAGAGCGCCGTAGCCGTGTCACTGGCGCTGGTCTTGCTGATGTTGCCGGTTGTGGTGCGGTCCACCGAGGAGATGCTCAGGTTGGTGCCCGACGATCTTCGGGAAGCCAGCTACGCGCTGGGCATTCCCAAATGGAAGACCATCGTGAATATCGTCTTCCCGATCGCGATGCCGGGCATTGTCTCCGGTGTCTTGCTGGCCGTCGCGCGCATTATCGGCGAAACCGCGCCGGTGCTAGTCCTGGTCGGATACAGCCGTTCCATCAACTACGACATTTTCCACGGCAACATGGCCTCGCTGCCGCTGCTGATCTACAGCGAACTCACGAACCCGGAGCACGCCGGTTTCCTGCGGATCTGGGGTGCGGCGCTGAGCCTGATCATCATTGTCGCCTTGATCAACCTCATCGCCGCCGCGTTCCGATTCCTGACAAACCGACCGCGCGGCATACGTTTCGTCAGGGCGTGAACCGCCGACGCATGCGGTCAGGACTTTGACGCCCTTTTCGCGGGTGCCTTCTTGGCCGGTGCCTTTTTCGCGGGTGCCTTCGTCGCCGGTGCCTTGCCGTCACCCGAGCGCGCCTTCACGCTGGCCTCCAGCTTGGCCAGCAGGTCGGACACGTCTTCCGTCTCGTCCAGCTCTTTGGGCCGCTCCTCAGCGGTAAACGCTTCCCCGCCTTCGAGTTTCGCGTCGATCAGCTCCTGGAGCTGCGCCTGGTAAGTGTCCTGGTAGCGGTCGGGGTTGAAGTCTTCGGCCATCGAGTCCACCACCTGCCCGGCCATCTTGAGCTCGGCGGGCTTGATGTCGACCTTCTTGTCCAGCACCGGAAAATCCGGGTCGCGGATCTCGTCGGGCCACAACAAGGTGTGCACCACCATCACGTCGCGCTTGCCGAAGTCCTTGACACGCAACGCAGCCAGTCGCGTCTTGTTACGCAGCGTGAAATGAACGATCGCCATGCGATCCGCCTCGGCGAGCGTCTTGGCCAGCAGCACATAGGATTTGGATGACTTCGAATCCGGTTCCAAGAAGTAACTGCGGTCGAACAGCATCGGGTCGACCTCGCTGGCCGGAACGAACTCGAGTACTTCGATCTCGCGGCTGCGTTCTTCGGGCAGGGTGGCGATGTCGTCGTCGGTGATGACCACCAACTGGCCGTCGTCGGATTCGTAGGCACGGGCGATGTCGCGGTATTCGACGACTTCGCCATCCTTTTCACAGATGCGTTGGTATCGGATGCGGCCGTTGTCCTTGGCGTGCACCTGATGGAACTTGATGTCGTGGTCTTCGGTGGCGCTGTACACCTTGACCGGAACGTTCACCAGCCCGAACGCTATCGAGCCCTTCCAGATGGACCGCATGTAAGTCAGTATGCCCATGCCGCCCGTAGCAAAACAGCGCGGCACCGCGCACGGCCCTTTTTCCCGTTTGAGCCGCCCCGCAATCCGCGTCCAGCTAAGACCGCCGGCCTAAGTGAAACGACCCGGAGGAGTGGAAGTTTCAGCCTGCAGGGTGGTCCGGTCGGGTAGGTCGGCACCGGCGCGTCCGATCGTCAGCGCCGACGACAGGCTGGCCGCCTCGAGCGCCGCCGTCAGCGCGTCGAGCCCGATTTGGCCCAGGGTGCCGCGCCTTCCGGCGCCCAACAATTCGAGTCCCCAGAGCGCGTCGAGGAGGCCGACCATGAACGCGTCGCCGGCACCGACGGTGTCCACGACCTGAACCGGCCTGGCGGCCACCCGGGCCTCGCCGCCCGAGCACAGCGCCAGCGCACCCCGCTCGCCCATCGTCAAAACGACGATCCGGGGTCCCGACGCCAACCAGGCTCGGGCCGTCCACTCCGGTTCGTGCTCGGGATCGATCCAGCTCAAGTCCTCGGCACTCGCCT
>Ga0306919_10000167_pt1 | contig 26411 bp, 30 predicted proteins | sample flu12Cox44000172_FD_203764 | JGI IMG/M metagenome (GOLD analysis project Ga0306919, IMG submission 203764) | Lab enrichment of tropical soil microbial communities from Luquillo Experimental Forest, Puerto Rico - flux4day.12C.oxic.44.000.172 (v2)... | ecosystem: Environmental > Terrestrial >... | reverse complement strand
TAGTGTTGGGAGTTGATGTTGCGCAAGGCTGGCGCAATCGACGAACTACGGCGGCCCAACGACTTCAAGTATCAGCACAACCACCCCGAGCCAGATGATAAGACAGACCGACATAATCGTGACGACGGTTTGCGTTTGAGCTTGCGCCTCACGTTTTCGCGCGGTGACCGCGGCGTCTAAATCGGTTGGCATGATTAGCGGCCTCTCTGAATGACCGCTGACACTCTAAACGAAGCCCCTTGAGCGCGTTCTTGACGCCGATCAAAGACGCCGATTTGCAAAATGCTATCTTGTCACGTTGGGCGAGGCTCTTCCGTGGTGCTACGTCCCGCCGCTTCGCAGGATCGCTGTCAAGGTGGGATGTAGGGCTTGGAGGAGCTTCGCTCGTTGAGCAAAGGCTCAATAGATTGTGGGCTCCGCTGCGACGACGAAGCGACCGGTTGCCAAACTTCCCTTACGAGGATCGTGTTGTGCTGAACAAACCGGTGAGCGCTAGCTGTCCCGATTAGCTGCGACAGATTTGTTCGAGCCCCCTGCATCGTGGTCGCCGAATTAAGTGGCTCGATGACGTATCCCGCCGCTTCCCACCACCATGGACTGCCGAGGAATTGGACGCCTGCTTTTTCACTTCGCTGTATGATCCCTTCGGGGACGTTCCTCTAAAGGGTCACCATGTTGAAACAGCTCACCTCACTTGTGGCCATAGTCATCGTTGCAGCGGCATCCTCCGCATTGGCACAACATCGGCGATCATGCGAACAGCGGTGCTTGGAGCGATGCGCTGTCCATCCGGCGCATAACCTGTGCGAGTCCAAATGCGTACCCCACTGCTACGCCCATCGTGCGGGAATGCCGAGCTACGGTACACATAGCCATAGCCATTGAGGTGTGCGGCGATGCGAGCGAGCAAAGCTCGCCTACGTCTATTTCGAGGATGAGCCGGGTCGGCGATCAGCGGCCAAGCTGCCAAGTCTCGTACCCCGCCTAAATGAGAGGAAGCAATCATGACGAACAAGCTACTTCTTGCTGCAATCGCCTTCGGCCTTTGGGCTAACGCTGCGATTTGGTTGGTTCGACCAGTGCAAGCGCAATCGGATCAACTCGCTAGCAGCGTCCAACAGATCGCGGACGAGCTTCGTCAGCTAGTTGAGCATGGTGAGAAGTGTCTAAACCCTCAGCTGTGTCAGCCCCGCTTCCATCACAAAAGATAAAGCGCGGATCGCGGCCCAACGTGGCGAAGCTGCCGATGCACACCGAAGAATAGAGCCCCAAGCTCGTTACTCGGGGCTTTTTGAGTGGTTGCTCTACTTCGGTTGCTGCCTCAATTGAACACTACTGAGTAGTCAACATAGTGCGAAGTAGGCAGGTCCTTTGCACTCACCATCATCGCGAATGGATCGATAGTCGAAGCAGCAAGCGCGCTGGTCGAAGTCCCTGTCCCGACGCCAATCCATGTTCCAACGCCAATCAGAACCAACACAGCAACACCGGCGAAGAAGCTGATCTTGCGCATGTGATTTCCCCTCAGCATTTAGCTCACCGAATTCGGCGAGCTTGAGCCTGGATAGCTTGGTCCACAGTTTTGGTATGTGACGGGCGTCACGGATCGAACGTTTTCCATAAGTCATTGGACATCGTATTGTTGTGAATATCGCCAAGTGGAGCGATTGCGCTACAAGGCGCGTCTTGGGTCGAAGCGCAGTCGGAGATTCGTGACCGCTTGATTCTCCTAGGCCTGGCGCCGCAGACGAGTCCGCCGCCGGATATGCTGCAAGCCTTCATCAACGACGAAGTGGTGCGTTGGGGCAAAGTCGTGCGCGCCGCGGGCCTCGCCGTCACCGAGTGATCGGCCCTCGCTAGCGCGGGCCGCTCTGCAACAGCGCAGCAGCGATCTCGTCCCATTCCGCCGCGAGCGCCTGGGTGGCTGGTTTGCGGCGCGCCTTACGATACCAATAGCCGGCATTATCGAGATCGTCCTCAACACGATGCAGGTAAGCGTGCACCCAGGCGCAATCCTGGTCGTGGCCGTTCATCACGATACGATGTGCTTTATCCCAGTCACTCGCTGCCCACCATAGTGCTTGCAACGCCGCGGACAGGCCGGCCGGGGGCGTCTTTCTATTAAGCGAGTGCTTGAAAGCAGCCGGACTCATGGGGCGACTTGCCGTGTTACCACCATTTTTCCGGAGCGAACGATCCAGCGGCGCGCTCGATCACAGCGCCGAGCGTGAACAACGTCTCCTCGGCGAAAGGTCGACCGATGAGTTGCAGTCCGAGCGGCAGGCCTTGGCTGTCGAGACCGGCAGGCACGGAAATGCCCGGCAAACCCGCCATGTTCACGGTAACCGTAAATACGTCGTTCAAATACATTTCGATCGGGTCCACGCGGCCTTTTTCTCCTAAGGCAAAGGCTGCCGAAGGCGTGGTCGGCGTCAAGATCGCCTCTACTCCCGCAGCAAAACACTTTTCGAAATCGCGCTTGATAAGCGTGCGCACTTTTTGTGCGCGCAGATAATAGGCATCATAATAGCCGGCGGAGAGAACATAAGTTCCGATCATGATCCGGCGGCGTACTTCCTTGCCGAAACCGGCAGCACGAGTCTGTTCGTACATTTCGATCACGTCGCGGCCGGGAACGCGCAATCCGTAGCGCACCCCATCGTAGCGCGCGAGATTCGATGAAGCTTCTGCGGGCGCGACAATGTAATAGGCGGGCAGCGCATATTTCGTCATCGGCAAGGAAATCTCCACGAGCTCCGCGCCGGCCTCCTTGAGCCAATCGGCACCGCGCTGCCACAGTGCTTCGATCTCCGCCGCCATGCCGGGCATGCGATATTCTTTGGGAATGCCGATACGCATGCCTTTGATTGAGGCGCCGATCGCCGCTTCGTAGTCCGGCACGGCAAAATCGGCACAGGTCGTATCCTTCGGATCATGCCCGGCCATCGAGCGCAGCAGGATGGCACAATCGCGGACCGACCGGCCGAAGGGTCCCGCCTGGTCGAGCGACGATGCGAAGGCGACGACCCCCCAGCGCGAGCAACGGCCGTAAGTCGGCTTTAGGCCGACAATGCCGCAAAAGGCCGCCGGTTGACGAATTGAGCCGCCGGTATCGGTTCCGATCGCACCGGCGCAGAGGCAGGCTGCCACCGCAGCCGCCGAGCCTCCCGACGAACCGCCTGGAACGAGCTTGGCCGGCGAACCGCGACGCCGCCACGGCGACACGACTGCACCGTAGCAGGACGTCTCATTGGACGAACCCATGGCGAATTCGTCGGCATTGGTCTTACCGAGCAACACCGCGCCGTCACGCCATAAATTAGCGGTGACGGTCGATTCGTAAGGAGGAATGAAATTATCCAGGATGTGCGAGCACGCAGTTGTGCGCACACCTTCCGTCCCGAAGAGATCCTTGATGGCAAGTGGCAGTCCCACAAGAGGACCGCCCTCGCCTTTCGCCAGCCGTTCGTCCGCTGCGTGCGCCATGAGGCGAGCGCGCTCCGGGGTTTCCAGAACGAAGGCATTCAGCGCTCGCGCCCGTTCCAGCCCGGCGAGACAGGCGTCGACCAGTTCAGTCGCGGAAAAATCTTTGCTGCGCAACGCATCACGCGCTTGCGCGAGCGTAAGAGAAGTGAGGTCGATCATCCAGCCTTTGGATCGTCGCAGACGAGTGGATTTGGCACGGCAGCCGTGCTGTTCGGAGCTGCGCCGGGCTCTGCCGATTGCATCGGCAACGGCTGCACCGGAAAGCCGGCAAACAGCGCTTCGACGGCAGCCGGATCGTCGGGCTTGAGCAAGCCCTGGCTCTCCAGATAAGCAAGCCAAATTGCGTCTTGTTCACATGCCAGGCACATCGCTGCTATTCCACAACCTTCGGCACAAGAAAAAAGTGATGTTCATGCGCCGGCGCATTGGCGATGATCGCGTCGGCAATACCGCCGTCGGTAACTTTGTCGTCGCGCGCCTTCAATGCCATCGGCATGACTGAAGTCATCGGCTCGACGCCCTCGATGTCGACTTCGGCCAGTTGCTCAACAAAGGCCAGAATGGCATTGAGCTCGCCGCGAAGATTTTCCAACTCGGTCTCGACGATCGCAATCCGCGCCAGATGCGCAACGCGGCGGACGGTTTCGGTATCGACTGACATCGTACGCAATCTCTTGGACGGGCCCTTGGTGCTATAGCAGAGGGCCCATCACCCGCCAACACCTAGCCCACGAACAGCATGATCTAAGCCCGACCCAAAGTCACCGCCGCCAATGCGGCATCCTCGGCCGGGACGCGGATCGCAAGAACGGCCGCGTTGAGAATGGAAAAGACCAGCGCGTAAACGGGCAGACCGACTGCCAACGGCACAGCCGCGATCTCGCCGGTCACGACCGCGTAGTTGGGATGGCGCAGAAACCGGTACGGGCCGCGCGCCACCAGGCGCTCGCCCGGCACGACGATGATGCGGATGGTCCAGCGCCGCCCAAGGCTGATAAGCACCCAAAATCGCGCGATTTGCAAAAGCACAACGAGCGTCAAAAAAAACAGGTTGACCGGCCGATCGTAAGCGAGCACCCACATGCCGACGATCCAGGCGGCGTGCAGGAGCACTATCAGCGGCAGATGGGCGCGGCCATACTCGACCCCGCCGGCGGCAAACAATCTGCGTTCGTTCTGCCTCACCCACCACAATTCCGCGATGCGCTGCGCCGTGAGGAAAGCCAGGAGCGCTGCACCCCAGCCGAAATCGATCACAGCTCGACCGCGAGGAAATAAGCTGAAAAGCCCGGACCGAATGCGGCCAGCAAGTGGAGGCCGCTAGTGCCCTCCTCTAATGCTTGTTCGAGCACAAACAGCGCCGTAGCGGAGGACATGTTGCCGTAGCGGCGAAGCACCTCCCAAGAATACCGAAGCTGATCGCGTGTCAGTCCCAGTCCCTCTTGCATCGTCTCAAGCAATTTGCGGCCGCCGGGATGAAACAAAAAGCCCTTGAAGTCGCCAAGCGAGAATCCGTTACGATCAAGAAAATCCTGCAACGCCGGCGCCAATTGCTGCTTCATCAGCGAAGGCAATTCCGGACTGAGCACAATGCCGAAGCCGTCGTCCTTTATGTCCCAGCCCATGATGTGCTCGGTATTGCGCCAACACCATTCGCCGCTGGCCACGATGCGGGGCTGGCCGCCGCGCGAGCCATTGCGCGTATTGTGCAGAAGGAGTCCCGCGGCGCCGTCGCCGAACAAAGCGGTCGAGACGAACATAGCGGGGCTCGGATCGTTGACGCGCAGACACAGACTGCAAAGATCGACGGTGAGGAACAGGACAAGTGCGTCATTCTTAGCGTGAGCGAGACGCGCGGCACGGGCAAGGCCTGCTACTCCAGCGCCGCAACCAAGCCCGAACATCGGCAGTCGTTCGATCGTCGGCGGCAGCTTGAGACGGTTGAGCAGCATGGCGTCGAGACTTGGGATCGCGAGCCCGGTAACGGTGTTGGTCACGATCATGTCGATCGACTCGAGCCCCACACCGGCACCTTCGGTTAGTTTGACGGTCAATTGTTCGAACAGATCGAGTGCATGCCGCCGGAATGAGTCGGTGCGCTCCTGCCAGCTATGCGGTCTCAGGTACCACTCGATGGGCTCGCAGTTGTACCTGAACTCGATGCCGGTATTATCGTAGAGCCGCCACAGCTTCTCTAAATGCGGATAGAGCTCTTTGGCCCGAAAGGCCGCCTCCGCTTGCGGCAAACGGAACCGTGGATTGGCGGTCGCGAGCGACAACACTTCCACATCAAACGCCGCCGCTATGGCTCGTCGATGCGCCGCGGACCTGACTACATCCAACATGAGGAAGTTCCTCGCCGCGATTGCCCGGTGAATAACACCAGCGCCGGGCCTGTTCGTCCCACCACGTTGTCGTATAGCGGCGACTGGCCTAATTTATTCCGTGACGTGCTGTGCGGCTGCGAGCAGCCCCAATTCAACGGAGCGGTGAACGGATTGCGGCCAGTTCATGTCATCGGCGGCGGTCTTGCCGGCTGCGAGGCGGCTTGGCAGTTGGCGCGGCGCGGCGTTCCCGTGGTGCTTCATGAAATGCGCCCGGTTCGCGCGACCGCGGTGCATAAGACCTCGCGGTTGGCCGAACTCGTCTGCTCGAACTCATTTCGCGCCGACGAACCGTTCGGCAGCGCCATTGGCCTTTTGCATGCGGAGATGCGCCGGCTGGATTCGCTGATTTTGCGCGCGGCCGACGCGCATAAACTACCCGCAGGCGGCGCGCTTGCCGTCGACCGCGACAGTTTTGCCGAGGCGGTGACGACGACGCTCGCCGCCGAGCCGCTGGTGACGATCAGGCGCGAGGAAATCGGGGCGCCTCCAGCGGAGTGGGACAGCGTCATTGTTGCCACCGGCCCACTCACCTCAACGGTTCTTGCCGACGCGATCCGAGGTCTGACCGGCGAAGACGCGCTGGCGTTTTTCGACGCTATCGCGCCGATCGTCTATCGCGATTCCATCGATATGGAGGTCGCTTGGTTTCAATCCCGCTATGACAAGAGCGGTCCGGCGGGATCCGGCGCTGATTACATCAATTGTCCGCTGTCGAAGACGGATTACGAGCGCTTCGTCGATGCGCTGCTTGCCGCCGACAAAACCGCGTTCCACGATTTCGAAACGGCCACGCCCTATTTCGACGGTTGCCTGCCAATCGAGGTGATGGCGGAGCGCGGGCGCGAGACTTTGCGGCACGGGCCGATGAAGCCATTCGGCTTGACCAATCAGCATTCACCCGAGACTAAGCCTTATGCGATCGTGCAACTTCGCCAGGACAACCGCCTCGGCACGCTCTTCAATATCGTGGGCTTTCAGACCAAGCTGAAGCACGCCGAGCAAGTGCGCGTCTTTCGGATGATCCCGGGCTTGACGAGAGCGGAGTTTGCCAGGCTCGGTGGCTTGCATCGCAACACTTTCCTCAACTCGCCTAAACTGTTGGACGGTGTGCTGCGTTTGCGGGCGCAGCCGCGGCTGCGCTTTGCCGGACAGATCACCGGCTGCGAAGGCTATGTGGAATCCGCCGCAGTCGGCCTGCTCGCGGGCCACTTTGCAGCGGCAGAGCGTCTTGGTAGCGAGATCGTTGGGCCACCGCCAACCACGGCCCATGGTGCGCTCCTCGGCCATATCAGCGGGGGACACATCGAAACCATTGACAACGGCCCGCGCTCGTTCCAACCGATGAATATCAATTTCGGATTGTTTCCTCCGCTAGCGCGAGCTCCGGCGGCACGTGCCGATGGGTGCCGGTTGCGCGGCAGCGCCAAAGTCGCGACCAAAAAGCGCGCACTCTGCACGCGTGCCCTGCACGATCTGGAAAACTGGCTCGCCGGCCGCCTTCCCGCTGTGGCGGAATAATCGCCGGCATGCTGAAAATTGCCATGAACAATAGTTCGGAGGAACTCGGCACCCGCTGGCGATCGACGACGGTCCTCAAGCGCGATGTGTTCTCCACGATCGAGCGCGGTCGCTTTTGCGCCGAACGCGGCGAAGTCGATGCCGTGCTCCGGCATCTCGACGCCGTGCCGTGGTGGAGCCGCCCGGTGGCCAGAGAACTATTCCGGCGCGAACGCCGCGCGCTGGCAATTGCCGGCGCTCTTGAGATAGCGCCGCCGCTGCTTCTTGCCGGACGGCAATTCCTGGTACGCGGCTGGATCGATGGCGTACCGTTGCATATTGCCAAGCCGCACGGCGACGCCGGTTATTTCCGTTCGGCCAAATCCGCGTTGCGCCGTCTGCATCGTGCCGGGATTGCACATAACGATCTCGCCAAAGAGCAAAACTGGCTGTATGCGCATGGCCGAGCCTATCTTACCGATTTCCAGTTGGCGGCCTTCTTCCGCCGTGGCAGCCGGCTGTTTCGCTTGGCGCGCTACGAAGACTTGCGCCATCTCCTCAAGCACAAGCGGCGCTACGCGCCGGACGCCTTGACCGCCGCTGAGCGGCGCGTTCTGGCACGTAAGACGCTTGTCACCCGCGCCTGGATGGCGACGGGCAAGAAGCTTTATTACGCGATTACGCGGGGACTGAAATTCACCGATCGCGAGGGCCGCGGCTTCCGCTTCACGCAGCAAGCGCCGGCGATCGCCGCGCGGCTGCGCACGCATCCGCAGGTCGACGACGTCGCTATCGTTGCATTTCCTGACCGCCGTACCGGCACAGGTCTTTATGCCTTTGTCGAAGGCAGCGTCAAAGAACCCGAATTGCTCGAGCTCCTTGGCGCCGAAAAACCAGAGCATTTGCAAGTGGTGGAGACCCTGCCCCGCGATAAGCAGGGCGAAATACGCAGTGAAATTCTCGAGTTAGTGGCAATGAACCAGCTCGATCTCATCGACAATCTGATCCGGACCGATACAGAACGCGCAATCGTTTCGCGCATCGTTTCCGACCGGCGTAATCTGCGCGACCGCTTTGCCTTTTGATGGCGCGCTTGCGATCGAACCGGTGAATTTGTTTCAAGCAAGCGCTGCATCTAGCTGCACGAAAACAGAATTTTACCTAATTCCAGCCGAGAACGCGGGGTGAGGCTTCTGCGTTGCGTTAACTGTCCGACACTGTACTCCGGGTTCCCATGTTCCTGCGTAGCAGCGATGGGAACGGCGTCGTTCGTTTCAGGTGCCCTCGAAATCACGTTCAAATTTTTTGGGAAACTGTCATGGCCAGTACGCAACCCGGACTCAACGGCTCTCTTGCTGCCGATTTCATCCGCCAGTTCGACCAAGTTCGCGAGCAGACAAAATCGGTGTTTGCAACCCAGAAAGAGCTGCTTGATGCTCTCGAGCAGATGAATGCGCATTGGTTCGCACGCGCCAAATCGGAAGCGGAATTTGCCACGACTATGGCAAACAAACTCGCCACCGCGCGGTTCATGCCGGAGATGACCAGCGTCTATCAAGACTGGTTTGAGTCAGCGCATGCAAAGATACGTCGAAGATAGCAATCATGTGTTCGGCGACGTGCAGAAATTCTTCCAAACCAGCGCACGGATGGCGCGAACCGGCAACGGCGGTGCCGTCTAAACCGGCCTTTGCCAGCAGCGCGCTCGTAGTGGCTTAGCCGCACGAACCGTTCGACGGGCGTCATTTCGCAAGCCGATCTGGGCGTCGTGCCGCGCGCCAGATAAGCCATTGTCGTCGCAATGGCGAAAGCGTGGCTCCGGTGAAAACGTCCGATCGTTCCAGCCGATCGAGCCATTGCCGCATCGGCGCCAAGTACAGAAATGCGGGCAGCGCCTCCCGCGGCAGTGCGTCGAGCATCGCCACTGCCGCGTCGAGCTGATCGCGCGCCCGGTTGCACAGCTCAGCAACAGCCGCATTCAGCGACACCGAGCGAACGCGAGCCAATACATCCTCTGGGGTGAGCCCGTGCCGTTCGAGGAGCTGGAGCGGCAAAAAAAGCTGGCCGCGCGCGGTATGGTTCGGCAGCGCGGCCAAGAAGCTGGTTATCGTCGAGGCGACACCCGCTGGCCGCGCAGCCGCTGACACATCAGTTCCGAGAATCTGCGCCGCCATCTTGATTACTGCCGACGAAGTCTTGACCGCATAGTTTTCGAGCTGCGCAATCGTCAACATCGGCTCGCTGTAAAGGTCGAACCGCCGCGCTTCGATCAGCTCCAACATTTCATCAATCGGCAGACGGTACTTCTCAGCGGTATCGAGAACCGCCGCAGCAACGGGACTTGCCCTCGCCTCCCCGCCGCGTTCGCCCTGCAAAACTTCGCGCCACCACTGTAGCCGGATTTCCCCCGGCATAACCTCGCGTGCGAGGTCGCGTACGCGCGCTACCTCAGTATTGAAGCCATATAGCGCATATAGAGCATTACGGTGCTGTGGCGGCGCGAACAGGCTGCCGATAAAACGATCGCGATCGGCTTTGCGGACAAGTTCGGCACAATAGGAAAATGCGTCCGGCATGACGCGATTCAGTCGATTGCGATCAGGCCTGCGCCCACACGGCGGCCTTCCATCAGCATCACATTGTAGGTGCGCACCGCCGGTCCTGTCGTCATTGAGTCAAGCGCAACATGGCCTTCGTGGAATCTGGCACGCAGCGGATCCGGCGGACGCCAGGGCGCAGTGCCGCTGCCGATGATGAAGAAGTCCAAATCGGTCGAAAGCGCGAAGACTTTCGACAGCGCATTACCTGTGATCTGAGCCGGCTCGCCGATCGTCCAAGCCCAGATTCCGTCAGGCAGGCAGAGCAACGAACCGCGATGCGACATTCCTGCAAAACGAAAACCACCAGCACCGTGACCGTCAATGAGGACCTGTCGCGGCAGATGGGGCTCGTCCACTAGCGGCGCACTCTGGCCCGCGGCGGCGATGTAGGTCGCGCGGCCGAAGCTGACGCCGCGGCAGGCGCGCTCGGCGGCGCTTCCGGCTCGTCGGCCCCGCCGCTGCGGCCACGGCCGACGCCGAGATAAATCAGTATCGGTGAGGCAATAAACACGGACGTATACGTGCCAACCAGCACGACGCCGAACATCATCGTTGCGGTGAAGCTGTGAATCGCTTGCCCACCGAATAACAGCAAAGCCAAGAGCGACATCGCTACCGTGACATGGGTAACAATCGAGCGAGACAATGTGGCGTTCACGGACGCATTCAAGAGTTCCGGCATCGACATGCGCTTGTATCGGCGCAGCATTTCGCGGATGCGATCGTAGATTACGACGGTATCGTTGAGCGAATAACCCAAGATCGTCAAAAGCGCCGCGATACTGGTGAGGTCGAAATCCACGCGCGTCAGCGACATGAACCCGACCGTGAGCACGATATCGTGCACGTTGGCGATCATGGCGCCGAGCGCAAACTGCCATTCGAAGCGAAACCACAAATAGATCAGGATGGCGACAATCGCCAAAACCAGCCCGATCGTGCCGTATGCCAGGAGCTCCGTGGAAACGCTCGGCCCCACGACTTCGACACGGCGGTATTCGACCTCGTCGCCGAGCGCAGTGCGCACCTTTTGCACCGCCGCCTGTTGCGCCTCGTCGCCGCCGGGCTGTTGCGAAATGCGGATCAACACGTCGTTCGGGGCGCCAAATTGCTGGAGCTGGAAATCGCCGAGCTGCAACGAACCGATCGTTGACCGCATCCTGCCGAGATCCGCCGGCCCCGCTTTGGTCTGAACCTCGATCAACGTGCCGCCAATAAAGTCGATACCGAAGTTCAATCCATGAAAGAAATACAGCGCGATGGCTGCTATCGACAGCATCGCGGAGATGGGAAAGCTGATGCGCCGAAAGCGCATGAAATCGAATTTTGTGTCGTCGGGAACAATGCGAAGGAGGCGCACGGCAAGCTTTCAGATGAGGCTTTTTACTTCGAGCATAAAGCGTTCCCGGAAGGGAACCAATGCGATGGCGATATTCATATGGGGACGACGCGGGGACGCCACATCCGCACCCAATAGGCGACGATCAGACGGGTCAAGGTGAAAGCGGTGAATAGGGTTGTGATAATGCCGATGCCGAGCGTCACCGCAAAGCCGCGCACCGGACCGGTGCCGATATAGAACAAAACAGCGGCCGCAATGAATGTGGTGATGTTGGAATCGAGAATGGTGGCAAGGGCCCGCGAGAAACCGGCATCGATGGCATTGATTGCGCTGCGGCCGGCGCGCACCTCCTCGCGAATACGTTCGTAAATAAGCACGTTCGAGTCCACCGCTATACCGACTGTCAGCACGATTCCGGCAATGCCTGGAAGCGTGAGCGTAGCGCCCAAGAGCGACAAAACTCCGAAGATCATCGCTACGTTGATGGCGACGGCGATATTGGCAAACACCCCGAAAAGGCCGTACGTCGCCAACATGAAGATGAGCACCAGCGTCGCGCCGACATAGGCGGCGCGCTCACCCGCATTGATCGAATCCTGGCCAAGGCCGGGACCGACGGTGCGTTCTTCAATGACGGTCAATGGCGCCGGCAGCGCGCCCGCGCGCAGCAGAATAGCGAGATCATTGGCCGACTGGACCGTGAAATTCCCGGAAATCTGCCCCGAACCTCCCAGGATCGGCTCGCGAATGACCGGCGCCGAGATCACTTTGTTGTCCAGTATGATGGCGAAGGGCTTTCCGACATTGGCTTGGGTGACTTCGGCGAATTTGCGAGCGCCTGCGGAATTAAAACGAAAATTCACGACCGGCTCGTTGGTCCGCTGATCGAAGCCCGGTTGCGCGTCGACGAGATCGGCGCCGGAGACCAGCACGCGTTTCTCGATAAGATATTTCTCCCCTCTTTCGCCGGGCAGAATTTCGGAATCGGCCGGGCGGCTCTGTTCCGCCTGCTCCGGCGTCATGGATACATCGACCATGCGGAAGTCGAGCTTGGCGGTCTTGCCAAGGATTTCCTTGAGCCGCGACGGATCCTGCAATCCCGGTACCTGAACGAGGATGCGGTCAGTACCCTCGCGCTGAATTGTCGGCTCGACCAGTCCGAGTTCGTTGACGCGGCGCTCGATGATCTGAATCGATTGATCGACCGCCTGGCGCACCCGCTCGGTGATTGCGGGGTCGGTGGGAATGAGCGTAATGACGCCGCCACTCTCGTTGACCGTGATGGTGCGCTGGCCGGTGCTGCCGGCAAAGCCAGAAAGCGGCTGCGACAACTCACGCAATTTCGCCAGCGCTGTCTCCAGATCGGTATCGCGTGTGATCCGTACTTCGACGCCATTGCCGCGGATTGCTCGACCGGTGAAGGGAATGCGCGCCTGCCGCAGCACGCGCAACACGTCGTCATTGATCGCTTGCAGCTGCTCCTTGCGCACCGCAGCCGAGTCGACTTCCAGCAGAAGATGCGAACCGCCTTGCAGATCGAGACCGAGCACGATGTGGCGCTGCGCCCAGCTCGGCCAATGCCGGATCACATCTTCGGAAAAGAAATTAGGTACCGCGCAAAGACACACGACAAGAGCCGTAAGCAGGATTGCCGCCGCCTTCCATCGCGTGAAAAACAACATGAACCGGACTTTTCCTTAACTTTGTAGCGGTTCTCGGGCCTTGCCCGTCTGCCGGCCGACAGGCGGGAATTAGGCCGCGCTGTCGTCCTTGACCGGTTCGCCCTTGGCACGCACATCACTGACCATGGCGCGCATCTGCCGCACACGCACGCCGTCGGCGATCTCGACCTCGATTTGATCGTCGTCGACGACCTTGGTGACCTTAGCCACCAGGCCGCCATTGGTCACGACGGTATCGCCCCGCCGTAGAGCTTTGATCATCGCTTGGTGTTGTTTCACTTTTTGCTGCTGCGGACGCAGGATCAGAAAATACATGATCACAATGATCAGGATCAGCGGCATGAACTGCACGAGCATGTTCGAATCGCCGCCGAACAGGCCGCTTTGCGCGAATGCGGGCGTAATGAACATCGTTCCTCCGAGAGCGCTTGGCCAGGCGCGCCGCCCGGGCACCAAGGGCCGATTTTGCGCGCAAAAGCGGCGCGGACTATAGCCGCCATTGGCCTAATTGCAACGTGGCGAGAAACCCTTTGGGGCGCCTGGCGCGCGGCAGCCGTTTGGCTTGCCGCCGCTTGCCCGCACCGCTAAGGGAAGGCCGCAACACGGTGCAAACATGGCCAAATCTCCGGCGCCCCCAACGCCGACGGCAAGCAAAAAGCCCCTCGGCGCCGGGGCAAAGCAAGCAGTCCAGGCTGCGCAAGCGCTTGGACGTGGCAGCGATGCGGAGCTTCTCGGCCGCATTGCCGGCGCGCTCGAGCGATTGGCGCCAGCTGCGCCCGCGGCACCGGATTTTTCTGTGGCCGAAGCCTTCGTCTGGCATCCGGAAGGGCGCCGGCTGACCGCGGTCCGCCGTGTCAACCGCGTGGACATGTCGCTTCTCAAAGGCATTGACCGCGTCCGCGATCTCTTGGTCGAGAACACCGAACGCTTTGCCCGTGGCCTTCCGGCCAACAATGCCCTATTGTGGGGCGCGCGCGGCATGGGAAAATCATCGCTGGTCAAAGCCGCTCACGCCGCGATCGGCCGCGCTCACCCGACAGCAGGCTTGAAGCTCATTGAAATTCACCGCGAGGACATTGAATCGCTGCCGGAGCTGATGGCGATTTTGCGCAATGCGCCGCAGTGCTTCATTGTGTTTTGCGATGACCTGTCGTTCGATGCCGAGGACACTTCCTACAAATCGCTCAAGACCATGCTCGAAGGCGGCATCGAAGGCCGGCCGGAGAACGTAATTTTCTATGCCACCTCCAACCGACGGCACCTATTGGCACGCGACATGATGGAGAACGAACGCGCGACCGCGATTAATCCCGGCGAGGCGGTCGAGGAGAAGGTGTCACTATCGGATCGCTTTGGCCTCTGGCTCGGCTTCCATCGCTGTAGCCAGGACGAATATCTCGCCATGGTCGAAGGCTATGTCGCGCATTATAGCGTGCCGTTCGATGGCGCCGAACTGCGCCGCGAAGCGCTGGAATGGGCGACGACCCGCGGCGCGCGCTCGGGCCGCGTCGCCTGGCAATACGTTCAGGATCTGGCTGGACGGCTGGGCGTGCGGATGACGGAAGGCTGAGAACGGACGACAGACGGCAGGCTCTAGGATGCCATCCGTTGTCAGCCGCGTGTGGTTTGTCGTCGGATCTACGCTCCGCTCAGATACTGCGCCGGATCGACCGGGGTCGCACCTTTGCGGATTTCGAAATGTAATTGCGGCGAGGTGACATTGCCGGTCTGACCGGCATGGGCAATGACCTGCCCGCGTTTCACCGTTTCACCGCGCTTGACCAAGACGTCGCTGGCATGGGCATACGCGGTAACGAATCCGTTCGAGTGCCGGACCAGAACCAGATTGCCATAGCCCTTAAGCTCGCTGCCGGCATAGGCGACCACGCCATCTTCGGCAGCCTTGATCGGGGTGCCTTCCGGAACGGCAAGATTGATGCCGTCGTTCTGCGCCCCGTTTGGCTTGGGGCCGAACGCGGCAATGACTCGCCCGCGCACCGGCCAGCGGAAGCCCGGAAGGCTGCCGACAGGCTCCGCGGTCTTGACTGCATTGTCCTGGCTGCTCGACGTCGCGGTTGGCTCGGCGATGCGCACGGTGTGCGACGGCTCCACCATGGCAAGACTCCCGGTCGGCGGCGCTTCGGGTTCCGCGCGCGCCGGCGCCGGCTGTGACGCCTCTTTGATTTCCGGAATGGTGATCCGGTCGCCGGTTCTCACTCTGGCACCTACCTGAAGGTTGTTTGCCCGGGCAATGACCGTGACTGGCTTGTGGTAGATCCGCGCGATGCTGTTGAGCGTCTCACCCGATCTCACCACGTGCACGACTGACGGCGCAACCAATCCGCCACGCGGTGGGGAAGAGGTTGGATTCACTGCGGCAGTGCGCATCTGCGGTGTAGCGCTCGGCGAACGCGCGGGCGGCGGGTATGAGGCCGAACTCGGCGCTGGCTGATATGGTGCCGTAGCACGTCCGCCGGCGGCAGCGCCTTCCTCGCCACTCGCCAAGTGTGGCAACGGCCCGGTCTCGATGCGGTTCGCGGAAGCGGTTTGCGCGCTTATCGCAGTCGCGTCGCCGCGCGATACGGATGAAGTCGTTGGAGTAAACAAGTCACCGAAGCGACCGGAATCGGCACAGCCCGCAGCGCCCAATCCCATTAACGAAATAGCAACCAGTTGCGGCCAAATGGCCGGCCGAGGCAATACACGCATGGTTACTCACTCGTACGCAGTACAAGGACAAGCGAATAAACAACGTCGCGGTAAACAGGGTTTTAAGCGGCGAAAGGTATTTCGCAATATTCGATTGTGTGTCTTTGGCGCTACAATTCGCGCGCTTGGCCCGCCAGTAACGGCACAAATCGCACCGCAATGAGCTCTTCGCGCGTTAATTCGCCGCCTGCCGCTTTGGTGAGCTTGATCAGGTATTGCGCATCGTGTCGCGGGCCGACCGGCAGAACCATCTTGCCTCCTTCAGCGAGCTGCGCCACCAGCGCGTCCGGGATCTCTTCGGCAGCCGCGGTCACCATGATGCGATCGAACGGGGCCAAATCCGGCGCTCCGGCCATGCCGTCGCCGAGCCTGATTGTCACATTGTCGCAGCCCAGCGCCTTCAGCCGCTCCCGCGCGCTATCCGCTAGCGTGCGATAGCGCTCGATCGTCACGACTTCGCGCGCCAGGCGGGCCAGAACGGCGGCCTGGTAGCCGGAACCGGTGCCGATTTCGAGAACGCGATTTTCCGGACCGACCTCAAGCTGCTCGGTCATATAGGCAACCACGAAAGGCTGGCTGATTGTCTGCCCGCAGGCGATCGGCAGCGCCTGGTCGGCATAGGCGATTTGCGTAAAATCGGGAGCGACGAAGTTCTCGCGCGGCACTTCCTCCATGGCGCGCAAGACGGCCTGATCGCTGATCCCTCGCCGGCGCAGCGCGAGCTGAAACTCCATACGCTCGACGTCATCGGCTGCTGGATTGGCGGCCACGATTACCTCGTCTTCTCACCGCAGTGCCGCCGTCTTTTACCATTCCGCGCGAATGCTACACACCGCCGGACCTGCGAGTGCTTACTTGATACAGTGAACTCTTGCTGGCAATGGAACAATTAGCAAAGCCCGGCGTTACGGCGCCAGCACGGGGCTCTCAATGACGAATCATGTAAAGACTGCAGCGGGCAAACGCGTCCTCGTCGTCGAGGACGAGATAATGATCCGCATGTTGATCGAGGGCATGCTGGCAGACCTCGGCCACAGTGTTGCGGCGGAGGCGGGCGACATCAGCCAAGCCGTCGATCTCGCAAGGCAAGGCGACTTCGACCTCGCCGTGCTCGATGTCAATCTCAACGGCGATCCGGTGACGCCGGTCGTCGAGATCCTGGCCGAGCGCGGTGTGCCGTTCATTTTTGCAAGCGGCTATGGCCAACGCGGCCTGCCCGATGCGTATCGCGCCGCCCCGATGCTGCAAAAACCGTTTCAGGTCGACGCGCTCGAACAAGCGATCCAGGCAGTGGCAGGGTTGCGCAACTAATTTCGGAATCAAATCTTCGAATTAAATCCAAAAATCAAGTCTTCTTGGCAAACAGTTCCGCGAGCTTGGTCATTGTCGGCTCGTCGGTGATGTCGATCCGCAGCGGGGTGAGCGCGATGCGCCGCTCTTCCAGGACAGCGATATCGGTGCCGTGCTCGGCTTGTAAAGGGCTCAGTCGCGAATAGGCGATCCAGTAATACGGATTGCCGCGCCCGTCGACGCGTCTATCGATATGCAAGCGCTCCTGGCGCCGCCGGCCAAGCGGCATGACGGCGATGCCGGTGACCTCCTCCGGGCGGCAATCAGGAAAATTGACGTTTATAAGGACGCCTTCGCGAACGCCGCCGGCCAGCACGCGGCGAATGATATCGGGAGCGAAGCGCAGGCCGGTTTCCCAGAATGGCGGCTGGCCGCTGCGCGATTTGTAGGATTGCGACAGCGCGATCGAGGGGATGCCGAGCACCGCGCCTTCCATGGCGCCGGCGACAGTGCCGGAATAGATCACGTCTTCGCCGACATTGCGGCCACGATTGACGCCGGACAGAACGAGATCGATCTGCTTTCCGTCGAGCACGTGGCGCGCACCCATGATGACGCAATCGGTCGGCGTGCCGCGCACCGCATATTTGCGCTCGTCGATCTGGCGCAGGCGGAGCGGATCGTTGAGCGACAATGAATGGGCGACGCCCGATTGATCGTGCTCCGGCGCCACCACCCAGACGTCGTCGGAGAGTTTGCGCGCGATCTCCTCGCAGGCATCGAGGCCAGGCGAATGAATGCCGTCGTCATTGGTGACTAGGATGCGCATTCGGATCAATGCTCGATTTTCTTCATGCCGCCCATGTAGGCTTGCAGCACGGGCGGCACTGCGATCGATCCATCCGCTTCCTGATAGGTTTCCATCACCGCGATCAGCGCGCGGCCGACGGCGACGCCGGAACCGTTGAGCGTATGGACATGCCGGACATTGCGATCTCCCTTACTGCGGTAGCGCGCGTTCATCCGCCGCGCCTGGAAGTCGCCGCAGACCGAGCAAGACGAGATTTCGCGATACATGTTCTGCCCAGGCAACCAGACTTCGATGTCATAGGTTTTTTGTGCGGCAAAACCCATATCGCCGGTGCAGAGCGTGACGACGCGGTAATGCAGATCGAGCCGGCGCAAGACTTCCTCGGCGCAGGCCAGCATGCGCTCGTGCTCGTCGCGCGACTGCTCGGGCGTGGTGATCGAGACCAATTCCACTTTGCTGAACTGGTGCTGGCGGATCATGCCGCGGGTGTCCTTGCCGGCGGCGCCTGCTTCGGCGCGGAAGCACGGCGTGCCGGCGGTCAGTCGCATCGGCAATTGCGCTTCATCGATGATGGATTCCCGCACCAGATTGGTCAGCGGCACTTCGGCAGTTGGGATAAGCCCATACCGTTCCTGACGTAATGTGCCGATTTCTTCGCCCGCGACCTTTGCGCTGTCGCCGAGCAAACCGCCGGGAACAGCAAAAAACTGATCCTCTTCAAACTTCGGCAATTGTGCGGTCCCGAACATCGCCTCATCGCGTACAAGGAGCGGCGGCGCGACTTCGATATAGCCGTGTTCGCTCGTATGTAGATCGAGCATCAATTGCGCGAGCACGCGTTCAAGCCGGGCGAGACCGCTTTTCAAAACCACAAAGCGTGCACCGGACAATTTGGCTGCCGTTTCAAAGTCCATCTGGCCGAGCGCTTCGCCGAGCTCGAAATGCTGTTTCGGCATGAATGTATAATTTCGCTTCGCGCCGAAGCGGTGATGCTCGACGTTCTCGCCTGCATCTTTGCCGTCGGGCACATCGTCGAGCGGCATGTTCGGGATTTGCGCGAGCGCATCGTCGAGCGCCTTCGAGGCTGTCTTTTCCGTCGCTTCCAAAGTCGGAATGGAATCTTTCAAAGCGGCGACCTCGGCCATCAGCTCGGTGGCCTTTTTCTCGTTCTTGGTTTTCTTGGCCTCGCCGATCTCCTTCGAGGCGGCGTTGCGGCGCGCTTGTGCGGTCTCAAGTTCGAGGATCTTTTTGCGCCGCTCCTCATCCATTGCGATCAACCGCTTGGATTCCGCCGGCAGGTCGCGTCGTTGGAGTGCGCGGTCAAAAATGTCGGGATGCTCGCGAATGAAGCGGATGTCGTGCATGGCTTAAGCTTTCGAAACCGTCATGCCCGGCACTCGGGTCCCGCCCCTGGCGGGCCCAAGTGTAGACTCTTGAGCCGGGCATCCACGTCTTTTTAGCGATAGAGAACAAGACGTGGATGGCCGGGACGAGCCCGGCCATGACGAATTAACATCACCATACCAATCGCCGGCTACTCCGCGGGCTTCGCGGCCGCTGCGGCGCTCGCCGCGGCGCGGCGCTCGACCATTCGCACCGACCAGATCGAGCCCTCGTAAAGCGCGATCAGCGGCAGCGCAAGCGACATCTGGCTCAACACGTCGGGCGGGGTAAGAACGGCGGCAATGACGAAAGCGATGACGATAAAATAGCGGCGCTTGGTCTTGAGTTGATCGGAGGTGATGATGCCGACCCGGCCAAGCAGTGTGAGGATCACCGGAAGCTGGAACGCCACCCCGAAGGCGAGGATCAGCTTCATCATCAGCGACAGATAATCCTCGACCTTGGGTAAGAGCTCGATCGTGGCCTCCCCTGGTCCGCCCAATTGCTGCATGCCGAGCGAGAAGCGCGCCAGCATCGGCCACACGACGAAATAGACGACCATCGAGCCGAGCAGAAAGAAAATCGGCGTTGCGATCAGATAGGGAAGAAACGCCTGCCGCTCGTTACGATAAAGCCCGGGCGCGACGAACATGTAGATTTGCGTCGCCACGACGGGAAACGAGATGAAAGCCGCACCGAACAGCGCAAGCTTCAGCTGCACCACGAAATATTCGAGCAGCCCGGTATAGATAAACTTGGAGTTTTCCGCGCCGGCGACCCAGATATAGGGCCAGGTGAGCACGTTGTAGATCTGGCGGGCGAAGAAGAAGCAAGCCAGAGCAGCGATGGCAAACGCGGCGAGCGCCTTGATGAGCCGCGCGCGCAGCTCGATGAGATGATCCATCAAGGGCGCCTTGGTGGCCTCGATCTCCTTTTCTTCGTCTTCGCTTCTCATCGAACTTTGTCTGCGCCTTCAGGCGAAGGGGCCTCTGCCGCGGCTTCCGGCGCGATGCCGGCGCCAGCAACCTCCTTGTCGCGCAGTTCGGCAGCCGCTTCGCCAATCGGAAACTCCTTGCTGCCGGGCGTCGCAGGGCTATCCAGCGCGCTGCCTGCGTCGTTGGCGCTCTCTTTGACAGTGTCCTTGTTTGCCTCCGGGCTTGTCGCTTGGTTCGCGAGTTGGCCCGGCTCTTTATTGGGAGCCTTGTTCAGGCTTGCGTCGAGATCCTTGCCGATCGCTTCGACATCGCCGCGGACATCCTTCAACGGGTCATATTGCTTGATGTCCTGCGCCATATCGTCGACCTGTTTCTTCAGGTCGGCCATTTCCGCTTCGCGCATCGCTTCATGGAATTGATTTTGAAAGTCCCCGGCGAGACTGCGGATTTTACGCGTCCACTGCCCGAGTGTGCGCATCACCGCGGGCAGCTCCTTCGGCCCGATCACAATCAGCGCGACGATGCCGATGAGCAGGAATTCCGTCCAACTGATGTCGAACATGAGGATTCCCTGGCGGCGTTGTCAGCCGCAGCCCGCCGCTCAAAAACCCAACGCGCCGGCGCCCGTGCGAGTTCTAGACTTTGCTCTCGGATTCGGCCCGCCGCTTCACGTCTGCGGCAGCTTGATGGTCAATCGTCTTCACCGCCGAATCGGATTTGGCGCTGTTGTCGGCGGTCTCGTCGTCGGCCATGCCCTTCTTGAAGGCTTTGATGCCGCGGGCAACGTCACCCATCATGTCCGAGATCTTGTTGCGGCCTCCGAACACCAGCAGGACTACGGCGCCGACGATCAACCAATGCCAGATGCTCAAGGAACCCATGAAATCCTCCGTCCACCAGACGCTTACGCGTATTCCTTAAATCGCGGCGCCCACGGCTTATATGTCCCGGTTTGAGCCTGAAACTAGGCGTCGGAACCGGCAAAAACAAGCGTGCGAAGCTATGCCGTCGCGCCGCAGGCAAAGCTAAGTAAACGCGGGCCAGCCAGACCCTTCTAACGCCTATCCCAAGGACCGCGATTTATTCCTCGGTGCGCTCGACCCGTGGAGCCAAGCCGAGATCGACGTCCTCCGGCCCAAGCGGCTCTTCGTCATCGCGCAGCGCCGGATCATCGGAGGGGACCGGGACGGCAAAATCGGCAGGCACTGCCGCGTCGACGAGGCCCGCGCCCTTGAGCTCGTCGAGCCCCGGCAGGTCGCCGAGCGCATCAAGCCCGAAATGAGACAGAAATGTTTCGTTGGTCCCATAGGTTACCGGCCGGCCAGGCGCTTTGCGCCGGCCGCGCAGCCGTATCCATCCGGTTTCGAGGAGCACGTCCAAAGTTCCTTTGGACGTGCTCACGCCGCGGATTTCCTCGACCTCCGCGCGCGTCACCGGTTGATGGTAAGCAACAATGGCCAGCGTCTCGATAGCGGCGCGTGACAGTTTTCGCGTCACCACCGATTCATGGGTCAAGAGCCAAGCAAGGTCGGTCGCCGTGCGTAGTGCCCATTTGCCGCCAACGCGCACGAGATTGACGCCGCGCGGCGCGTAGTCGCCCTGCAACTGCTGCAACACCGAGCGCACATCGGTGCCCGCTGGCAGCCGCGATGCCAAGGTTTTTTCGTCGAGTGGCGTTGCAGCCGCAAACAGCAAAGCTTCGAGAATGCGCACCTCTTCAGCGCGCACCTCGTGAGCGCGATCTTGGGCACGATCTTGGGCGCGATCCGGACCCTTCTTGTCGCCGACAATCACCCGCATCTCCGCGACTTTCCCCATCGGCTTCTTCCCCCTCTTAGCCATTCCCCGGTTCCGCGGCCGGGCCTTGCGGACCGCCGGCATTCTGTTTTCTGCGCAGATAGAGCGGCGCAAAGGCGCCCTGCTGGTGCGCTTCGAGCTGGCCCTCGCGGATCATTTCCAATGCCGCAGCGAAACTCGACGCGAGCACCGTCGCGGCCATCGAAGGATCGGTCATGTAGGCAATCAGATATTGGTCGAGCGGACTCCAATCCATGCTGAGGCCAATCAACCGTTCAAGTGCTTCGCGCGCCTCGGCAAGCGACCATACCGTGCGCTTGGGCACCCGCACGACCGAGCGCGACTGAATTTGCCGGCGTGCGGCATAGGCCGAAAGCAGGTCGTAGAGCGTCGCCGACCATTGCGGATGCTTGATTTCTGCGATCGGCTCGGGCTCGCCGCGCTGGAACACGTCGCGACCGAGTTGCGGCCGGCTGACCAATTGCTCGGCGAATTGCCGGATCGCTTCCAGGCGGCGCAGCCGCCGGGCCAGCGCATTCACCATTTCCTCGGCGCTCAGCCCCTCCGCCGGATGCTGCTCTGGGAGCAAAAGGCGCGACTTCAAATAAGCGAGCCAGGCCGCCATCACCAGATAGTCGGCCGCCAGCTCCAGCCGCATTTTGCGCGCCCTTTCGATAAAGGCGAGATATTGATCCGCCAGCGCCAGAATCGAGATCTTGGCGAGATCGACTTTCTGTTGTTGTGCGAGTGTCAGCAACAGATCGAGCGGGCCCTCGAATCCCTCGACATCGACCATGAGCGAGGGCTCGTCGCTGGCTCGCTCCGGCAGTTCGGATTCGAATTCGTGCTCGGCGTTCATGCGGAACCTGCCGTGGGCTCGATGCCCTGCATTAGCCTACTGAATTGGGCGCGTGCGGCAGCGCTGTCGAGGACCGCCGGCGCCTTGCGCGCCGTCAATGCCGCTTGCGCCCGCCGCGCGGCATCGCCCTCCAGAAGCGGCGCCGCCGCGGCGACCTCGCGCATTTCGACCGTCGCCCCGTTGCAGTGGAGCACCATGTCGCAACCGGCCGCGATCGCTGCCTTGGTCCGCTCGCCCAGCGAACCTGACAAAGCGCCCATCGAGATGTCGTCGCTCATCAGCAGGCCCGCAAACCCAATCGAATCACGAATCACGTTGGCCACTATATTGGCCGAAGTGGTGGCCGGCGCGACGGGGTCGATGGCGGTAAACACAACATGGGCGGTCATGCCCAAAGGCAAGGCCCGTAGCGGCCGAAAAGCGGCAAAATCCGTAGTTTCCAGCGCCGCGCGCTCAGTCGTGACCACAGGTAGACCGTGATGGCTGTCCGCGGTCGCGCGGCCATGCCCTGGCAAATGCTTGAGAACCGGCAGCACGCCGCCTTCCATTAGACCCGACGCGAAGGCGCCCGCTATCGCGGCAACCTTGCCAGGATCGGCGCCATAGGCGCGATCACCGATGACCGGGTCGGCGTCCCGCGCCGGCACATCGGCAATTGGGGCGCAGTCAACGTCGATTCCGAGCTCAGCCAGATCATGCGCAATCAGCCGCGCCCCAAGCTCCGCGGCGGCAAGGGCGCTGGATCGATCACGGTCGAAGAGCGCACCATAAGCCGCGCCGGGTGGATAAATCGGCCAATGCGGCGGCCCCAGACGCTGGACGCGGCCTCCCTCCTGGTCGATCAGGACCGGTGCCTGCCGTCCCACTGCATCGCGGAACTCGCCAATGAGCCGGCGCAGCACATCGGGCGCCGTTACGTTGCGTTTGAAAAGAATGAGCCCCCAAGGGTCCGCATCGCGGACGAATTGCTGTTCGTTGGGGGTAAGGGTCGCTCCCGACAGTCCGGTAATAAACGCGCGCATGCCTCACTAGAGGGCGGCGCCCGCGTAATGCAAGGGCTCTGGCTCGCGCGTGGTGCGCGGCTCGCGGCGCGCGTTAGTCAGTTCTTTTGGACGATGCAGCTACCGCCGGCGGCCTTGAGCTTGGTGCACAGGTCGCCAGCCTCATCCGATGACGCGAAGGGCCCGACCATGGCGCGGTAGTAAATGCCCTTTGCACCAAGGTCAGCACGGCGCACGATCGGTTGCCGGCCACCGAGCAGGTTCGGGTATTTCGCCTGGAGCGAGCGGAATGAAGCCTGCGCCTCCTCTTCACTCTGCTGCGAGGATACCTGGACGGTGTAGCCACCGCCGGCCGCCCCAGGCGCGACGGACGCAATCTCACTTGGCGCAGGCTTATTGGGCGGTGCCGGACGGGGCGCCGGAGCAGCAGCGCGCGGGCGCCCGGCTGTGGTAACGGAGCCGGTGTCGCTCGATGCTGGAACGATTGAGAGTGGTCCATTCGCATCATTCGGTGGCTTAGCCGCTTGCTGCTGGCCAGCCGGCGGCGCCGCGTTCTCAGACGCAGTCGATTGATTCGCCCGTATCGAGACCGTGCGGACCTTTTTGGGAGCGGGTGCCGCCGAGCCGGGCTGTGGACTGGCCGACCCGGCCGGCGCGGGTGTTGTTGGCGCCGCCGCCGTTTGGTCGCCGCCGGTTCCCGGATTCGTTCCCGGCGGGACCGTGCCAGGTGCAACATTAAAGCCCTCGAAGCGACCCCCGGGAGACGGTGGCGCCGCAGGACCGGCCTGAACCAATGGTACCAGATTCGGTGGTGGGAACACGGCGGGGGCAGAACGGGGGATTCCCGGTGCGGACGGATCGGGAAAGACCGGCACCGTGGCGACCGAACGTGGCGCCGCGCTTGCGGGCGGCGGCACATTGACCGGCTGCTCCTCGCGTGAGACCAGCCGTTCGCCGGCAGCGGTGCCGTCGGCAGTCGCGTCCCGGGAAGTGCCGCCTTGGGAATTACCCGCGCTAGGAATGATTTTGGTCGGCCCGCCTTCTGCCTTGATGATGGGCGGCAGCGACGGCAGCACCGTACCGCCGAACATCGCCCGATAGGCGAATGCGCCAGCCGTGCCGAGCACTGCTAGAGCGAATACCGCTGCCACGAAGTTGAAGCCGCCTCGGCGGCGTGTACTCGGATCCTCGCCGTCCTCGCTATAAGTTTGATCGTCCGCCTGATCGTATGGCTCTTCACCGTATTGGTCGTAGTCGTAATGATCTGGGTGGGACGACCGCGCCGGCAGCTCGGCGCCTTGCGAATGATGCTCGCTCTCATATTGATCGCTGGCGGCCTGCAGGGAGGGCTCATAGGCGTCCCGACGGTCGTATTGCGAGGTGAAATCCTGGTCGTGGCCACTCCGGGCCCGCGACGAATATCGGTCGGCGGCGAGCTTCTCGACTTCGTCGTCAGGCGCCGCGTAACCGCTCGGCGCCGGCTCGTCCGGTTCACGGCTCACTGTATTGCTCGCTGGCGCAGCACTCGCCTCACGGCTCATCGGCACAGTTTGGCCGATAAGCCGCGCCAATTCGGCCAGCGGATCGTCAGCCTGGCCGCCGCGCAAGCTTTTGGTGTCCTGCCCGGACGCCAAATCTCGATGCCAACGGTGATCGCTATCAGCCATGAGCTTCGCCCCGTTGCAGGCGGTTCACCCCGTTCGAAGCGCCCCAAAACTGCCAATCTACGTTGCCTTCAGAGGCAGCGCATCGAACAACTATCGCATTTCGTTTGGCGCCTCGACCCCGAGCAACGCAAGCCCCGATGCGAGCACGGCCGCAATCCCCTGAACAAGCACAAGCCGAGCCTCGGTCAGTTGTCGATCATTCTGGATAATGAAGCGTAAATGTGGCGATGCATTGCCCTGCGTCCAAAGTGCATGAAATTCACTCGCTAAATCGAACAAATAAAAGGCAATTCGGTGCGGTTCGTGTGTCGATGCCGCCCCGGAAAGGATGCGCGGATATAGCGCAATCTGACGCATCAATGCAAGCTCGGCCGGATCGCTCAGGCGTGCGAGTGCGCTGGATTCGGCGAGCTTCGCGATATCTTCGGGGATATCGGGGAAAGCTGTTCGCGCATTGCGAAACACCGACTGCGCGCGGGCATGGCCGTACTGAACATAAAAGACCGGATTATCGCGCGATTGTTCAAGCACCTTTACCAGATCGAAATCGAGCACCGCGTCGTTCTTGCGGAACAGCATCATGAACCGCACCGCATCGCGGCCGACCTCATCGACTACCTCCCGCAGCGTCACAAACTCCCCTGCCCGTTTTGACATTTTGACCGGCTCGCCGGCCCGCAATAGCTTCACGAGCTGGACGATCTTGACGTCGAGTTGGGCGCGGCAATCGCTCAACGCAGCGACCGCTGCCTGCATGCGTTTGATGTATCCGCCGTGATCGGCACCCCAGACGTCGATCAGTGTGCGAAAGCCGCGCTCGAGCTTTGAACGGTGATAAGCGATGTCGGAAGCAAAATAGGTATAGGAGCCATCCGACTTTTTCAGTGGCCGGTCTATGTCGTCGCCGAAACTGGTGGAGCGGAACAATGTCTGTTCGCGATCTTCCCAATCCTCCGCCGGCGCAC
>Ga0306919_10000158_pt1 | contig 27036 bp, 26 predicted proteins | sample flu12Cox44000172_FD_203764 | JGI IMG/M metagenome (GOLD analysis project Ga0306919, IMG submission 203764) | Lab enrichment of tropical soil microbial communities from Luquillo Experimental Forest, Puerto Rico - flux4day.12C.oxic.44.000.172 (v2)... | ecosystem: Environmental > Terrestrial >... | reverse complement strand
GGTCCGTTCGCGGCGGGCCGGCCATGTCGGCACCCCGCGCCAACGGCAAGCCCGCCAGACCTTTGATCTGGCGGGCTTATTTTGGTTGCGGGGGTAGGATTTGAACCTACGACCTTCAGGTTATGAGCCTGACGAGCTACCGGGCTGCTCCACCCCGCGTCAAAACCATCGGAAAAACGGGAAGCGCGGGACCACCCCGCAGCGGCTTATGTAGCAATCGTGACACGGCTTGAAAAGCCCGCGCGCATCGCTTTCGTCTTCCCCATGAGGGACGATGTCGCCTTCAGGCCCGATAATGTCCTATATATTTCCGATGCAGGAGAAACCCGCCTTGCGGCCGAGCGTGGCGGTGGGGGAGGCGTTGCGCGGCGTGGCGCGCGACATCCTCGCCGAGGCACGCGCGGCGATCGAAGATCCGGCGAAGTCCGACGCCGACGCGGTGCACGATTTCCGCCGCGCGATGAAGCGCTGGCGCGCGCTGCTGCGCTTGGTCGAGCCGTTTCTCGGGGAAGAGGCGAGGCGGCTGCGCGACGAGGCGCGCGACCTTGCCCACGCCCTGACCGGCGCGCGCAACGCACAGTCGGCGCTCGACGCGCTTGCCGATCTCGAAAAGCACGGCCTGGCTTTGTCCGCGCGCTCGATCGCCGGACTGCGCCAGCGGATCGGGGCGATCAGACAGGCGGCGGAGACGACGCTCAACGCCGACATGCGGCTGCGCCTCGGCAGCGCCCTCGACCAAGCGGCCGTCGTAGTCGAGCGCTGGCCGCTTCATACCCTGACCTTCGACGACATCGCCGATCAGCTCACCCGCTTCTATCGCGACGCGCGACGAATGATCCCGGCGCATTGGCCGGACACCGATGCGGAGGAACTGCACGAGTTGCGCAAGCGCGTCGTGATCCATCGCTACCAGATCGACATCATCGAGCCGTTGTGGCCGCGCTTCGTCAAGATGTGGAGCGGCGAGGCGCAACGCCTGCGTGATCGGCTCGGCAAGCATCAAGACATGCTGATGCTCGCAAGCCTCACGGGGCCGCATCAGCCGCTTGCCCGCTGGCGCTCGCGTCTGGCGACCGCGATCGCCGAACGCAGGGCCGCCCACGTCGCAGGCGCCGCGCGCATTGCCGCGCGCATTTTCGTCGAAAAACCGAATGCGCTGCGCCGGCGGCTGGCCGCCATGTGGACGGTCGGTCGTTGAGAACGACCGTTACTTGCCGATAGCGGCGAGCAGCCGGGTGATGAACTCGCCCTGCACCGCGACCATTTTCCGCCGGGCGTCCGCCAGCGAAAACCATTGCGCGCGGTCGACTTCGGGAAACGACGCCTTGCGCCCGCTCTTCGGCGGCCATTCCAGCTCGAACCGGTTCGAGGTCAGCGTCGTGGGGTCGAAATCGCCTTCGAGCCCCCAGGCGGTGACGATCTTGCGCCCGCGCTGAACGACCTCACCCAGCGGAAGGAAATCGCCTTGCGGACGTGCTCCGGTTTCCTCTTCGAATTCGCGCTTCGCCACCGCAAGCGCGTCCTCGTCTTCGGAATATTCCCCTTTCGGGATCGACCAGGCGCCCAAATCCTTCTTCGCCCAGAACGGGCCGCCCGGATGCATGAGCAGGACCTCGACCTCGCCGCGTCGTCGGAACATCAAAATGCCGGCGCTGCGCTTGGGCATGGCACTCCTTTGCTCCGGCTCCGACGAGCGGCGGGGCCGCTCACAAGCGGTTGTGCCGGGCGATCGCCCGCGTCACCTCGACCGACGTCTTAGCGTCGGCTTGCTCACGCAAGGCCCGCGCCGCGCGCGCCGCCGGACGGTCGAGGCAGCGCTTGAGCCAGTCCCCAACGCGCGGCGTCGCGGACAGATCCATGTCGATCGCCCGGCTGATCACCGCGGAAACGTTGAGATCGGCGACGGTGAAGTCCTCGCCCAGGAGGTAGGGGCGGTCGGCAAGCGTGCCCTCGAGCACCCTGAAGGGCCCCTCCAGCACCTTGAGCGCCTCGGCGAGCCGTTGCGGATCGCGATCCGCGGGCGGCAGGCGTATGGCGTGCAGCGACCAGATGTTGACGCCGCGGTCGACCTCCTGCACCGACCACAGGGTCCACTGCCAGGCCTTGGCCTCGCCTTCGAGCGTCGTCGGATAGAGCCGGCCGTGTTTCTTGGCGAGATAGAGCGTGATGGCGAGGGATTCCCACAGGACGAAGCCGCCGTCGTCGATCGCCGGTAGGCGGCCGTTGGGATTGATCGCGAGATAGTCGGCCTTGCGTGCGCCGGCCGGACCGATTTCGATCGGGACATGCTCGTAATCGAGATCGAGCTCCTTGGCGATCCAGAGCGCGCGAAAAGCGCGGGTGCGGGCAACACCGTAAATGCGCAAAAGGGTCATCGCAAACCTCTATGGAATCTGCAGCTTGAACGCCTCGATCGCGGCGCGAGCGCGGCAAGCGCAGGTGTTGGCAGCATGACCGCGTCCACCTGCTATTCGGCCTGGATATTGGCGGCCTTCACCAGCTCGCCGCGCACGGCGAGACCTTCCCTGACGATGGCGGCAAGCTCGGCCGGCGTGCTCGCTGCGACCACAAGACCGAGCGTGGCGAGCTTCTCCTTCACGGCATCGGTCGTGAGCACCTTCACCATCGTTTCGTTGAGGCGCGCCAAGAGCGGCGCAGGCGTGCCCGCCGGCGCGAAGAAAGCGACCCAGGACGACATTTCAAAGCTCGGGACGGTCTCGCCGATGGTCGGGATGTCCGGCATGGCCGCGTAGCGGGCCTTCTCCACGACCGCCACGATCTTGATCTTGCCGCTTGCGAGATGGGGAACGGCGGTCGATAGACTGAGGAACGCGACCTTGATGTGCCCGCCCAGCAGATCGTTGATGGTCGCGCCGCCGCCGCGATAGGGCACGTGGACGACGTCGATGCCGGTTTTCTGGCGCAACAGCTCGCCCGCGAGGTGATGGGGGGAGCCGATGCCGGACGAGCCATATTGCAGCTGGCCTGGATTCGCCTTGGCATAGGCGATGAGCTCGGCCACCGAATTGACCGGCAAGTCGACGTGCACCGCCAGGCAGATCATGTTCGCCCCAGCGTTGGTGATCGGGGCGAAGTCCTTCACCGGGTCGAACGGCGTATTTTTGTAGAGAAAGACGTTGCTGGTCATGATGGCGTCGGTGCCGACCATCAGCGTGTAGCCGTCGGCCGGCGCGCGCGCCACATAGGCGGCGGCGATATTGCCGCCCACGCCCGACCTGTTGTCGACGATGACGGATTGGCCCCACGCGGCGTTGAGCCGTTCGGCCACGGTGCGCGCGAGCAAATCGCTGGTCGCGCCCGGCGTATAGCCAACCACGATGGTGACCGACCGCGTGGGATAATCCTGCGCCATCGCCGGCATGCCCATGATCGCCAGGGCGAGCGCCAGCGCACGCGCAAGGATCCGAACAAACCAGGTCATGCGAATGTCCTCCCACGTCCGACCGTCGGGACAGGCGCGATCGCCTTGGTCCACGCGTTTGTCGGTTATGGCTTCGATCGCGCGCGCCGATACTATCGGATAAAGCCGCGACGAAAAAAGCCTCGGCGGCAACGGCGCCACGCGTGGGAAGAACTTAGCTCGCGTAAGATTTTTGGGATCTTTCGCGCGAGCTAGGCTCGCAGCGGCACCTTCACCGCGCTCGCGACGTCGGGTGGCTTCGCGCGCTCGAGCCCCTCGCTCGACAGGTCCACTCCGAACGTATCGAACAGGCCTGTTCTCCCAGCCGCGGTCAATCGCAGCGCGCGGCTGTCGCGCTCCCGGATGAGCCAGCCCAGATCCAAACAGCGACGCCAGATCTGCGCGCCCACCAGCCCGGCGACATGATATCGGCGCTCGCTCCAGTCGAGACAGGGGCGGCAGAAGATGCGTTTGCCCCGCGAGCGCAGATCGGCACCGAACTCGGTCAGAAAGCGCGCGCCTGCATCCGTCACCTCGCCCCCGTCCTCGGTGAGGACGATGTGTCCATTGGCAACGAGCGCATCGGCGATGGCGACGCCGACCTGGCCGGCCAGATGATCGTAGCAGGTGCGCGCGAAGCGGAGCGCGTCATCACGAATCGAGCGCGGCTGATAGCGCGATGGCACCTCGATCGCGGCGACGGCGATGATGCTTTCGAGCATCCGTGCGACCAAGGGCGACGCGATGCGGTAATAGCGATAGCGCCCCTGCTTGGTGACGGCGACGAGCCGCGCCTCGACGAGCTTGAGGAGGTGCTCGCTGGCGGTCGGACGCGAGACTCGGGCGAGATAAGCGAGTTCGCTGCCAGTCAAAGCCTGACCACCCATGAGGGCAGCCAGGATGGTCGCGCGCGCGGTATCCCCGACGAGCGCGGCGACCTCGACCAAGTTTGCGGCCGCGACCATGGAGGAGTTTACCGCCCCGGCGGCGCCGTCAGCAAGCACCGACGGTTCGGCACGCGCCGAAGCGATGGGTAACGACGGACGACAATTTTGCTGCGACCATTGTGACACGTGCGGCATGCACGGGCGAACCAGATACGAGGGATCACCATGAAGCGACAGGCCATTCGCGTCGAGCCGTTGTCCACCTATGCCGAAGCCCGCAAAGTCCCGAGCAGCATGGCCGTCCGGTGCGGCGATCTCGTCTTTGTGTCGAACATCCCGCCCTGCGATCCGGCCACCGGCGAGATCAAGCGCTTGCCGATCGAACGGCAGGCCCAGCTCGTGCTCGAGCAGATGAAGCTCTGCTTGACCACGGCCGGCTCTTCGCTCGACAAGGTCATCAAGTGCACCGTGTATTGCACCGACGCGGCGCATTTCCAGACCATCAATTCGGTCTACGCGCGGTATTTTCCGTCGGACCCGCCGGCGCGCAGCTTCCTCTGCGTGTCCGCCTGGCACGGTCCGTTCGACGTGGAGATCGACTGCGTCGCCACGATCTGAACCGGACGCAAGCCGATTCTCAGGCTTTGCCTTGAGCCGGTAGCCATGCCTTTTGCCGGCGGCGCTTTGCGGCCTCACCCGGCCACCCTTGCATCGGCTGATCGCGGCAGCTTAGCCTGTTCGCCTCCAGGCGGGCTCCATAGCGATGTCAGTCGGTGCTGCAAGGCGGTCGGCCGCCAATCCCGATGTTCCCGATCTCCTGACGCGCGCTCGCGCCATCGCCGCGCTTGCGCGCGAGCGGGCGCAGCAGACCGAAGCCGACCGCCGCGTCGGCGACGATATGATCGAACGCATGCGGCAGGCGGACCTTTTCCGCATCATGCAGCCGCGCGCCTATGGCGGATTCGAATACGGCTTCGACGTGTTCGCGCAGGTCGTTGCCGCCATTGCGAGCGGATGCGGCTCGACCGGTTGGGTTTACGGTCTGCTCGCCTCGCACCAATGGCTCATCGCCTGCTTCTCGAAAGCGGCGCAGGACGAGGTCTGGCAGGATCGCACCGCGCTCGCCGCCGGGACCTATGCGCCGGTCGGCCAGGCGGTGGCGGTCGACGGCGGCTATCGGCTCTCCGGCGTGGGGAGCTTTTGCAGCGGCTGCGACAATGCGCAGTGGCAGCTCCTCGGCGGCATGATCCCGCAAGCGGGCGCAGCCGCGACGCCGGGATTTTTCCTTCTGCGCAGCGCCGACTGCGTCATCGACGACAACTGGCACACCATGGGGCTCGCGGGCACCGGCAGCAAGAACATCGTCGCCCGCGACGTGTTCGTCCCCGCCCATCGCACGCTTGCCTTCGCCGAGCTTATCGATGCCACCGCCCCCGGCATGCGCGCCAATCCTAACCCGCTTTATCGGCAGTCGTTCCTCGCCGTGCTGCCGATCACCATCGTGTCGCCGGTGCTCGGGATGGCGGAAGGCGCGCTCGCCGATTTCCTCGCGATGGCAGGCGTACGCACCACCCGCGGCGCGGTCGCCGGCGGCAACCGCCGCATGGCCGAGCTCACCACCGTGCAGATGCGCGTCGCCGAGGCGAGCGCCTGCATCGACGCGGCGCGGCTCTTGATGTTCCGCGATCTCGCGCAGGCGTTCGAGACCGCCGCGCGCGGCGACCCCATCGGCGTGGACCTGCGGCTGCGCAACCGCCGCGACCAGGCGTTTTGCGTGCGGCTCCTGGTCGGAGCCATCGACGCGCTCTTCCTCGCGGCCGGGGGGCAGGGCTTGTTCCTGGAGCAACCGCTGCAGCGCGCCTGGCGCGACGCGCACGCGGCCGCCTCTCACATCAGCCTGAATTGGGATTCCACCGGCAGCATGTATGGGCAATTCATGCTCGGCCTGGAGCCCAAGGGGCAATATTGAGTCGGACCGAGTGCCTAGGCTCGCTTTGGCCTAATCCGCTCAAGCGCCTGCTCCACCGTCGCGTCCGAAATCCGCGCGCGCGGCCAGCGGTAGAGCCAGCCGTGCACGAGCCAGATCACCAGAAAGCTGAACACGCCGGCGAACACCACGTCGCTGAAGAAATGCGCGCCCGCCGCCATGCGCAACACGCCCACGGCGGCGCCGAAGGCGAGCGCGCCGCCATAGCCGAGCGCGCGCCATTGCGGCGGCACCACCGCGGCGGCAGCCATAGTCCAGAACGCGCCCGATGGCTCGCCGGCGACGAAGGAGCAATTCTTCGGACAATCCCCGCGCGGGTCCCACCACGGACGGAAATGTTCGTCGCCGCCGAACTCGGCCACGTCGATGGGGCGCGGACGGCCCCAGTGCTCCTTGAGCACGAGATTGGCAACGACGCCCGGCGCGAGCGCGAGCGTCACCAGCATCAGTACGATCGCGCGGCCGGGGATGAGCAGCGGCCGGCGCGGGCGGATGAACTTTACCACAAGGGCGACGACCGCAGGCATCGCGACCAGCGTCGTGAGCCAGACGGCAACGTCGCGCGCGCGCAGATAGGTCGGATCATAGGCGCGCCAGAATCCTCCGCGCTCGGGGTCGAAGAACAGCGCGGCGAGCTTGAGGTCGAGGTCGGGCCGGATACCGAAGATGAGGCCAACCGCGGCGGCGACGGCTAACGCGATCACGAGGCCGGTTCGGTTCATGCGGTTGATCCCAAGCGGGTCTAGCCGAGGCGGCGCGCGAGTTCAAATCGGCGCCGCGCGGCAAAAACTTTGACAAGTGATGGGGATGAACGCCTACCGCTGCGGCGGCGGCAGCTCGCGGCAGGCTTGGGTCTCGCCTTGGGCATTGCTACCCCACGGCGACCACAAGTTGCCGCATTTGTCGCAACCGGCGAGCATGGCGCCGAGCACGATCAACAAGGCGATGCGGCCACCTGCGCTTCGCTTCGTACGTCCCTCGGCTCTCGACGTTGCCTTCATGAAACCCCCGCCGGCGACGGCGCGCGCTCCCGTCGCAGCCGCGCGCCCGCACATCCTATAGCAGATTCCCTAACGGATTTCCGGCGGATGTGAGGCCGGATTCGCCGGCAGCGCCGCGCCGGCGGGCCGGCGAAACAGCGGTTTCCAGAAGCCGGCGCTCGCGCCCGCGATCAGCCAATAGGCGAGACCCGCGGCCAGCCCGGCGGCAAGGACCGGCAGCGGCTCGTTCAGCGGAACGCGGGTGTCATCGACGTAGCCGAACAGGCTCCAGCCGATAAAGGCCGAGACCGCGCCATTGGCAGCGTGAAAGATGAAGGAGCGGATGGCGAACGCCTCCGAAATGAGAATGCCGATGGCGGCAGGGAGCCACATCAGGCTCAGCAGCATCACCAGCAGCACCGGCGCGGCGAACACGAAGCCGAAGATCGCGAACGCCTGCGTGTCGGGATGGGCGGCAGCCGCGCCGAGCTTCCATGAGCCGAGCACGATCACCAGCGTCGCCACCACCACCGCCACGACGTAACCGAGCGGCACCAGCACGAAGCGCAGCAGCAGCCGGCCGAGGCTGTCCATTTCAATCCGTCATCGCCATCGCGCGCAGCGCCAGGCGCTCGCGCGCGGAGAGCTTTTCGGTCGCGCTCTTGAGCTGGCCGCAAGCGGCCAGGATGTCACGCCCGCGCGGCGTGCGCACCGGCGAGGCGTAGCCGGCATTGAAGATGATCTCGGAAAATTTCTCGATTCTCTCCCAGTCCGAGCACTCGTACCTGGTGCCCGGCCACGGATTGAACGGGATGAGGTTGATCTTCGCCGGGATGCCCGCGAGCAGCTTGACCAGCGCCTTGGCGTCGGCGAGCGAATCATTGACTCCCTTGAGCATGACGTATTCGAACGTGATGCGCCGCGCGTTGGAAACGCCGGGATAGTTGCGGCAGGCGTCGAGCAGCTGCGCGATCGGATATTTGCGGTTGAGCGGAACGAGCTCGTTGCGCAGCTCGTCGCGCACGGCGTGCAACGATACCGCGAGCATGCAGCCGATTTCGGCACCCGCGCGCGAAATATTCGGCACCACCCCCGACGTCGAAAGCGTGATGCGGCGCTTGGAGATGGCGATCCCCTCGCCATCCGCCGCGATCAGGAGCGCGTCGCGCACCGCCTCGAAATTGTAGAGCGGCTCGCCCATACCCATCACGACGATGTTGGAGACGAAGCGCTCGCGGCCCCCACTGGCGCGCGCGGCTCCCAGCCAATCACCGAGGCGGTCACGCGCGACCATGATCTGGCCGACGATCTCGCCGGGCGTGAGGTTGCGCACGAGCCGCTGCGTGCCGGTGTGGCAGAACGAGCAGGTGAGCGTGCAGCCGACTTGGCTGGAAACGCACAGCGTGCCGCGGTCGGCCTCGGGGATGTAGACGCATTCGACCTCGTGCGGCCGCTCGGCCGAAGCCTCGCCCGAATGTTCGCCCGGCAGCCGCAGCAGCCATTTGCGCGTGCCGTCGACCGAAACCTGCTCGGCCACGACTTCGGGGCGCGCGAGCGTGAAGTGCCGCGCGAGTTCCGCGCGCAGGTCCTTCGACACGCTGGTCATCTCGTCGAAGCCCCGCGCGCCGCGCACGTAGAGCCAGTGCCAGAGCTGCTGCACACGCATGCTGCGCTGGGCCGCCGGCACGCCGATGGACGCGAGCGCCTGCGTCAGTTGCGCGCGCGAGAGCCCCACGAGCGAGGGCTTGTCCGGCGGCACATAGCGCTCGAGCGGCGTCTTTTCGACGAACGCCGTGGACGCCGCGGCGGGCGGCGTCGAGGAGAGGTCGGGGGTTTGAAGCGGTTCGGTCATCGCATCGAAAGGACCATGCCTCGCGGCCTTCTAGCATAGATGGGGTGCCGAGGCTGACCGCGATAGGTCGATCACTCGTCCTTCAGCCGCTCGATCAGCGCCATCGCCGCCGCGGGCGCGCGAACCTTGGCGCCGGAGATCATGTAGATGAACACATCGCGCTTGCCCTGTTGCGGCACGGGCGCCGTGATGGTGGCAAGATCATCGGGCGCGGCGCCGGCGGCCCAACCGCGTGCGCGTTCGGCCCAGAGCTCGAGCGCGCGCGGCGGGTAGCCGGTCTTTTCCTTCTCCGACGTGCGCTGCAGGCGGGCATAGACGAAATCGCCGGTGACGTCGGCGATCAGCGGATGCTTGTCGGATTCCACGACCACCACCGCCACCGAAAACTTGCGCAGCAGCTCGATGAATGCCGGCACGAGGAAACTCTCGTGCCGCACCTCGACCACATGACGAATGGAACGGCCATCGAGCCTCGGCGGCAGCAGCGCCAGAAAGCCCGCGAAATCCTCGGCATCGAACTTCTTGGTCGGCGCCATCTGCCAAAGCACCGGGCCAAGTTTCGATTTCAACTCGAGCACGCCGCTCGCGAAGAAGCGCTCGATCGATTGACCGGCCTCGGCCAGCACCCGGCGGTTGGTCGCGAACTGCGGACCTTTGAGCGAGAATACGAAATCATCAGGCGTCTCGGCCGCCCATTTGCGAAAGCTCTCCGGCTTCTGCGTCCGGTAGAAGGTGGCGTTGATCTCGATCGTGGTGAGCTTGCGGCTGGCGTGTTCGAGCTCGCGCGCCTGCGGCAGCCCCTTGGGGTAGAACGCGCCGCGCCACGGCTCGAAGACCCAGCCGCCGATGCCGACACGGATCATGTGCACGTTGCTCCGGCGCCCGTCGCAAGGCTTGGACGATGGCATTGCGGTTCCCTGCGCGGGTTCCCCATGACCATCTGGACATTGTAGATTATGGCGCGAGTGCCCGTGATGGGCACGCCTTATAAAGCGCGCCCCCCTGTCGAGGCCTATGGCCTGCGGCAGATAAAGCCGATCCGCGCTACCTGGGGGACCATCCGCGGCGGCCGCCCGCAACTCTGCTATGCGGCAGTACGGGCGAAGCGTCGTCTTCCTCGGCCGCCTTATCCTGAAGTTCCGCCGCCATTCGCCGCAACCGCCCCGCGATCGTGAGATCGAAGGTGGCTCGCGACATCGCGATCAAAATCTCGGCCTGGCGACGCAGATATGCACCACTGATCATTGACGCCGACCCCTTGAACGAGGGCTTTCCCGGACAACGACAGAAAGCGCTATCCGTTCCAATATCCGAGCATTTTTGGATCGGGCGGAAGGCAGATGTCCCGCCCGCGGCGGCGCCCTACTTGCACTCCTGCTCGATCTTGTCGAGCGCCTGAGCGAGGCCCTTGAGCGAATACTGGTCGGTCGATTGGGTGCCGCGGCCCGAGGTTCCCTTCACCGTCAGGTCGGCGCCCTTGCGCATGGCATCGACCATGCGCGCCTCCTCGGCAACGTTCTTGATCCAGGCCCCGTCGTTCTGGGTATACATCGGGAACTTGGCGGGGCCGATCTCGGCGGTGGCGTCCGAATTGGTCTTGAACGGATAGCCGATGATGACGGACACCTCGTTCTTCACCTTCTCGGTGGGACGGGTGGAGACGAAGACGTAGGACGGATCGCGCTTGCGCCCCTCCGGCTCGGTCTTGGTGGTCTTCGGCTTGGCGAGGGCGAAGCAGACCTTGTTGCCGCCGGGCGAGGCGGTATACGCGCCCCAATCGCCGTACTGGCCGAGCAAGGTGGGTTGCGCATCGCCCGCGGGGGCCGCAGGCGCCGCGGCGGTCGCGGCCGGTTTGGCCGGCGCGGCAGCGGGCTTCTGCGGCTGCGGCGCGGCGGCAGGTTTTGGCGGCTGTTGTTGCGCAAACGCGACCGACGCCAGCGATGTGGCAAGGATCAATGCGGTGGCAGATCTCATCCCGGTCATCGGCCCACCTCCATGACGGCTGCAGCAATCCGAAGCGGGGAACCCGCAAACAGCATGAACTGCTTGGGGAATTCGGCAATTGGAAGGCGAATGGGATCGCTCCGTCCGCTGGCCGCGCAATATACGGACCAAGCATGTAATACCTCTAGCGTCCCTCGTCCTTCAACCGCCGTCGTTCGTGCTATAGGGTGCCGACACCGTTCGAGCAGCCCGCGCGCGCCCCCCGTGAAAGCCATCCTCTGCCAGCGCTTCGGCACCCCCGACGACCTCATGCTCGCCGATATCCCCGATCCCATCGCCGGGCCGGGCGAGGTCGTGGCCAAGGTGGCGGCGGTGGGGCTGAATTTCTTCGACACGCTGATCATCGCCGGCAAGTACCAGACCAAGCCGCCGTTTCCGTTCTCGCCGGGCGGCGAGTTCGCAGGCGTGGTGGAAAGCGTCGGGGCCGGCGTGACCGCGTTCAAGCCCGGCGACCGCGTGATGGGCTACACCAATTTCAACGCCGCGCGCGAACGCACGGCGGTCGCGGCCGACCACATCGTGAAGCTGCCCGCCGATCTCGACTTCGATCGCGCCGCGGCGCTGACCATCACCTACGGCACCGCCTACTACGCGCTCAAGTACCGCGCCCTGATGCGCCCGCGGGAGACGTTGGCCGTGCTCGGCGCCTCGGGCGGCGTCGGGCTCGCGGCCGTCGAGATCGGCAGCGTCATGGGCGCGCGCGTGATCGCCTGCGCGTCCACCGACGACAAGCTCGCCTTCGCCCGCACCCATGGCGCGCACGAGGTGGTGAACTACGAACGGGAGGATTTGCGCGAGGCGCTCAAGCGGCTCGGCGGCGAGCATGGCATCGATGTCGTGTTCGATCCGGTCGGCGGCCGCTACAGCGAACCGGCGGTGCGCTCGCTCGCTTGGGAGAGCCGATACCTCGTCGTCGGCTTTGCCGCCGGCGAGATTCCGAAACTGCCGCTCAATCTCGTGCTGCTCAAGGGTTGCGCCGTGCTCGGCGTGTTCTGGGGAGCTTGGGTGCGTCACGACACGAAGGACTACAAGGCCGCCATGGATACGCTCGCCCATTGGTGCGCCGAGGGCAAGCTGTCATGCCACGTCCAGAAGGTCTATCCACTCGCGGAGACGCCGGCGGCGCTCAAGGCGCTCGCGAACCGCCAGGTGATGGGCAAGCTGGTGGTGCGGGTGTGATGCGCGCTTGCGCAGCCGATCGAGGCCTTCCGTAGGCGCCGCGCGTCATGATCCGCTCATTCCCGCGCATAGCGCGTCGAAGACGCGCGTAAACGCGCTTCCGCCGGGAATCCAGGAATGCTGGGTCCCCGCTTTCGCGGGGACGAGCGGGCGGTGATAAGATTGGCTGTGACCCCGCCGGGGTTCGAACGGCAAATGTCTATTGCCTTCCCGCCTTGATCCGCGCGAGCGCAGCGCGCGCGGCCTTGCGGTGCTCCGCGCGCACGTGCCCCGCCACCATGCGTAGCGCGGTGAGCAGCACGGCGGCATCGTCGGTGAAACCGACGAACGGCAACACGTCCGGTATCGCGTCGAAGGGCAGCACGAAATAGGCGAGCGCGCCCACGAGCGCTGCCTTCACCTGCACCGGCGTCGCGTGGTCGAAGGCGCAGTAATAGGCGGCGAGCAGATCCTCGGCGAAGGGCAGCCCCGCCGCCACCCGCGCGGCCTTCCGCCAGAAATCGCGCCGCACGCGCGCCTCGTCGCGATCGCCGCCCGCCTCAAAGCCGCCTTGCCCCCACGCCGCGGCGGGCCCGAACGCCATCGTCATGCGCCGCAACATACCTTCCCTCAATGCGACGCCGCGGCCAAGCGATCCATGGCCTCGGCCAACTTGACGTCGCGATCGGTCACGCCGCCGGCGTCGTGGGTCGCCAGCGTCACCTCGACCCTGTTGTAGACGTTGAACCATTCCGGATGATGGTCGAGTTTCTCCGCGACCAGCGCCGCGCGCGCCATGAAGCCGAAGGCTTCGCTGAAGTCGGTGAACGTGAATTTCCTGCTGATGGCGTCGCGGCCCTTCACCTCGCTCCAGCCATGGAGCTTGGCGAGCGCGCTCGTGCGGGCGCTTCCGGTCAATTTGTCTGCCATGGTGCGCACCTCGTGGTCGCCCCGATTGTGCCACGAATCGCCGTCCGCTGGCGACTCGCAAAGGCGGCCCGAACGCCTACCTAATCAAGAGCAGCGCCGGCCGATTTGGGTTGCCGCATGGACTGATCGATCGGCGTCGGTGAGGCCGAGCGCTGTCTTCGCCCGGAGGGCCCCATGTCCTGGTCGCTCAATATCGGCACGATCGCCGGAACGGCGGTGCGCGTGCACGTCACCTTCCTGTTGTTTCTGGGCTGGATCTTCGCCGCCAGCTGGGTCGCGGGCGGAGCGGACGCGGCCTGGCAAGGGCTGGCTTTCCTGGTGCTGCTGTTCGCGTGCGTGGTGGCGCACGAATTCGGCCACATCTTCACCGCGCGCGCCTTCGGCGTGGCGACACCCGACGTGACGCTGCTGCCGATCGGCGGCGTGGCGCGCCTCGAGCGCATCCCGGAGGAGCCCTATGAGGAATTCCTGGTGGCGATCGCCGGCCCGCTGGTGAACGTGGCGATCGCAGTCGCCTTGATCCTGATCGCGGGCGCGCGGGTGAACGCGGGTGATCTCTACGCGGTCGAGAGTCCGCACACCTCGATGATCGATCGGCTCGCCGCCGTGAACCTGTTCCTCGCCGTATTCAACATGATCCCGGCCTTTCCCATGGACGGCGGGCGGGTGCTGCGCGCGCTGCTTGCCGCGCGCATGGGCTACGTGCGCGCGACCGAAATCGCCGCGTTCATCGGGCAGGGCTTCGCCTTCGCGCTCGGCTTCATCGGGCTGTTCTTCAACCCGCTGCTCATCTTCATCGCGATCTTCGTCTATCTCGCGGCCTCCTCGGAAGCCCATCTCGTCGCCATCCGGGCGATGTCACGGGGCGTGCCGACGAGCGCGGCGATGATGACGCAATTCGCCACGCTCGCGCCCGAGGCGCACGTGGAGGAGGCGGTGCAGACGCTGCTGCGCACGAGCCAGGGCGAGTTCCCCGTGGTCGACGGGGCGGGCAAGCCGGTCGGCCTTCTCGGCCGCGGCGACCTCATTCGCGCGCTCAAGCAACTCGGCCCCGACGCCCGCGTCGCCGACGCGATGACCACCACGGTGCCGACCATCGGTCACCGTCGCTGCCTGGAAGAGGCGTTCCGCATGTTGCAGGAAAAATCGGCGCCCGCGGTCGCCGTGGTCGACGGCAGCGGGCGCCTCGTCGGCCTCGTCACCTCCGAGACGGTTGGCGAGATGCTGATGCTGCACGAAGCCTTGCCCGCCGGCGCGCGGCTTGGGCCGTGGACGCGCCCCACCGGCGCGTGACGAGATTATGCGCCTTACCATTTGGCTTGCACGCCCTTGCGGGCGGCGAGTACCTTGCGTCGGTGCCCGGGGATGAGTGGCATACCCCTCAAGCTCACATTGAGCCGCCGTGTAATCGACTGAAAATATCTCGCCGAGGTTGGAAATCGGCCATGCCGCGACATATTCGGCGCACTGCAAGTCTCCGGCGTCGGCTCTATGCGATCCTGGAGCATGGCGCGATCGGAGACCGCACAGGTCTCATTGTCGGCCGACTCATCGTCGCCCTGATCGTTGTCAACCTCGTCTCGATGACGCTCGACTCGGTGCCTGCGCTGCAAACCCAATACGGCCCGCTATTCACCGCGATCGAGCTGTTGTCACTGGTTGTTTTCACCATCGAATATGCACTGCGCGTCTGGGTGGCGGCCGAGCACGCGCCAGCGCGGCACTCGAGTGAGCGCACGGCGCGATGGAAGTTCGTTTCGAGCCCGCTCGGCGTGATCGACCTTCTCGCGGTCTTGCCGTTTTGGCTCGCTTTCCTGTTGCCGATCGATCTGCGGGTCCTACTGGTGTTTCGGATGGGCCGCTTTCTCAAGTTGGCGCGCTATTCCCCTGCGATGCGTTCGCTGTTGGACGCGCTCTACAACGAGCGCCGCGCCCTGTTCGGCTGCTTCGTAATCTTGATCGGCGCGACATTGCTCGCCGCCAGCATCATGCACGTGATCGAGCGTCACGCGCAGCCCGACAAATTCGGCACAATTCCCGACGCGATGTGGTGGGCAATCGTCACCCTGGGCACGATCGGATATGGCGACGTGGTTCCGGTGACCGCGCTCGGACGAATCGTCGCGTCCGTTACCATCTTCGTTGGATTGATCATGATCGCGTTGCCGATCGGCATCGTCGCCACCGCCTTCGCCAACGAAATTCATCGCCGCGACTTTGTCGTCACCTGGGGAATGGTCGCACGCGTACCTTTGTTCGCCGAACTGGAGGCAACGGATATTGCCGACATCATGCGGCTGCTGCACGCACAGCAAGCCGAGGCCGGCGATGTCATCGCCAGGCGCGGTGAGCCCGCGCATTCCATGTACTTCATCGCCGCCGGGGAAGTGGAGATCGAGCTCCAGCACGAACGTGTTCGGCTGGGTGCCGGTCATTTCTTCGGCGAGGTCGCAGCGCTGCGTCGCACGCGCCGATCCGCGACCGTGACCGCCGTCACCCGAACGAGCCTGTTGATGCTTGATGCCCACGATCTCCACGTCCTCATGGATCGGGAGCCGCGCATCGCAGAGCGCATCCGTGAAGTGGCTCGCGCCCGATTGGGTGGCGACAGCATTTCCCCGAAAGGCGACCTTGTTGTCGAAGAACTCGAGGACGCGGACGCCGTTAAGCGATCGGCGCCTCGTCACGGCAGTTCGTGATGCGAAGTCAACGGTGTCACATAACCGTCCGGGTTCTGTGATAATCGGCCTCATTCTCGTAACCGGAGGATTTCCATGACGGTGCGCATCCCCATGTCGCGTCGGCGGTTTCTGGCCACGGCCGCGGCGTCGACCGCGATCACTGCAGTCGTCCCCAAGCCCTATCTGAGCCGAGCCGCCGATCGCCCCGTCATCACCCACGGCATCCAGTCCGGCGACGTCTCGCTCGATTCCGCCGTGATCTGGGCGCGCGCCGACCGTCCCGCGCGCATGCTGGCCGAGGTCGCGACATCAGACAGTTTCAAGACCATCCACCGCGCCGTCTTCGTCGATGCGCTGCCCGAAACCGACTTCACCGCCAACGTGCTCATCGACGGCCTGCCCGGGGGGCAGGACATCTTCTACCGCATCCGCTTCCAGGACCTTGCTTCGCCGACCATCGTGGGCGAGTCGATGACCGGCCGTTTTCGCACTGCGCCGAGCGACCAGCGCTCCGTCTCGTTCGTGTGGTCGGGCGACACCGCCGGCCAAGGCTGGGGCATCGACGAAGCGCGCGGCGGCATGCGCACCTACGCGACCATGCTGCGCAACCGCCCCGATTTCTTCATCCACAACGGCGACAATATCTACGCCGACGGCCCGATCTTGGCCGAGCAGAAAATGCCGAACGGCGAGATCTGGAAAAACGTCGTCCTCGAGGACAAGGCCAAGCCGGCGGAGACACTGGCCGAGTTCCGCGCCAACTACAAATACAATCTGCTCGACAAGAACCTGCTCGCCTTCAATGCCGCGGTGCCGATCTTCTCGCAATGGGACGATCACGAGGTGACCAACAATTGGTGGCCGGGCGAGCCGCTCACCCGTGCCGAGCACCAGCGCAAGAAATACGTCGAGAAGAACGCCTTGATCCTTGCGGCGCGCGCCAGCCGCGCGTTCCATGAATACATGCCCTTGCGCTTCACCCAGACCGAGCCCGGGCGCGTCTATCGCAAGATTTCGTACGGGCCGCTGCTCGACGTGTTCATGCTCGACATGCGCAGCTATCGCGGGCCCAACGGCGAAGGCCAAGACGAGAGTTATGGGCCGGCGGCTTATTTCCTCGGGCCCGCGCAAGTGGCCTGGCTCAAGCGCGAGCTCTTGAACTCGCAGGCGACCTGGAAGGTGATCGCGGCCGATATGCCGATCGGCCTCATCGTCGTCTACGACACCGATCGCAAATGGGGCGTCGAGGCGATCGCCCAGGGCGACGGGCCGCCGCGCGGCCGCGAGTTCGAGATCGTCGACATCCTCTCGTTCATCAAGCGGGCGGGCGTGCGCAACACGCTATGGCTCACCGCCGACGTGCACTACACCGCCGCGCATTATTACGATCCCAACAAGGCGGTGTTCCAGGACTTCGAGCCGTTCTGGGAATTCGTGTCGGGCCCGATCCACGCCGGAAGCTTCCCGCAAAACCAAATGGACAACACGTTCGGACCGCAGCTCGTCTACGTGAAGGCGCCGAGCGCGCCGAACCAGCCGCCGAGCGAAGGCCTGCAATTTTTCGGTCACGTCGCGATCGACGGGGCGACGCAAATCATGACCGTGACGCTCAAGGACTGCGACGATCGCGCGTTGTGGTCGACCAAGCTCGAGCCGAAGCTGGGGTGATCGCGCCGTAGGGTGGGCAAAGGCGCACGCGCCGCCCTCATCCTGAGGACGCCCTACGCCCTCATCCTGAGGAGGCGCCTAAAGCGCGTTTACGCGCGTCCATAGCCCGTCGAAGACGGGCGTGAACGCCCTTAACGACGCGCTATGGCGCCGTCTCGAAGGATGGGGGCGGCCTCGGAGTAGGCGGCCTCATGCTTCGAGACGCCGCACTTCGTGCGGCTCCTCAGCATGAGGCCGAGAAGCATCGTCCTTGGGGCTCTTGCATTCCGCGTGGGCACGGCGCGCCGAGCGCGCCTTTATGCCGGCTTGCGCAGCGCCGCCAACTCCGGCGAATGCACGGGCTCGGCCGCGCGCGCCTTGGTCGAGTAGTACGACGCGTTCTGCTCGCCGCGGAGCGCCTCGCGCGTGAACTGAATGAGGTGATGGGCGATGAACCCCATGCCGAGAACGGCGTCGATCTGCCCGCGCCGCAGAGCGTGGCGCGCCGCCCGCCAGAACGGCTTGCGGTAATCTGAGACAATCCCGATGTGCAGCACGACGCGGAATGCGAGCACCAATGCGCCCGACAGGTTCCCCCAGTTGAGCTTGCCGCGCGCCGGCGGGATCAGGCGGTTCACGTAGGTCGCCTCGACCTGATGGTGGAAGCGCGCGAACAGCCGCTCCGGATCGTTGGCATAGGCGATGCAGCGGCGCCACATCGACACCACCTCCTCGTACGGCCGCAGGAAGCGCACGTTGCTTTCGAGCGTCGGATCGTCCTCGATCCGTCCGGCCAGCTTGAGCCGGTCCCACAGCGGCGTCTTCGGCAGCGCCTGCAGGAGGTTGATAGTCAGCATCGGGATGCGCGAGATGTCGATGAAATCTTTCAGACGCGCCTCGGTATCGTCGGAATCGGTATCGAGCCCGAGGATGATGCCGGAGGTGACCTCCAATCCGTAGTCGTTGAGCGTCTTGATCGATTCCATCATCGGCACGGCGACGTTCTGGCTCTTGCGCATCGCCTTGAGCGCGTCTGCCTCGGGCGTCTCGATGCCAACGAATATTCCCAGGAACGTGCACTCGCGCATGAGCTTGAGGATGTCCGGCTGCTTGGCGATGTTGAGCGTCGCCTCGCAGGCGAACTGCAGGGGATAGCCGTGCTGTTTCTGCCAGGCGAGGAGATGCGGCAGCATGTCCTTGGCGGCTTTGCGATTGCCGATGAAATTGTCATCGACGAAATAGACGACCGGCGGATGCCCCTTCTGCTTGCGCATGGCATCGAGCTCGGCGGTGATCTGGGCCGGCGTCTTCAGCCGCGGCTGGCGGCCGTAGAGGTTGGGAATATCGCAGAACTCGCAGAGATAGGGACAGCCGCTGGAGAACTGCAACGTCAGCATCAGGTAGTTCTTCAGCGGGATGAGGTCGTAGGCCGGGATCGGGAAATCCTGCAGCGGGAGCCGATCCTTGGTTTCGAAGCGCAGCTGCGCGGACGGACGCGCGACGCTCTCGTCGAGGCGCGCGATCAGCTCATCGGTCGCGTCGCCGATCTCGCCGATGTGGAGATAGTCGATGTCCGGATACATTTCGGGCGACGCGGACGCCGACGGCCCGCCCAGCATCACGACCTTGCCCGCCGCGTGCGCGCGCGCGGTGATGTCGTGAATCTGCGCGGCCTGCACGTGCATACCGCTGACCAGCACGGCGTCGGCCCAGGCGAAATCGGCGTCGGTCGCCTTGCGGATGTTCTCGTCGATGAAGCGGACCGGCCATGCTTGCGGCATATAGGCCGCGATCACCAGCAGGCCCTGCGGCGGCATGAAGGCGCGCACCCCTTTCATCAGGCGATACGCGTGGTTGAAGGTGCCGAAGGCGGGGGTGTAGTGCGGAAAAACGCACAACAGCCGCCGCCGATTCTTGACTGGGACCGATGCGCGCACCCGACCTTCCCTTCGCTTTGCGCCATGGTCGCCTTCCCCGTAGGCGGACGCAAGGGGTTGCGGGGCACCCGAGCCGCGGGGGCGTGGTCGGCCGGTGGCGCATTGCGCCTTTGCGCCTGGTGACTATATTCCCGGCGAACAGCGGGCCCTCGAGGCCCGCGCTCGGTTTTTGATGCAGCCCATGACCCTACGCAATGTCGGCCTGCGCAACGTCGCCATCATCGCCCATGTCGACCATGGCAAGACCACCCTGGTCGACCGGCTGCTGCAGCAGTCGGGCGCGGTGCGCGACAACCAGCGGGTGGCGGAGCGCGCCCTCGATTCCAACGATCTCGAGCGCGAGCGCGGCATCACCATTCTCGCCAAGGTGACATCGATCCTTTGGCACGACACCCGGATCAACATCGTCGACACGCCGGGCCATGCCGATTTCGGCGGCGAGGTCGAGCGCATCCTCAACATGGTGGACGGCGCGCTGGTACTGGTGGACGCCGCCGAGGGCCCGCTGCCGCAGACCAAGTTCGTGGTGTCGAAGGCGCTCAAGGTCGGGCTAAAGCCCATCGTCGTGATCAACAAGGTCGACCGCCCGGATGCCCGGCCGTTGGCGGTCGTGAACGAGGTGTTCGACCTGTTCGCCGCGCTCGAAGCGAGCGAAGCCCAGCTCGATTTCCCGATCCTCTACGGTTCGGCCAGGGAAGGGTGGATGGCCGCCGCGCCCGACGGCCCCAAGGATCAGGGCATGGCGCCGCTGTTTAATCTCGTCACCCGGCACGTCGCCGAACCCATCATCGAGGACGGACCGTTCCGCATGCTCGGCACCATCCTCGAGGCCAATCCCTATCTCGGCCGCATCGTCACCGGGCGCATCAGCTCGGGCGCGGTCAGGCCGAACCAAAGCGTCAAGGTGCTCGATCGCAACGGAAAGCTCATCGAGCACGGCCGCGTGACCAAGGTGCTCGCCTTCCGCGGCCTCGAGCGCACCGGCGTCGAGGAGGCGTCGGCCGGCGACATCGTTGCGATTGCCGGGCTCCCCGAGGCAACGGTGTCGCACACGATCTGCGCACCGGAGGTGACCGAGCCGCTCCCGGCGCAGCCGATCGATCCGCCGACGCTGGCGATGACCTTTCGCATCAACGATTCCCCGCTCGCCGGCACCGAGGGCGACAAGGTGCAGAGCCGGGTGATCCGCGAACGGCTGCTGCGCGAGGCCGAGGGCAATGTCGCGCTCAGAATCAGCGAATCGACCGAGAAGGATGCCATGGAGGTCGCCGGCCGCGGCGAATTGCAGCTCGGCATTCTGATCGAGACCATGCGGCGCGAGGGCTTCGAGCTGTCGGTGTCGCGGCCGAAGGTGCTGCTCGAACGCGACGCCGACGGTGAGCTGCGCGAGCCAATCGAAGAGGTCGTCATCGACGTCGACGAGGCACATGCCGGCATCGTCGTGCAGAAGCTCTCCGAGCGCAAAGCCGAGATGACCGAAATGCGCCCCTCGGGCGGCGGCCGCGTGCGGCTCGTGTTCCTGGCGCCAACGCGCGGCCTCATCGGCTACCACGGGGAGCTGCTCACCGATACCCGCGGCACCGCCGTCATGAACCGGCTGTTCCACGGCTACGGCGCCTATCGGGGCGAGATCGTGGGGCGCCGCAACGGCGTGCTGATCTCCAACGACCAGGGCGAGGCCGTGGCCTACGCGCTGTGGAACCTGGAGGACCGGGGGCCGATGATGATCGAGCCGGGGTGGAAGGTTTACCGCGGCATGATCGTGGGCGAGCACACCCGGGGCAACGACCTCGAGGTCAACGTCCTCAAGGGCAAGAAGCTCACCAATATCCGCACCCACGCCAAGGACGAGGCCGTGCGGCTGATCCCGCCGATCCAGATGACGCTGGAAAAGGCGCTCGCCTATATCGCCGACGACGAACTGGTCGAGGTCACCCCGACCGCGATCAGGCTGCGCAAGAAGCTGCTCCATCCCAATGACCGCAGGAAGGACGAGCGGCGCAAGGAGGCGGAGCGGGTGTGATGCCCCGTCCGACCCGCTGGGCATGCCAGCGGCGCCCATCCAAGCCGCGATTCCAGCCGTGCCGAACGCCAGCCAAGCGCATTTCGCCGGCGCTGCGTGTCGCCGCTGCAACATTCCTTTAGGTTGCGAACCTGTCTCGATTTTTCGCGCTGGCGCGAACGCAGCGCGGCGTCGCAGTGTGGCAAAACCACATCAATGCCCGGCGTTGTTAATGCCGCATTAAACATAGCTCTTGAAGCGCGGCTGAGTGCTTGCTTCTATCATGTCATGAGCACGACCCTCATCGAAGTCCGCCGCGCCAAGCCGTCCGATGCACCGGCCATCGCCGCGACGCACGACGAAGCCTGGAGGGGCGCCTATCAGGGCATCATTCCCGGGCCGGAGCTCGACAAGCTCATCAACCGGCGCGGCCCGCTCTGGTGGGACTGCGCGGTTCGCAAAGGCAGCCGGATCACGGTGCTGGCATTCGGCGAATGCGTGGCCGGTTATGCCAATTACGGGCGCAACCGCGCGCGCAGCCTGTATTACGACGGCGAAATCTACGAACTCTACCTGCGGCCGGAATTCCAGGGCCTCGGCTTCGGCCGCAAGCTGTTCTCCGCCGCGCGGCGCGACCTGGTGCAGAGCGGGCTGCAGAGCCTGGTGATCTGGGCGCTCTCGGACAACGAGCCGGCCGTCGGCTTCTATCGGGCGCTCGGCGGCAAGGCGGTGGCCCGCTCCTCCGAACGATTCGGCGCCCGCACCCTCGACAAGGTCGCCTTCGCCTGGGCCCGCTGATCTAGCGGTTTTGACGGGGCCCTGTCGCGCCCCGCCGGGCCCATTTCCAAACACGGCAGTGACCGCTCGCGCCTATTCCCGGTCGTCGGTCGGGGGTTGTCCGAACGACGGCTCCCGCAGGCCGGCCAGAGCGCAGGCCGCCCGCACGGTGTTGGCGAGCAGGCACGCAATGGTCATCGGACCGACGCCGCCCGGCACCGGCGTGATCGCGCCGGCGACCTCCGAGACGTCGGCGAACGCCACGTCGCCGACGATGCGCGAGCGGCCCGCCTCCGTCACGCGGTTGACCCCGACGTCGATGACGGTGGCGCCGGGCTTGACCCAATCGCGCCGCACCATTTCCGGCCGCCCGACCGCGGCAAACAGGAGGTCGGCGCGCCGGCAGACCGCGGGAAGCTCGCGCGTCTTCGAATGCGCGAGCGTGACGGTTGCGTTTTCCGCGAGCAGAAGTTGCGCCAAGGGCTTGCCGACGATGTTGGAGCGGCCGATCACGACCGCCTCGAGCCCCATGAGCGACGGCTGCACGGTCTTGGCGAGGAGGATGCAGCCGACCGGCGTGCAGGGCGCCAGCGCCGGCAACCCCGCGCACAGGCGCCCGGCGTTCACGGGATTGAACCCGTCGACGTCCTTTGCCGGGTCGACCGCGGCGATGATCTTGTGCGGGTCGATCTGCGACGGCAGGGGAAGCTGCACCAGAATGCCGTGGACGCTGGGATCGGCGTTAAGACGCGCGATCAGCGCCAGCAGCTCGGCTTCGCTCGTCTCCTTCGGCAGCCGGTGGTCGAACGACCGCATGCCGCTGCCGACCGTCATCTTCATCTTGCTGGCGACGTAGCTCTCGCTCGCCGGATTGTTGCCGACCAGCACGACCGCGAGCCCCGGGATGATGCCGCGATCGCGCGCGAGCCGGTGCACGGCGTCCGCGACCTTGCCGCGCAAATCCGCCGCTATTCCCTTGCCGTCGATGATTTTTGCGGTCATGGCCCGCCGCCCGCATCCTTCGAGACGGGGCGCTCACGCGCCCACTCAGAACAAGGGCGGATGAACGGCATTACCCTATCGCGCAAATTTTCTCCAGCGTGGCGGCAAGCGCAGCCCCCGCGCCGCTGACCCGCAGCTGCTTGAGCCGCGCGCTCGCGCCCGCAACCAGGCTCACGTCGCGCACGGCAACGCCGAGGGTCTTGGCGATGAGCGTCACGAGCGCCGCATTGGCCTCACCCTCGCTTGCCGCCGCGCGCACGCGCACCTTCAGCACGCTGCGCCCGTCGGAGAGCTGCACGACGCCATCGATGGCATCGCGGCCGCCCCGCGGCGTGAGCCGGATGACGAGCAGAAGGCCGCCCGCCTCGATGCGCCAGGGAGGGTTGCTCACTCAGCCGAATATCGAGACGTAGAGCCAGACGATGAGCTGGTCGAGAAACATGAGCGCGATGATGAGAATCACGGGCGAAATATCGATGCCGCCGAGATTGGGAAGGATGGCGCGGATCGGCCGCAAACCCGGCTCCGTCACGCGGTAGAGAAAGTCCCAGATCGCGCGGACGGTGGAATTGTGGCTATTGACCACGTTGAAAGCGATCAGCCACGACATCACGGCCGCAGCGATGAGAACATAGATGTAGAGCCAGATCAGGGTATGGATGAGCCAGAGAAAGGGATTCATTGGATGCACCGCGAAAAGCCGACGGATGAAGGCTGTGGGCCGAGTCGCAGCAAGCTTGATAATCGCCTTGCCGCGTCGGCGTCAACGCAAAGCCGTGGCTCAGCGCGGGCCCCGCGGCGGCCTCGCCGGCCGATCCTTGACACCTCGCATTCCGGGCCGTAAATGGCCCGCACCCCCAGCAACCCGCGGCACGGTTGCATTTTGGCGGGGCCGTAGCTCAGTTGGGAGAGCGCCTCGTTCGCAATGAGGAGGTCAGGGGTTCGACCCCCCTCGGCTCCACCAGATCCCGCCAATAATTGTGCGGTGTCCATAGGGATTCCGCGCCTACGGGCGTCCGGTGACCATCTGGTGACCACGATCGGGTCAACGCCAGCGGTCGAAAGCGCGCCGGGCACGCGCATGAGTTCATCGGCGCAGCAAAATGAATTTTTTTATCAAGGATGATTCATTGTTCCCGGCGATCATTGGCTCGCCATGGCTAGGCGCCGTTCGCCGCGGACCTCTTCGATACACGCCGTAAGAGCTGGAAGAACCCACCGCCGACAGCCGCGACGCCACGATTGGCGCGGGCCGGCTGGTCGGATAGCCTGGGCGCCAAAGAAACAAACGACGGCGAATGTCGTGAAGGAGGGAGGATGACCATGCGCAAGTGGTGGGCGCGGCCCCTTGTTTGGGCCGGCTGCGTTCTGGCGGCGACACTAAATCCTGGCATCGGCAATGCGGAGTATCGCGGCGGGACGATCAAGATCGGCGTGCTCAACGATCAGTCCGGCCTCTACGCCGATATCGCAGGTACCGCCTCGGTCTGGATGGCGCGCAAGGCGGTCGAGGATTTCGGTGCCGGCGCCAAAGGTATGAAGGTCGAGATCATCGGCGGCGATCACCAGAATAAGCCCGACATCGGCTTGAGCATTGCGCGCCAGTGGTTCGACGTCGACAAGGTCGATGCCATCGCCGACGTGCCGACCTCCTCGGTCGCGCTCGCGATCAACGAGCTCACCCGCGACAAGAACAAGGTGTTCCTGGCGGTCGGCCCCGCGACCTCCGATCTCACCGGCAAGGCGTGCTCGCCCAACACCGTGCATTGGATCTACGACACCTGGGCGCTGGCCAACGGCACCGGCAACGCGATCGTCAAGCGCGGCGGCGACACCTGGTTCTTCCTCACCGCCGACTACGCCTTCGGCTACGCGCTCGAGCGCGACACCGAGGCGGTCGTGGTGAAAAGCGGCGGCAAGGTGCTGGGCAAAGTGCGCCACCCATTCCCCGGCACCGATTTCTCGTCGTTTCTGCTGCAGGCGAAGGCCTCGAAGGCGAAGATCATCGGGCTTGCCAATGCCGGCGGCGACACCATCAACTCGATCAAGCAGGCATCGGAATTCGGCATCGTCGAGGGCGGCCAGAAGCTTGCCGGCCTGCTGATCTTCATCAACGACATTCATGCGCTCGGGCTCAAGACCGCCCAGGGCCTCATCTTCACCGATCCCTGGTACTGGGACCAGAACGACACCAATCGGGCCTTCGCGCGCGAATACTTCGCGGCGCTCGGCCGCATGCCAGGCTATACCGTGGTCGGAGTCTACTCGGCCGTGATCCACTACCTGCGCGCGGTCGAGGCGCTCGGCAGTCATGCCGACGGCAAGGCGGTGATCACGAAGATGAAGGAGCTGCCGACCGAGGACAGGCTCATGGGCAAGGGCTACGTGCGCATCGACGGGCGTAAGATCCACCCGATGTACCTGTTCGAGGTGAAGAAGCCCGAGGAGAGCAAGGCACCCTGGGACTACTACAAGCAGCTCGCGACCATTCCGGCGGAGGAGGCGTGGCGTCCGCTCGACCAGAGCGAATGTCCGCTGGTGAAGAAATGATCGGGGACATATCGCCTTCGGCTAATCCGCCCTACGTGCTGTTCAAAAGGGCGGCGCGCTCGCGCGGCGTGAGCACGCGCGGCACGGAGAGCGGAGCGTTCGCATCATCGTCGAAGAACGGGGTCGGCCGACCGAGCCCGCGCAACCACCAGCCGAGAATCCTCGATGCGCGGAGGGCGAAAATGTGGAGCGAGGGCGGCGCAGGCGCGTTCGGCGGGAGCGGACCGACGGCGGAGCGCTCGTAGATTCGGCAAAGCGGCGGGCCGAGCGCCTCATCTCGAGAACGGCCGTCAGCCTCGTGGCTCATGAAAGAATGAATGAGGCCCACAACCGGAAAGCGCGGGCCGGCAGTGTTGCCGATCGGGGTCCGGCAACAATCAGTGTACCAGCGCAAGACCTTGCTGGATAAGCGCAGGCAGCGCACAGCCTCCGTCCCCGCCTTAAGCTTCACGCGGCCCGTTGGCATCTGGAAGATGTCTGTCCCGCCCGCTGCGTCGAGCACGTCCGGCCGCTCGAGGAAACGCGCGAACGCCTGGCAGTCCTGGCAGTAGCAGACGAAGCGGAAGCCGGCGTACGGCACAACTTCGCTCGCGACGCCGCGCACGCGACCGCACCGGCAGCGAAGCGGGAGGTCATTGCGGTCCAGACTCATGTGCGGCGTTCGCGTATACACTCGGTCTGCAAACCAACATCACCCCGTCGAGGCCCGCTGCTGCGGCGCCGCCGGCTTCCCCAGCCAATGGTTGAGGAACGCGGCGAGCCAGGCCCTCCCGGCGGGATCGTAGACCGCGCGATCGGCGAAATGCGCGACCCGCGGCTTGGCGTTCGGCAACAACATGCGTTCATGGCCGCGCGTGGTCCACCGGCACATCATGGCGTGGGTCACGTCGGGATGAAATTGCAGCGCAAAGGCGGCGCCGTCGTAACGGAAGGCCTGCACCGGAAAGGAGTCGCCCTCCGCCAGCAATTCCGCGCCGAGCGGCAGGTCGAAGCCCTCGCGGTGCCACTGATAGACCTGCTCCGGCCAAGGATCGCACACCATGCGGCCGATATCGGTCGGCCGGATCGGGTAATAGCCGACCTCGGCGTGGCCGTCGGGATGGCGGTAGACGCGGCTGCCGAGATGATGCGCCAGCATCTGGGCGCCGAGGCAGATGCCGAGAAACGGCTTCTTCTCCTTGAGCGGCACGGCGAGCCAATCGATCTCGCGACGGATGAAAT
>Ga0306919_10000136_pt1 | contig 28618 bp, 25 predicted proteins | sample flu12Cox44000172_FD_203764 | JGI IMG/M metagenome (GOLD analysis project Ga0306919, IMG submission 203764) | Lab enrichment of tropical soil microbial communities from Luquillo Experimental Forest, Puerto Rico - flux4day.12C.oxic.44.000.172 (v2)... | ecosystem: Environmental > Terrestrial >... | reverse complement strand
CCCCCGCTTGCGGGGGAGGGAGCGCACCGAGTTCGTAGCTCGCGCATCGCCTGCAACTTATTGAACCAGGCCGTCAACCAAACAACAGTTCGTGAGGCGGCGCGATTGCCCGACCACTCGCACCACAAACGCACTTAAATTGAGCGCATGCCCGGATCGGATCAATTGCTGCAGATGGACGGCCCGTTGCTCGTATTCGGCGGGCCATACAGCAATCTCGAAGCCACGCAGGCACTGCTCGACGAGGCGGTGCGGCTGAAAATTCCTGCCGAGCGGGTCGTGTGCACCGGCGACGTCGTGGCTTACGGCGCTGATCCAGCGGCAACGGTCGATTTGCTGCGCGAGGCGCAATGCCACGTGGTGATGGGCAATTGCGAGGAGAATCTTGCCGCGCGCGCCGCGGACTGCGGCTGCGGTTTTCCCGCGGGCAGCGCTTGCGAGCGGCTCTCGGCAGCTTGGTTCGCCCATGCCGCAATCCGCCTCGATGCTGACGCGCTGACCTGGATGGCCGGCTTGCCGCGGCGGATCGACATCGAGATCGGCGGCTACCGGTTTGCCGCCGTGCACGGAGGCTTGGAACGCATCAATCAATTCGTCTTCGCATCGACGGCCGCCGCGATCAAACACGAAGCGCTCAGCAAGGTCGGAGTTGACGGGGTGATCGCCGGCCATTGCGGCTTGCCGTTCACCCAGGCGATCGGTGCGCGGCTGTGGCACAACGCCGGCGTCGTCGGCTTGCCCGCGAACGACGGCACGCCGCGGGTCTGGTACAGCGTGCTCGCCGCGGCTGCGGGCGGGATCGTGATCGAGCATCGCGCGCTCGAATACGACCACCTGAGCGCGGCGGCAAAAATGCGCCGCGTCGGCCTGCCGGAAGAGTATGCCGCGGCGCTCGCAACCGGAATCTGGCCGAGCTGCGACGTGTTGCCCTGGAAGGAAATCCGTGAGCGGGGGGCGCGCCTTGAAGCAGGCCGCGCGCGATGGAGACCGACACGACTGGCAAAGCCCTATCGCAGCCGGCAAATCGTTTGCGAGCAGCTATGGCCAGCGTCAAATCGCGACGCGGTGCCCAAGCTCGATCCGCGCAAATTCCGTGATCCGACGATCACCGCCAACGGTGAGCGGCGCGCCAGCGTCGCCCTGCATCAATTGAAGACGCTGTGGTTCAACACCGGCACGCTGTGCAACATCGCGTGCCGCAACTGCTACATCGAGTCGAGCCCCAAGAACGATCGCCTCGTCTATCTCAAGCGCAGCGAGGTCGCCGCCTATCTCGACGAGATCGCGCGAGAGGGATGGGCGACCGAAGAGATCGGGTTCACCGGCGGCGAGCCGTTCATGAATCCCGAATTCCTCGAGATGTTGGAGGATTGTCTCTCCCGGGGCTTCCGCGTGCTCGTGTTGACCAACGCGATGCGGCCGATGCAGCGCCGCAAGGCGGCGCTTCTCGATATCAAGCAGCGGGTTGGCGGCAAGCTGATCATGCGCGTCTCGCTCGATCATTACAGCGCGGAACGGCACGAGGACGAACGCGGGCCGGGCACGTTCAAGCCGACGCTCGACGGCCTGATCTGGCTTGCCCGCACGGGCTTCAACGTGACGGCGGCGGGTCGCACGATGTGGGGCGACGAGGAACAGGGGCAGCGATCCGGCTACGCGCGGTTGTTCGCGGAACACGGGATCGCGATCGACGCGCATGATCCCGCCGCGCTCGTGCTGTTTCCGGAAATGGACGCGCGCGCGGACGTGCCGGAAATCGCGGCGACGGACTGGGACGCGCTCGGCAAATCCGCGGATACGGTGATGTGCGCCACGTCGCGCATGGTGGTCAAACGCAAGGGCGCCGAACGTCCCGCCGTGCTCGCATGCACGCTCATTCCCTACGACGAGCAGTTCGAGCTAGGCACTACGCTGCGCGAAGCGGCGCACGCAGTGCCGCTCAACCACCCCAACTGCGCGCGCTTCTGCGTGCTGGGCGCAGCCTCGTGCAGCCCCGGCGTGGTTCGGCCTCATGCTGAGGAGGCGCCTTAAGCGCGTTTACGCGCGTCTTTGACGCGCTATGGCGTCGTCTCGAAACATGAGGCCGCCCTCATCCTTCGAGACGCTCGCTACGCTCGCTCCTCAGGATGAGGGCGGGGACAGCAAACGCGCCGCCAGGAAAGGTTACGGCATGAACCGCTCGCCGGTCGGGAAATTGGCGAACGTGCTCTCCGGCACGCGGAAATTGGTCGCGAACAGGCGCGGGTTGGATGCGATCCAGCCGGTGAGCGAGATCGATTCGTAGTTGCCGTTGTTGAGCACGACCAACAGCTCGAGGTCTTCGTTGCCGGCGTTCTCGATGTAATGGCCGTAGCCCTGCGGCACATAGCCGACGTCGCCCGCCTGCATTTCCTCGGTGCGCGCGCGGCCGTGCGAGCCGAACACGCCCAGGCGGGCGCGGCCGCTGATGAAGTACTGCCATTCGTCGGCGTTCGGATGCCAATGCGGCTCGCGCACGGCGCCCGGCTTGATCCGCATGAGCGCGCCGGTGATCGTCGTCGAGATGGGAAATTGCCGTTGCGACACCAGGCGCAGCGTGCCCTCACGAAACGTTTCCGGGCGTTGCGCCAGCAAATGATAGCGATGGGTGAGCGGTCCGCTGTTCAAGGAGCCGGGCGGTGCAGGACTGGCGAGCGGCGGCGGCACCGGACCCTTCGCAATGTAGACCTCGCTTTTGGGAAAGTTCGCGAATGTCTGCGCAGGCACGGCGAAAACTTTCTGCAGCACCTCGGAGGGTATGTGGCCGATCCAATCGCTGATGCTGAACGTGCCGAATTCCGAGAAATAGCCGTTGTCGAACACCAGCAGGAACTGACAATCCTCGTTGCCGATGCCTTCGATCGAATGACCGAACCCGCGCGGGAAGTACCAGACATCGCCGGCGGCAAAGTCGACGACTTGTGCCTGGTTCTGCGGGTCGATCGTGGTGACGCGGCATTGCCCCTTGATCACATAGGCCCATTCCGCCGCGTTAGCATGCCAGTGCAGTTCGCGCAGCCCGCCGGGCGCGAGCTGCATCAGCACGCCGGCAAGTTTTTCGGAAACGGGAAACTCGGCGACCGTCGCCTCCTTCGCCCACCCGCCGTCCCAGGTCTTCGGAGTTACTTTGCCCAATTCAAAACGGAACGAGGGAAGCTGCGCGCCGGCGAGCACCGGCGGTGTCGGGCCGAACGGCGGCTGTCCGTCGGCCGAGCCGTCGGTCGCGGCGGCTGCAGCGGCGATCACGCCGCCGGCTGCGCCCAGGACGTGTCGCCGTGAGAATTCGGACATGGGGTCGTCTCCTTGTGCCATTCCGTCGCCCCGATCGATGCGCCGAGGAACGCGAGAACCCACGCGCTGTCAAGGCAGCGGGGAATCCGCAGCCGTGCGGCAAAATTTCCCCTCTGTGCGCGTCAGCCGTGAACCCCGCGCGATCGCACGACCATGCGATTGCGCTGTGTTATCGTGGTGCCTGAGGAAGAGTTCATGACCGCGATCACACTGGCGCAGACCGAGCGCCTGATCGATGCAATCTTGAAGCGTGGCGCCGAGCTCGATTGCCGTCCGCTCGCTGTGATCGTGGTCGAGCCGGGTTGCAAGGTGAAGGCATTCAAGAAGGAAGACGGCGCGTCGATGATCCGCTTCGAGATGGCTTACGGCAAAGCCTATGCCGCGCTCGCCATGGGCCGCTCCTCGCGTCTGGTGAAGGTGCGGGCGGAGCAGAAGCCTCTGTTCATGCGCTACCTCATCAGCGCGAGCGGCGAGCAGCTGTTTCCCGAGGGCGGCGGCCTGCTGATCCGTGATGGCGCGGGCGAGGTGATCGGCGCCGTCGGCGTGACCGGCGACAGCGAGGAACGCGACGAGGAGCTCGCCGCGCACGGGATCCACGCGATCGGACTGCGGACCGATGAGGACTGCGCCAATCTCGGCCGGCGCGGCGGCGTGCGGCTAAGCGATAAATAATGCGGGCATTGGCAGCGGGGCGCCTCTGAATTAGCATTTTCGAAAGCCGAGAAGCTCACGGGTCTTGGGGAGGTTTGGCATGATGTCTCGCGTGTTTAGAGTTAGCGCGGTTCTGCTCATATTCGCGGGTGCGGCCACGACCGCGCTGCGCGCGGCGCCGCCGCTCGACTACGAATTCTTCAAGGCGCGCGTGCAGCCGATCTTCCTGCAAAAACGCGAAGGCCACACCCGCTGCTACGTGTGCCACGCCGAGAGCAACAACGCGTTCCGGCTCGAGCGGCTCGCACCCGGCGCGAGCACCTGGAACGAGGAGCAATCGCGCAAAAATTTCGAGATGGTTTCGCTGCTGGTAAACCCGGGCGATCCGGCGACCAGCCGCCTGCTGCAGCAGCCGCTGGCGCCGGAAGGCGGCGGCAACGTGTTCCATTCCGGCGGGCGTCAGTTCGCCTCCAAGGACGACCCCGCCTGGAAAACGCTGGCCGATTGGGTCGACGGGAAGAAGTTGTAAGCGGAGCGCGCGCCCTGCCGCCGCTCATTCCCGCGCAAGCGGAAATCCAGGGTTGCTTACCCTAGATGGTACGCCTCGGCCCCCGCTTTCGCGGGGACGAGCGGATGCTGGATGGGCTCTGCGCGGCGAAGGCGCCGTTAATTCATCAGCAGCGTGTTGATGCGCTTGGGCACCTCGCCGACCGGAATCACCGCTTTGACCTTCATGCTCGCGGTATCGATGGCGGTGACCGAGCGCAGCCCGGCATTGGAAACGTAAATGGTCTTGCTGTCGGGCGTGAACGTCACCCAGTTCGCCACCGCGGAAATCGGGCCGTGGCCGTCAAGCTTCAGCGACGGCAGCGCGACTTCGCCGATCAGCTTGAGGTCGGCGAGCGAATAGACGAACACCGCGTTGTTGGGGATGCTGGTCACCCACAGCGTCTTGTTGTCCGGCGCGACGCCGATCCCGTGCGATGGCGAGGTGGCGCGGCCGGCATCGGTCTCGAACTCGACCTCGCTCTTCGGCAACGTGATGCGCGCCACCTCCTTGCGTGCGGCGAAATCCACCACCGCGAAGCCGTTGGTATCGGAGAGCTGCACGAAGATGCGCTTGGTCGAGCCGTCCGGCGCGGCCTCGATCGTCATCGGCCGCACGCCGAGATCGAAGGCAAGCTCCCAGATCGGAACCTCCTGATCGAGATCGATGACGGTCATGAGCTTTCCCGGAATCGAGCCGGTGATCAGGTGGTTGCCGTCCGGCGTCACGTAGATGTTGTGCAGGCGGCCTTTGACCAGGATGCTTTTGGTCCGCGTCAGGGTCTTGGCGTCGATCACGTCGACCGCGCCCTGCCCGCGCGCAATGCCCACGAAGATGCGGTCGCCGTTCTTGCTCACCGCGATGTTGTTGGGATGGTTGCTAAGCGGCACCTTCTTGACCAGCGCGCCGGTTGCGCGATCGAACACGTCGAGCGTGCTGTCCGCCTCGTTGCTGACATAGACGCGCGTGCCGTCGGGCGCCGGCGCGATCCCGTGCGCGGCCTCGATGCCCTTGATCTGCTGCACGACCTTGTTGGTGGCGGGATCGACGACGTGGATGCTGTCGCCGGCACTGTTGGTGACGTAGATGAGGGCCGAGCCGCCCCAGGCGGGGAACGGTGCGAGCGCCAGCACGAACCACAGATACCGCAAGCTGCGACGGGTGGCGTCCATGGGAAAGCTCCTCGCGTGTGTACTGATGAGAGGGTACGCCCAAGCCGACCCTGCCTCAAGGTAAGTTCCACATTCCGCGGCTGTCGTCCCGGGCGAGCGCCATAGCGCGTCGAAGACGCGCGTAGACGCGCTGATGGCGTGAGACCCGGGACCCAGTACACACCGGTGTTTACTGGGTCCCCGCTATCCGGGTCCCCACAAAAATCGCCGATGCGAGACCGCCATTGTGTGCTGTTGTGCTCGGCGATTTTCGTGGGAGCCCGGCGCGGGGACGACAGCTGAGGAATCGCAGAGACCGAAAGGACGTGGGCTGCCGCGCCGTGCTATAGATCGCCCACGCTTCAAGGAGCCCAAGAATGTCCCGGCATCCCAATTACCTGCCGCACGGCGTGATCCCAGCCGTGCTGCTGCCGTTCAACGACGACCTCTCGATCGACGAGAAGAGCTTCCGCAGTCATCTGCGCGACGTCGCCGCCACCGACGGCCTCTCGGCAATCACGATTAACGCCCATTCGACCGAGGTCGCCTCCTGCAGCTTCGACGAGCAGCGCCGTGTACTCGACATTGCTCAGGACGAAATCGGCGAGCGGCTTCCCCTGGTGAACGGGGTATGGGCGGACGGCAGCATCGAGGCTGCCCGCATCGCGCGCATGGCGGCCGCGGGCGGCGCCTCCGCGTTGCTGGTGTTTCCGCCGGCGCCGTTCACCCTGGGACAATCGCCGGACATGGCGCTCGCCCACTTCAAGCGGATCGCCGACGCCACCGATCTCCCGATCATCGTGTTCCAGTATCCGCTCGCCACGGGACAGGGATATCCGCGCGACACCCTGTTGCGGCTGGTCGACGAGGTGACCGCGGTTCGCGCCATCAAGGACTGGTCGGGCAACGTGCCCCAGCACGAGATGCACATCCGCCTGCTGCAGACCCGGCCGAGACCGGTGAACGTGCTGACTACCCACAGCGCCTGGCTGTTGAGCTCGCTGGTGCTCGGCTGCAACGGCCTCCTCTCGGGCAGCGGCAGCGTGATCCCCGATCTGCAGGCCGAATTGTTCCGCGCGGTCCAGGCCAACGATCTCGCCGCGGCGCGGCGCGTGAACGACCGCATCTACCCGCTGGCGCGGGTGTTCTATGCCGACCCCTGGGCCGCCATGCACAACCGCATGAAAGAGGCGCTGGTGCTGCTCGGCCGGTTGCCGCGCGCCGTGGTGCGGCCGCCACTGACCAAGCTCAAGCGCGACGAGATCGAGCGCATCCGCGCGGCGCTCGTCGAGTCGGGCCTGCTCGGCGCCAAGGCCAGCCGCGACGCGGCGTGACAGTAGGCCACGAGGCTTGATCGGCGCCGACCGCCTGATAGAGATTGCGGCGACCATGAGGACCACGCCATGAATCCCCGGCAGGGCGGCAGGCGCCGAATCGCCTGGCAAAGCGCGATCACCGTGATCAGCGCGGCGATCCTGATCGGCGCGGAGGTGTTCGGCGCGGCCTTTGCCGGGGGCTGGGCGGTTGCGAGCTATTCAGAATTCGGCTTCCTGAGCGCGCCCATCGTCTTCGGGCTCAACCTGGTGCAGATCGTCTTCTTCCTCTGCGGCATCGCCATTATGGCTGCCTTCATCCGCAACGCCCAGCGCGTGGAGCCTTTCACCCGCTCCGGCTGAGGCGGCGTTGACCTGGCATTAACACGTCGGCATCGATTCGGCTCGGCAGAGCCAAGACAAAAAAATTTCTTGTCAAGCGCGCGCGCATCGCTTATGTGCGCAATTGCCCAATTTCGCACGTGCCTGTGGCCGTGTGTCGGTCGGTGGGCATCCGGACAAGAGGCCGGACAGCCGCCCGGAGTGAGATCACAGCCGTCGCGTTGCGTTGTGACGTCGTGATCGCCTGAGCTCCGAAAACACTTGACCGGCAGCCGGAGGCGAAACCGGCATACCCCGCGCTCAACGGGGGACGCGGCTTAAAGCAACGACGGAGCGGGCTTCCTTGGTCTCTGCCGGTCCTCCACCAGCCGGCGCGGGCTACCGAAGAGGCTTGTTCACTCATTGCCGGCCGTGCGGAACGGGGTCTCCCCATTCCAATCCAAGGCAGCACAGCGGGTGGTCAGTCTTCGTTCGTCGGCGCGTCCCCATCGCGCGCTGGCGGCAAGCTTACCAGCCAGCACAAGGGCCGATTGGCCCGCCTGAGCTATGGGGAAAGTGTAATGACTGCACGCATCCGCCAATTCCTGCGCCGACGCGACGAGGACGGACCCTGCCTGGTCGTCGACCTCGAGGTCGTGCGGGAAAACTATCTCGCCTTCGCCAAGGCGCTGCCCGACACCAAGGTGTTCTACGCTGTGAAGGCCAACCCGGCGCCCGAGGTGCTGTCGCTGTTGGCCTCGCTGGGCTCGAGCTTCGATGCCGCCTCCGTGGCGGAGATCGAAATGGTGCTCGCCGCCGGCGCCGGCTCGGAACGCATCTCCTACGGCAACACCATCAAGAAGGAACGCGACATCGCCCGTGCTCACGCGCTCGGCGTGCGGCTTTACGCGGTGGATTGCGTGGCCGAAGTGGAGAAGGTCGCTCGTGCCGCCCCCGGCGCGCGCGTGCTCTGCCGCATCCTCTCGGACTGCGCGGACTCGGATTGGCCGCTCTCGCGCAAGTTCGGCTGCGAGCCGTCCATGGCGGTGGACGTGCTGGAGCACGCCCACCGGCTCGGGCTCGAGGCCTACGGCATCTCGTTCCACGTCGGTTCGCAGCAGCGCAATCCCAATGCCTGGGATCGCGCGCTGGCATCCGCGGCGGCCGTGTTCCGTGAATGCGGCGAGCGCGGGCTCACCCCCAGCATGATCAACCTGGGCGGCGGGTTCCCGACCCGCTACCACAAGAACGTGCCGACGGTGAAGACCTATGGCTCGGCGATCTTCCGCGCGCTGCGGCGGCACTTCGGCAACCGCATCCCGGAGACGATCATCGAGCCGGGGCGCGGCCTGGTGGGCAATGCCGGCATCATCGAGACCGAGGTGGTGCTGGTCTCTCGCAAGAGCGACAACGACGACGTGCGCTGGGTCTATCTCGACATCGGGCGGTTCGGCGGGCTCGCCGAAACGCTCGACGAGTCGATCCGCTATCCGATTCGCACGCCGCGCGACGGGGACGAATTGGCGCCGTGCGTGTTGGCCGGGCCGACCTGCGACTCTGTGGACGTGATGTACGAGAAGCAGCCCTACGCCTTGCCGATCAGTCTCGAGATCGGCGACAAGCTCTTGATCGAAGGCACCGGCGCCTACACGGCCACCTATGCCTCGGTGGCCTTCAACGGCTTTCCGCCGCTGAAGACCTACCACATCTGATCTTCCGGCCTGCTGCAGTGGAGTGATCGAATGGACGCGACCACGCCCGTTACCCGCAATGGGCCGCTCCATGCCCGCTTCGATGGGCCGATCGTGATGATCGGCTTTGGCTCGATCGGCAAGGGCACCCTGCCGCTGATCGAACGGCACATCGCCTTCGATCGCTCGAAATTCGTCGTCATTGCGCCGGACGACAGCGATCGGCACCTGCTCGACGAACGGCAGATTCGATTCATCCACGAGGGCCTCACCAAAGATAATTATCGCGACATTCTCGTGCCGCTGGTCACCACCGGCCCTGGGCAGGGCATGGTCGTGAACCTGTCCGTGGACACGTCCTCGGTCGATCTGATGGAGCTGTGCAAGGATATCGACGCCTTCTACATCGATACCGTGGTCGAGCCATGGCCCGGCCTCTACACCAACCCCAATCGCTCGATCTCGGAACGCTCCAACTACGCCTTACGCGAGAGCGTGCTCGACCTTCGGCGCCGGCGTCCAGGTGGCGTCACGGCGGTGAGCTGCTGCGGTGCCAATCCCGGCATGGTGTCGTGGATGGTGAAACAGGCCCTGATCGACATCGCCGGCGAGCTCAAGGTCGACTTCGTCGAGCCGCAGACGCGCGAGGATTGGGCGCGCCTGATGCGGCACGTCGGTGTCAAGGGCATCCACATTGCCGAGCGTGACACCCAGCGCGCGCGGGATCCCAAACCGAAGGGCAAGTTCGTCAATACCTGGTCGGTCGAGGGATTCATCGCGGAGGGGCTGCAACCCTCCGAGCTCGGTTGGGGCACCCATGAAAAGAAGATGCCTCCCGGCGCGGCGCGGCACGACTTCGGCAGCGATGCCGCAATCTACCTCACGCGTCCCGGCGCCGGGACGCGGGTGCGCTCGTGGACGCCCACCGCGCAGGCCCAGCACGGCTGGATGATCACCCACAACGAGTCGATCTCCATCGCCGACTACTTCACGCTGCGGGAGGCGGGCAAAGTGGTGTACCGGCCGACCTGCCACTACGCCTATCACCCCTGCGACGACGCGGTGCTGTCACTCCACGAGATGGCAGGCGCCCAGTGGAAGCCGCAGCAGACCTGGCACATCCTCTCCGAAGACGACATCGTCGACGGTATCGACGAGCTCGGCGTGCTGCTCTACGGCCACGCCAAGAATGCCTACTGGTACGGCTCGCAGCTCTCGATCGAGGAGACGCGGCGGCTTGCGCCCTACCAGAACGCGACCGGCCTGCAGGTGACCTCGGCGGTGCTCGCCGGCATCGTCTGGATGCTGGAGAATCCCGATCGCGGCATCGTCGAGGCCGACGAGATGGATTTCCGCCGCTGCCTGGAAATCCAGCGGCCGTATCTCGGCCCGGTGATCGGCTGCTACACCGACTGGACGCCGCTTCACGGCCGCGGCGAGCTGTTTCCGGAAGAAGTCGACCGCAGCGACCCCTGGCAGTTCAGCAACGTGCTGGTCAATTAGCTGATCTCTCGCTCGGCCTCGGGCGCTCTCTCGCACAAACGGGCGGCCTGTTGGCCGCCCGTTGTCGCGCTTAGGCGTGGGCCGCCATGGCTTCCTCCAAACCGGTTCCCCCCGAACTTTCCGCGAAATCACCACAGTCTCGACCAGTTCGAGCCATCGCGCCCGATAACAATGGTTCCGCGCAAACAGATTGCAGGAGTGGCAATGCGAACGCGATTGCAGGCATTCATCGTCGTCACCGCTGTCCTGCTTGGCACGGCGGCTTTCCCGGTTCGCGCCGCCGAGCCCTCGGCGGTCGGTCTGTGGGAGCAGGTGGACGAAAGCTCAGGGAAGGCCGAGAGCTGGTTCAAGATCACCGAGCGCAACGGCGTCTACGAAGGCGCAATCGTGAAAATCTTCTTCAAGCCGGGCGAGGACGAGAACTGGACCTGCGACAGATGCGAGGGCGCCGAGCGCAACGCGCCGGTGCTCGGGCTGACCCTGATCAAGGGCATGCGCCGCAACGGCGCTTCCTACGAGAGCGGAACGATCATGGATCCGCGCGACGGCTCGGTGTACCGCGCGTTGATGAAGCTGAGCCCCGACGGTCAGAAGCTCGAAGTGCGCGGCTATCTCGGAATTTCGCTGTTCGGCCGCAGTCAGATGTGGAATCGGCTGCCTGCCACCGCGCTCGCGACGCAGCCTGCTGCAGCGAAGGCCACGGCACACGCAGCACCGAAGAGATAGAGCGTTTACCTGCGTGTCCCGGATGCGGTCGAGCGCGAGCGCGATAGCGCGAGCGGTGCACCGCTGATCCGGGACCGTACCAAGCTCGGTGTTCGTAACGGTCCACGCAAAGTCGGGTTTACCCGACTTTGCGCGCTTAATATGCCGATCTCGGGCAAGCCCGAGATCGGTGTCTGCAGCACACCACTCCGTGCTGTGCTGCGCCCGGGACACACCGTCATCATCCAAGATCGATAACGCCGGCCTGTCCATCCTCAGCCGCGATCGCCAGCATTGAGCCGGTCGCGTTCCAGGCCAGCGCAGTGATGGGCGCGCCCGCCGGCTTGCGCGCCAGAACTTCGGCGCCGTCGTCCACCCGCACCAGCAGCACAAGCCCGTCGGCATAGCCGACTGCGACGATGCCCTGCTTGGGATGACACGCGACGATCTCGGCCTGCGTTGCGGCAGGCGCCAGAATGCGCGGCGCCTTGCCCATGGGCCCGTCCTTGCCCTGGAACGGCCAGAGGATCAGCTGATTCGAGCCGGAGGTCGCAAGCCACTTGCCGTCCGCGGTAAAGCCGAACAAGCGCACGCGCGCGGCGTAACCGGACATGCGCATGTCCTTGCGGTCGGCGAGCCGCCAGCCGTGCAGGGTCGGCTCCTGCATGGAGCTGATGACGAAGCGCCCGTCCGGGCTGAAGATCGCGTCGCGGTGCGAGCCGCGCCACTCCAGCATTTCCGGAGCGGCTTGCAGGTTGGGGAACCAGAGCGTCACGCCGTTGTAATGAGCGATGGCAATGCGCAGCCCCTTCGGCGCGAACGCGAGGCCTGCCACGGTCGACGCGACCTCGATCGCGTGTTCGCCGCCTTTGCCGGTGCGTGCAAACGCCTGCTTGCCGGCCGACCAGGCGAGCGCACTGGCAGGACCGATTGCGATGTGGTCGATCCAACGATGTTTGCCATCGCTGGCAACGACAGTGCTCACGCCTCGCACGTCGGTTGTCGCCACCTTCCCATCGTCCCCGCCGGTGACCACGCGATCACCGTCGCTGGCTGAGCAGAGGATGGCGCCCTCATGTACCGCAATCGTGCGCGCCGGCTCGTCGCGCGCGACGAGCAGCAGCGCCGCCTCGCCCAGCACGAACACGGCGGTCTGCCCGAGAAAATGCGCGGCGACCACCGCGCCGTCGATCGTTATCGGGCGCGTGCGCTCGACGACGGAAGGAGTGTCGGCGCGGGTGTCCGTCATAGCCAGCGACCCGGCCCGAACATGCCGATGCGATCAGGCGATGCAGCTTTCAAAGCCTTGCCTGATCTTCTCTTGCGGCAGGCTGCGGCCGATGAACACAATGCGGCTCTCGCGCTTCTCGCCGTCGCGCCAGGACCGCTGGTGGTCGCCGTCGAGAACCATGTGCACGCCCTGGAACACGAACCGCTCGTCGTCGTCCTTGAACGAGAGAACGCCTTTGCAGCGCAGGATGTTCGGCCCCTCCTTCTGCACCAGATCCTGGACCCAAGGAAAAAATTTATCTGGATCGAGCAGCTTGTCCGTGCGCAGCGCGACCGATTGCATCTCCTCGTCGTGGTAGTGCTTCAGGCCGCCGCGGTGGTGATGGTGAGTGTCGTGATGATGCTCGCCGCCGTCGTGATCGTGATCGTGGCGATGAGCGCCGCCGTCCTCAAGAAATTCCGGCTCGATCTCCAGAATGCGGTCGAGATCGAAGGCATTGCGACCCAGCACTTCGGGTAGCGCAATCCCGCAGTGCTCGGTGCGATGGACGGTGGCGTAAGGATTGATGCCGCGGATGCGCGCCTCCACCTCGCCGAGCTCGTCGGCGTCCACCAGATCGGCTTTGTTGAGCAAAATCACGTCTGCGAAAGCGATCTGGTTCTTCGCCTCGGGCGCGTCCTTGAGCCGCTCGTTGAGCCATTTGGCATCGGCCACCGTGACGACCGCGTCGAGCCTTGCTTTGCGCCCGACATTGTCGTCGAGAAAGAAGGTTTGCGCCACCGGTGCCGGATCCGCCAGGCCGGTCGTTTCGAGAATGATCGCGTCGAACTTGCCCTTGCGCCGCATCAGCCCGTCGATGATGCGCACGAGATCACCGCGCACTGTGCAACAGACGCAGCCGTTGTTCATCTCGAACACTTCTTCGTCGGCACCGACGATCAGGTCGTTATCGATGCCGATCTCGCCGAATTCGTTGACGATGACAGCGTATTTGCGCCCGTGCGGTTCGGAGAGGATGCGGTTGAGCAGCGTGGTCTTGCCCGCACCCAGATAACCGGTGAGCACGGTGACCGGGATCTTGTCGGACATCGCTTGGCTCCGTGGGCACCGTATATATGCATCGTTTGTCCGATGCCATGCGGGGTGACGCATGGCCGACAATCGACGGGTCGTTTGCGCGTGCGCGATTGAAATCGCTGCGAGCCCGCTCTACGGTGCCGCCGGGAGTGGCCCCGCGCCCCCGCGACGGCCGCGGATGATTTTAAGGGAGGCTACGATGCAGGTGCGACGTCTCATTGCTGTCGCCGGTGCTGCGTTTGCGTTGATCCTTGCCCACGGTTTCCTCAGTTCGCCGGCATTGGCCCAATCTGCGGCCGCGCTGAGCGGATCGGTCAGCTCGGCCGAAGAAGGTCCGATGGAAGGGGTGATCATCAGCGCCAAGCGCGACGGCTCGAACATCACCGTGAGCGTGATCAGCGACGAAGCCGGCCGCTACAGCTTCCCGGCGGGACGCCTCGAGCCCGGCCGTTACAACCTGCAGATCCGCGCGGTCGGTTACGATCTCGAAGGGCCGAAGAGCGCCGAGCTTGCTGCCGGCCAGCCCGCCGCCGTCGACCTCAAGCTGCGCAAGACCAAGAATCTCAGCAGGCAGCTCACCAATGCTGAATGGATGATGAGCGTACCGGGAAGCGACGACGAGAAGCTGCAGCTGATCAATTGCGTGAGCTGCCATACGCTCGAACGTGTCGTCAAATCGAACCACGACGCCGACGAGTTCGTGCAGGTGATCGCGCGCATGAACGGTTATGCCCAGGTGAGCCAGCCGATCAAGCCGCAGCGGCGCGTCGACCAATCGCGCGCGGCCAACCCCGAGCGCTTTCGCAAGACCGCCGAATATCTCGCCACCATCAATCTGAGCTCGAGCATGCGCCACGAATTCGAGCTCAAGACGCTGCCGCGCGTCAAAGGCCGCGGCACCAAGGCGATCATCACGGAATACGACCTGCCGCGGCCGACCATCGAGCCGCATGACGTGGTCGTGGTCGGCGGCCAGGCCTGGTACACGAATTTCGGCGAGCAGTTCCTTGGCCGAATCGACCCGAAGACGGGACAGCACGTCGAATATGCCATGCCGGAGCTGCGCAAGGGTTTTCCCACCGGCAATCTCGACCTAGGCGTCGACCGCGACGGCAATCTGCTGCTCGGTATGATGTATCAGGGCGGCGTCGCTAGGTTCGATCGCAAGACCGAGAAATTCCAGATCTGGCAGCTGCCGCCCGAACGCCTCAAGGACGATTCGCAGCTCAACATGGTCACCAACCAGGCCCAGGTAGACGGCAAGGTGTGGGTGAACGATGCCGGGCCGTCTACCTTGCTGCGGCTCGATCTCGCCACCGGGAAGTTCGAGGAGTTCGATCCGCTCAGCATCCTGCCGGGCGGCCGCCAGGGCGGCTACTCGATCTACGACGTGCGGGCGGATTCGCGGAACAACGTCTACGTCACTGACTTCCAGAAAAACTACGTCGTCAAGGTCGATGCCAAGACCGGCAAGTTGACCGCCTATCAGACGGGCACGCCGTTCTCGCGCAACCGGCGCGGCCGCATCGACGACCAGGACCGCTTCTGGTTCGCGGAGTATCGCGGCAACAAGATCGCGATGCTCGACACCAAGGAGGAGCGGATTCAGGAGTGGCCGCTGCCGACCAAGTTCACCCAGCCTTATGACGTGATCTGGGACAAGGACGGAAATCTCTGGACCGGCGGCATGACGACCGACCGCGTGGTGCGGCTCGATCCCAAGAACGGCGAGGCGGTCGAATATCCGCTGCCGCGCGACACCAACATGCGCCGCATGTTCGTGGACAATTCGACCATGCCGCCCACCTTCTGGGTCGGCAGCAATCATGGCGCATCGATCGTCCGCGTCGAACCGCTGGATTAACCAACGGCACTCATCAGCGACCGTCATCCTTGTAAGTCACGGATTGCCGACTCGGCTGAGGTGCCCGGCCGATAGGCCGGGCCTCGAAGGATGAACGGCCACCGTGGTCAAGCAGGTTGCGCAGACTGCGTAAACTTGTCTGCGCCCGCGCGTCACCCTTCGAGGCTCGCTTCGCTCGCACCTCAGGGTGACGGATCGAGGCAGTCGGTTGAGTTCACGCTTCGAGATGGCGACCCGGAAAGGCCTGGCGCAACAGGCCGCCGACTCGCCCGAACAGCAGCGAAATCACATAGAGCACGCCCGCGACCAGGATGATCGCCGGTCCAGATGCGACGCCGGTGTGGAACGACAGCAACAGCCCGGCATAGCCCGCCAGCGCGCCGCTCGCAGTCGCGATCAAGAGCATCAACGTGATGTCGCGCGCCCAAAAGCGCCCGATCGCGGCGGGCAGCATCATGATGCCGACCGCGAGCAGCGTGCCGAGCGCATGGAATCCGCTCACGAGATTGAGGACGACGAGCACGAGGAAAGCGAGATGCGCCGGCCCTCCCGCCGCGCTGACCGAGCGCATGAATCCGGGGTCAACGCATTCCACGACCAGCGGCCGGTAGATCAGCGCAAGCGCGATCAACGTGACGGTGGCGTTGCCGGCGATCAGCAGCAGCGTCTGGTCGTCGAGCGCGAGCACGTTACCGAACAGCACGTGCAGGAGATCGATGTTGGTGCCCTTGAGCGAGATGATGGTGACGCCGAGTGCAAGCGAAAGCAGATAAAAGGTGGCGAGCGCCGCATCTTCCTTGAGCTCGGTGGTGCGCGCCACCAATCCGGTGAGCAGGGCGACGACGAAGCCGGCGATCAAGCCGCCCCCGGTCATCGCGAACAGATTGAGCCCCGAGAGCAGAAATCCGATTGCGGCGCCGGGAAGGATCGCATGCGCCATGGCATCGCCGACGAGCGACATGCGGCGCAGCATGAGAAATACGCCGATCGGGGCGGCGCCAAGCGCCAACGCCAACGTGCCGGCAAGCGCCCGGCGCATGAATTCAAATTCGGTGAACGGGGCGATGAGCAGGTCGTACATGGACGATCATCCCCCCGTGGCGCCGCCGGGGCTCACGCCGCGGTCACCGGCTCGACGCATTCCGCGGCCTGTTCGTCGAAGGCTTCGCACATGCGCCGCGCCGCCAAGAGATTTTCCGGCGTGAGCACGGTCGCGGTGCGGCCCCAGGCCACCGGCGAGCGCGCGAGCAACAGGGTCTCGGGAAAATGCGCGCGCACGAAATCGATGTCGTGCATAGCGGTAAGGACGGTGCGCCGCTCGCCGTGCCAGCGCTGCACCAGATCGAACAGATCGGCCGAGGTCTTGGCGTCCACCGCGTTGAATGGCTCGTCGAGCACGATCACGCGCGCATCCTGCAGCAGCAGGCGGGCGAACAGCATGCGCTGCATCTGCCCGCCGGAGAGCGTTGCGATGGCGCGGTCCTCGAAGCCGGTGAGCCCGACCGCCGCGATGGCGCGCTCGATCGCGGCGCGCGCGTTGCCGTCGATGCCGCCGAACAACCCGGCGCGGCGCCACAGCCCCATCGCCACCATGTCGTAGACGTGGATCGGGAACGAGCGGTCGATTTCGGCCGCTTGCGGCAGGTAGGCGATGTCTTGCGGCTTGAGCCCGCCCAGATCGATGCGACCGGCGAACGGCTTGAGCACGCCGACGATGCCCTTGAACAGGGTCGACTTGCCGGCCCCGTTCGGTCCCACGACCGCCACCAGCGCGCCGGCCTCGACCGGGCCATCGAGATGATGCACCGCTGGATGGCGGTCATAGCCGAGCGTGAGATCGTGGAAGCGTAGCGCTGCAGTCACGGCGTCATGCCTGCATCGCCCAGAAGACGGCGCCCCAGAGCACGGCGATCAGCAGCGCGGCGAGCGCCAGCCGCTCGGTGACCGACATGCGCAGGACCGACGGCGCGATCGTTGCCGGCGGATGGCCCTGTCCAGGCGGGTGGTGATGATGTTGCGGGTAAACGTGCGTCGGCATGATTCGCGATCCGCGACAAGTGTTACAATATAACGTTTCCCGGTGCGAAGCGCCATAGTCGGGGCCGCCTCGCGGTGTCGGCATTTGCCGATCGCTCACTGCCTGTGGCCGGATGAAGCGGAGCGCAATCCGGGACGACGCCCACTCATTTCGCTGAGCCCTCGGATTTCGCTGACGCTTCATCCAGGCTACGTTCCTGCGCCATGAGCGAAGCAAAGCCGCGCGTAGTTTCTGTTGGAGAGGCGATGATCGAATTTGTCCGCGGCGGCGACGGCCGCTTCGCCATGGGTTGCGCCGGTGACACGTTCAACGTGGCGATCTATCTGGCGCGCGCGGGAGTGGGCGCCGCGTTCGCCACTGCGCTCGGCGACGATCCGTACTCCGAGGCGATTCTGGCGCTGGCCGATGCCGAAGGCGTGTCGCGCGAACTGGTGCTGCGCGTGCGCGGCCGGTTGCCTGCGCTGAGCGTCGTGGACTTGGACGCCGCCGGTGCGCGCCATCGGCACGAATGGCGCGGCGAGGGGCCGGCGCGCGAGCTGTTCGAATTGCCGGATTGGGGCCGCCTCGCCGCGGGCCTGAGCAAAGCCAAGCTCGTCTATTTTTCCGGAATTACGCTCTCGCTCTATTCCAACACCGGTATCGGCCGCCTTCTGGCGGTCATCGAGGCGATCCGCGCCCAGGGCGTGAAGATCGCGTTTGACGAAAATTTTCGCCCGCACGGCTGGCGCGGAGATTTGCCGCGCGCGCGTACCGTGTTCATGGAGACGCTCAAGCGCATCGACATTGCGCTGCCCGCCTATGACGACGAAGCGGTGCTGTGGGGCGATCCGAGCCCGCAGGCGACGGTCGAGCGGTTGCAGGCGTTCGGGATCGGCGAGATCGTCGTGAAGAATGGGCCGAACAGCGCATTGGTCGTCGCCGGCAATGCGAGCGAATTCGTCCCCGTGCCTGAGGTTGTGGTGCCGATCGATTCGACCGCGGCGGGCGACAGTTTCAATGCTGCGTACCTCGCCGCCCGCGTGCTGGACCGGCGGCCGAGCGAAGCGGCGGCGGCCGCGCACCGCCTCGCGGCGCAGGTGATCCGCCATCGCGGCGCGCTGATGCCGCGCGCCGCGGCGGCGGTGCACTGAATCGCGCATGCCGCTGATGATCGTCCGGTTGCGCGGCGGGAAATGAGCCTTGTCACCATCCGCTCGTCCGCTAGAATCGATTCGTCTGATGGGGATGGAGTCCCCCGACAAGCGCCGATGAGGCTGATGACTCCTGCCGCACAAACCACAGCGAGCGGGAGTACATCGTGTACCTGCCAACCAAATCGGCCGCGCCTGAACCGCCCATTCTAGTCTTCCCGAGCGAGCGGTGCGTCGCTTCGGCGGTGGAGATCGAGCATGTCTCTGATCACCGCCGCCGGTCGTCGGGCAGGTGGTCCGCCGCTCCGCTGCCAGCAATCGATCGGCGGAGCCGATCGTGACCGACGTTTGGACGCTCGCCGCGCTGTGGCTCGGCCTCGCGCTTATCGCCACCCTGCTCGCGATCTGGTTCCGGGTGTCGACCGCGTTGACCGAAATCCTGGTCGGAACCGCCGCGCAGTTCATTCTTGGCGGTCTTATCGCTGCCGACGTGCTCGGCACGAACGAGCCCTGGGTCAAGTTTCTCGCCGGGCTGGGCGCGATCGTGCTCACATTTCTCGCCGGCGCCGAACTGGATCCAGTGGTGTTCCTCCGCAATTGGAAGGAAGCGTCCGCGGTCGGGCTGATCGGTTTCTTTGCGCCGTTTTTCGGTTGTGCCGCGGCTGCGCACTGGATCCTCGGTTGGGGAGCGCTGCAGAGCTGGCTTGCGGGCGTCGCCTTGTCGACCACGTCGGTGGCGGTGGTCTACGCGGTGATGCTCGAATACGGTTTCAATAAGACCGAGTACGGCAAGACTGTCTTGGCGGCTTGCTTCATCAACGATCTCGGCACGGTGCTGGCACTTGGCTTCATCTTTGCCCCGTTCACGATCAAGACTCTCATCTTCGCCGCCGTTGCGATCATTGTCTTTGTCGCGCTTCCCTGGGTGACGCCGCGACTGTTCCGGCGCTACGGCAACCGACCGTCCGAACTGGAAGCCAAATATCTGCTGCTCATCCTGTTTGGGTTGGGCGCGCTGGCCGCCTGGGCGGACAGCGAGGCGGCGTTGCCGGCCTATGTCGCGGGCATGGTGCTCGCCGGCACGGTGGGAAAGGATCACGCGCTGATCCGCCGCTTGCGCACGCTGGCCCTCGGGCTTCTCACCCCGTTCTATTTCATTCGCGCGGGCTCCTTTGTCTCGATTCCGGCACTGATCGCGGCGCCTGCGGCTTTCATCATTTTGCTGCTGGGCAAGATGGTCACCAAATTCGTCGGCGTTTATCCCGTCACGAAGATCTTCGGCTCGCCGCAAAAGGAGGCGATGTACACGACATTGCTGATGTCGACGGGACTCACGTTCGGCACCATCTCCGCGCTGTTTGGTCTCTCGCACGGCATCATCGATCAAGCGCAATACACGGTCGTCGTGGCAGGCGTCGTCGCCAGCGCGGTGGTTCCGACGCTCATTGCCAATGCCTTCTTCCTGCCGCACCATCTGCTGCCGCGAGAGGAGCTGGAGCCGGCGCAGCATCTCGGCGGCCCGACCGAGCCGGCGGCGGCCAACAGCGCGAGGTCGCTCGATGTTCAGGAAAATCCTGCTCGCCAATGACGGCTCCGAGCACGCCTTCAGTGCGCTTGCCTTGGCTTTGAAGATCGCGAAGGAGAGCGCGGCGGAGCTACACATGATCTCGGTCGAGGAAATTTCCTATTTGCCGGAGACCATGGAGGAGGTGCGCGAGGAAGCCGGCGTGGCGGCGCGGCGGTTCCACGCCGTGGTCAATCGATCGCGCGCGATCGCGGAAGAAGCACAAGTGAATCTGAAGACTCACGTCGTGGCCGGGCATCCCGTGCGCGACATCGTCGATCTCGCGCGCGATCTCAAGGCCGATTTGCTGGTGGTCGGCGCCAGCGGCCATTCGGCTCTGTATGACCGTATGATCGGCAGCCGCGCCGACCGCATCGTCCATCTCGCGCCGTGTCCGGTGCTGGTCGTGAAGTGAGCGGGCGAGCCGCCTTTACTTTTGCATCGCCACCAAACCAAGCTTCTCGATGAGCCGCTGGTCGCGGTCGCGCTCGGGATTGGGCGTGGTGAGGAGCTTCGGTCCATAGAAGATGGAATTCGCGCCGGCGAGGAAACAAAGCGCCTGCATCTCCCCGCTCATCTCCTCGCGGCCGGCGGAAAGCCGCACCACCGAGCGTGGCATGGCGATGCGGGCGACCGCGATGGTGCGCACGAACTCGATCGGGTCGATCGGCGCGACCTCGGCGAGCGGCGTGCCTTCGACCCGCACCAGCATGTTGATCGGCACGCTTTCCGGATGCACAGGCAGATTCGCCAGCGTCACGATCATGCCGATGCGGTCCTCCGCGCTCTCGCCCATGCCGACGATGCCGCCGCAGCAGACGTGGATGCCAGCCGCACGCACCGCCGCGAGCGTGTCGAGCCGCTCCCGGTAGGTGCGCGTGGTGATGATCGCGCCGTAATATTCCGGCGAGGTGTCGAGGTTGTGGTTGTAGTAGTCGAGGCCCGATGCCCTGAGGCGCCGCGCCTGGTCGGCAGTCAGCATGCCGAGCGTGGCGCAGGTCTCAAGCCCGAGCGCCTTGACGCCTTCGACCATGGCGCAAACCTTGTTGAGATCGCGGTCCTTCGGCTCGCGCCAAGCGGCGCCCATGCAGAAGCGGCTGGCGCCTGCGCTCTTCGCCGCGCGCGCCTCGGCCAGCACGGCGTCAAGCGGCATCAGCTTTTCCGCCTTCACGCCGGTTTGGTAATGCGCGCTCTGCGGACAATAGGCGCAGTCTTCCGGGCAGCCGCCGGTCTTGATCGAGAGCAAGGTGGAAATCTGCACCTCGCCCGGAGCGAAATGACGGCGATGAACGCTTTGCGCCCGGAATACCAATTCGGGAAAAGGCAGCGCGAACAGCGCGCGCAACTCCTCCCGCGTCCAATCGTGGCGGACGGCACCGAGATCATGCGCTTGGCGTTGCAACTCGGCCATGCCGCTCACGCCGCGCCCTTCATCGCGGCTTTCACTTTGTCTGGCGTGAACGGCACCGAACGCAGCCGCACGCCGATCGCGTCGAACACGGCATTCGAGATTGCCGAGGGCACGACCGCAGCCGCCGGCTCGCCCGCGCCCCACGGCCGCTCGTTCGGGCGGTCGATTAGGTCGTAGACCAGCTCCGGAATCTGCGGAAAACGCAGGATCGGATAGCTGTCCCAATCCAGACTCGTCACCGCGAACCGGTCGTATTTGAGCTCCTCCAGGAGCGTGCGGCTCACCGTCTGAATAACGTTGCCATCGAGCTGGTTCTTGAGCCCGTCCGGATTGATGATCTGGCCGCAATCGTGGGCGAGATAGACCTTGGCCACACGGATCTCGCCGGTCGAGCGCTTAACCTCGACCTCCGCCACAGCTGCGATGTAGGTGCGCGCCAGCTCATATTTGCAATAGGTGATGCCGCGCCCGGCGAGGACATCGCCGCTTTGGTCGCGCTTGGGCGACGGCCGCTTGTCCCATTTCGCCAAGGCGGCGACGCGGTTGAGCGCCTCGATGCCGCGCTTGTCGTTCGGATCGAGATATTTCAGCCGGAACTCGAGCGGATCGGCATGCACCGCCGCAGCGAGTTCGTCGATAAAGCATTCATTGGCATAGGTGTTCTGCAAGCGCCCCGGTGTTCTGATCCAGGACGGACGGAACGGCGTCGTCTCCAGCCGATGACAGGTTGTTTTGACGTTGGCGAATTTGTAAGGGATCGCCGAGTTCTGAAAGATGTTGCCGGGCGCGGTGTGATCGTCGGCTGGCATGCCGGCGAGGGTCGCGGCGACCAGGGGCACGTGAAAGCCGTTGGCCGTCTGCTGTGGGATAAAGAACTCCGATTCCCATGCGGTGATCGTGCCCGCACTGTCCATGGCGGCGCGAATGTCTATCATCGTGGGCGGGCCCTTCGGATCCCAGCCGTGCTCGTCGGCGCGCGACCATTGCACACGCACTGGTCGCCCGACCGCTTTCGCTAGCAACGCCGCGTCGGCCGCTGCATCCTCGTGACCGTTGCGGCCGTAGCAGCCGGAGCCTTCGAGATAAATGCAGCGTACGTTCTCTGCCGGCATACCGAACATGGTGGCGAGCTGCTTGCGCAGATTATGCGTCGCCTGCGAGGCCGACCATGAGGTGAGCTTGCCGTCCTTGAACTCGGCGACCGCGCAAGACGGGCCGATCGAGCCGTGGGTATGGATCGCGAAATCGTAGGTGGCTTTGAGCGTCTTGGCGCCCTCCTTGCCTATGGCCTCGGCGCTATTGCCGACGTTGCTCGTCACCTCCTCCTTGACCACTTTGGTCGCACGCACGACGTCCCATAGCTTCGCTGGGTCCGGCAGCGTCTCCGATTTCGACCAGGACGCCTTGAGCTCCTGCGCCGCTTTGATCGCGCCCCACTCGCTTTGCGCGACGACGCCGAGGAAATTGCCCTGGCGCACGACCTTGACCACGCCGGCGACATCCTTGATCGAGGACTCATCGACGCTCTCGAGCTTGGCGCCGAATGCCGGCGGACGCACCACGCGCCCATGCAACATGCCAGGCAGGCGGAAGTCCTGCACATAGGTGAAGTGGCCCGTAACCTTGTCCGGGAGATCGACGCGCGGCACAGGCTTGCCGACGAGCTTGTAGTCCTTAGGGTCCTTGCCAGCGGCCGGCTTGGCGTGGTCGAGCTTCAGTGCGAACGATTTGCTGCCGATCAATTCGCCATAGCTGATGCGCTTGTTGCCGGCGCTGATGACGCCATCGACGGCCTTGAGGTCCTCCTTCTTGGCAGCGAGGCGTTTGGATGCCTCCTCTAGCAACGCGGCTTTGGCGGTCGCGGCGGCATTGCGCAACTGCATCCCGCCGATCTGGATGGACAGGCTGCCCCAGGTCGTGCCCTGCTCAGGCGTAAGCGCCGTGTCGCCTTGGACAAGGTTGATCGAGCGCAGGGGAACGTCGAGTTCCTCGGCAACGATCTGCCGTAAGGCAGTGGCGACGCCGGTACCGAGATCGACCTTGCCGGAATAGACTGTTACCGTGCCGTTGCGATCGATCGCCAGGAAGGAATCAACCTCGGTGAGGGCGAGTGGCTTGATCGTCGCTGCCCCCTGTGCAAGTGCCTCGCCGATGGCGTCGGCGAACGAGAAGGCGACGATGAGGGCACCGCCGCCCTTGAGCACGTCGCGCCGAGAAGCATGAATGTTCATCCCCGCCTCCCTCTCACGCATTGGCCGCGCGCAGGACCGCTTTCACGATGCGGGCGTGCGTACCGCAGCGGCACAGATTTTTGGCCAGCGCTTCCTTGACTTGCGCCTCGGTCGGCTTCTTGTTGCGGGCGAGAAACGCGGCCGATTCCATGATCATGCCGTTGATGCAGTAGCCGCATTGCGCCGCCTGCTCCTCGATGAACGCTTTCTGTACCGGGTGCAGCTTCTGCGGCGAGCCAAGGCCTTCGAGCGTCACCACCTTTTGCCGCGCGGCGAGCGACGACAACGGCGTCACGCACGAACGCACTGCTTTGCCGTCGATGTGCACCGTGCATGCTCCGCATTGCGCGAGACCGCAGCCGAAGCGCGGTCCATGCAGCGCAAGATTGTCGCGCAACGCATAGAGTAGCGGCATGTCGGGGTCGTCGATGTCGACGGTGACCGCCTTGCCGTTCACGTTGAGCGATTTTCGTTGTGCCATTTTCTCCTCCCGTGTTCGCCAAAGCTGGATTCAATTGTTTCCATCCTATCAGCGCTCGCACGCGCGCGCCATGGCAACTGGCGGAGCGGCTCTCAGCATTTGCATGATGAACATGCCGCCGCCCGGGTATGGACTATAATGGGCATGTCACTTTTGCCGCGATCGGCGTAAGTGGAAAGGAATATCGATGACCAGTCCGGTGTCACGGCGTGAGTTTCGCCAGATGCTTGCTCCCGGCGCGGCGCTGCTGTTGCCCGGGGTTAGCAATGCGCTCGCAGCCCGCATCGTCGCCGATCAAGGCTTCCCCGCCGCCTATGTGACCGGCGCGGGCATCGCCAACACCTATCTCGGCATTCCCGACAATGGATTGCTGACGCTCACCGAACTCGTCGAACACGTCGCGGCGATCCGCGAGGTGTTTCCCGGCCCGCTCATAGTCGATGCGGACACCGGTTTCGGCAATGCGGTGAACGTGACGCGCACGGTTCGGCTACTCGAACGGGCTGGCGCCGACGCGTTGCAGATCGAAGACCAGGCATTTCCCAAGCGCTGCGGGCATTTTTCGGGAAAGGAGGTCGTCCCCGCCGCGGAAATGGTCGGCAAGGTGAAGGCCGCGGCCGACGCGCGCCGCGATCCCGATCTTCTGATCATCGCGCGCACCGATGCGATCGCGGTCGAGGGCTACGAGGCGGCGATCACGCGCGCGATCGCGTATCGCGACGCGGGGGCCGACGTAACCTTCGTCGAGGCGCCGACTTCGATGCAGCAGATTGCCGACATTCCGCGCCGCCTTCATTGGCCGCAGCTCATCAACATCGTGCTGGGCGGACGCACCCCGGAATTGCCGAACGCCAAGCTCAAGGAGCTGGGTTATGCCGGCGTCATTTATGCCAACATCGCGCTGCAGGCGGCAGTCAAAGGCATGCAGGCGGCTTTGGCGGAACTCTGGCGTAAGGGGCATATGGGCGAGGCAGCAAAACTGGCGGTCGATTTCGCCGAGCGCCAGCGGCTCGTAGGCAAGGACGAGTTCGACGCGCTGGAGCGCAAATATGCCGCCGAGCGCTGAACTCATTTATCGCCGAAGCAGATGACCGAGCACACGCCGGTGCTGATCGTGGGCGCGGGTCCGGTGGGACTCGCGCTCGCCGGCGATCTCGGCTGGCGCGGCGTGCCATGCATCCTGATTGAAAAAACCGACGGCGCGATCGAGCAGCCGAAGATGGACCTCGTCGGTCCGCGCACGATGGAGTTCTGCCGGCGCTGGGGTATTGCCGACTGGGTGCGCGACGCGCCTTATCCGGGTGATTATCCGCAGGACTGCGTCTACCTGACCGCGCTCAACGGCTTTGAGCTCGGGCGCGAGCGTTTTCCGCCGCGCGCGCGAGAGAGATGCCCACCGCAAAGTCCGCAGAAGCGCGAGCGCGTGCCCCAGGACATGTTCGATCCAATTCTGCAGCGCTTCGTACGCACGTTTCCGCACGTCGAGCTGCGCTATGGCTACGAGCTCGTTTCGTTCACGGAAACTGCGAACGGCGTACTCGCAACCGTGCGCGACGACCGAAGCGGTGAGCTCCGCGAAATTTCTACCGATTACCTCGTCGGCACCGACGGCGGCGCGAGCTTTGTGCGCGAGCGCGCCGGCATCACCATGAGCGGCAATCCGGCGCTGACCTACACCACGAACGTGATGTTCCGCTGCACCGATTTTTCTGCGCACCATGACAAAGGCAAAGCCTACCGCTTTATTTTCATCGGGCCGGAGGGCACGTGGCTGACCATCGTCGCGATCAACGGTGCTGACCGCTTTCGCATGTCGATCGTCGGCTCGGCCGAGCAGGTCGTACATTCCGACGCGGACATTCACAACGCGCTGCGGCGCGTCATGGGCCGCGGCTTCGATTATGAAATTCTTTCGGTCATGCGCTGGGTGCGCCGGGAACTCGTCGCCGACGCTTTTGGCACCGATCGCGTCTTCATCGCCGGCGACGCCGCTCACCTGATGTCGCCGACCGGCGGCTTCGGCATGAACACGGGTATCGGCGACGCCGTCGATCTGGGCTGGAAGCTTGCGGCAGCGGTGCGCGGTTGGTGCGGGCGCGCGTTGCTGCGCTCCTACGAAGTCGAGCGCCGGCCGGTCGCGCTGCGCAACGCCGCGGCAGCGAGCGCGAACCTTGTGCGCATGCTTTCCAGCCGCGAGCGCCGACCTCCGCCCGCGGTATTCGAACCGGGCGACGCCGGCGATGCCGCGCGCAAGGAGTACGGCGCATGGTTCGCCGAGACGATGCGGCACGAATGGTTCAGCATCGGCTATCACCTTGGTTATCGCTACGACGCGTCGCCGATCGTCTGGCCCGACGGTACGCCGGCGCCGCCATTGGAGACCTCGACCTACACGCAGACCGCGCGGCCAGGCGCCCGCGCGCCGCATGCCTGGCTGGCGGATGGCCGCTCCACGTTCGACCTGTTCGGCCGCGGCTTCACATTGCTGCGCCTCGGCCCGGATGCGCCGAGCGGCGAAATGATCCGGATCGCTGCGGCCGGCGCGGGCGTTCCGCTTGAGGTGGCGCAGCTCGACGAACGCGAAATCCGCAAACTTTATCAGCGCCGGCTCGTTCTCGTGCGTCCCGACGGTCACGTGGCGTGGCGCGCCGACGATCCGCCCGCGGACGCGCGCGCGTTGATCGATGTCGTGCGCGGCGCGAGCGCCTGGGCTAATCTGGCTGAGCTCGGCGAAGCCCACGAAACTGCCCACGCGGCCCGGGGCAATCGCTAAGGAGGCGTTCATGAATCAAGACGTTCTCGCTCCCTATTACGGCGAGCTAGGCCGGCTGAGCTTCTCGCCGGGCTGGGCGCGCCCTGAGCCTTCGATGTGGGAGGCGCCGAAGCCAAAGTTTAAGCCCGCGGTCTGGCGCTTCGCGGCAGCAAAAACCGCGCTCGAACGCGCCGGAGAATTCGTTCCCATCGAACAGGCCGAGCGTCGCAACCTGATCATGGTCAACCCGGTCGCCAGCAATTTCTACGCCACGAGCCGCAACCTGGTCTCCGCTTACCAGATGGTGAAGGCCGGCGAGAAGGCACGCTCGCACCGCCACACCGCCGCGGCGTTGCGTCTCGTCATCGAAGCGAAGCCCGGAACCTATACCGTGGTCGACGGCGCGCGCGTGGACATGGCGCCGGGCGACGTCGTGCTCACGCCCTCCTGGTGCTGGCACGGCCACGCGAACGAGAGCGACGGCGCGAGCTATTGGATCGACTTTCTCGACGTGCCGTTCATCCAGCATTCCGAGGCGATGTTCTTCGAACCGCATCCCTCGGGCTTCGAGAAGATTACCGACAACGGCCCCTCGCGTTACCGTATTCCGGCGCGCAACGCATTGGGCGCGGGCAGTGGTGCCAAGGTGGTGGAAATTGCTAAAGGCCTGATGCCGACGATAGGACTTCAACTCTTGCGGCTGCCAGCGGGGAAGCGCCGCGACATGGCGAAAACGACGGTCAATCACCTTTATGCCGTCATCAGCGGTAAAGCGCGCATCGAGGCCGAGGGCGGCGCGAGCGAAAGTCTTGGAGTGGGCGACGTGATGGTGGCGCCGTCTTGGCATGCCCACGCGCTCGAGGCGGAGCAGGATGCCGTCCTGCTGCAAGTGAGTGACGAGCCGCTCTACGCCAAAACCGGACTGGTGAAGACAGGATAATGCGAGCGCACCGTGCGCCGGTTGCGAGTCGGAGTTAACCGCGGGCTTCGCGGTCACCGGCTCCGAGCCCGCCTTTATCTTCGATGAATCGCGCGATCTGGTCGACCCCCTGCCCGCTGCGCAGATTGCTAAACACGAACGGCCGCGCGCCGCGCATTCGCTTGGCATCGCGCTCCATCACGTCGAGGGAGGCGCCAACATAGGGCGCGAGATCGACCTTGTTGATCACCAGCAGGTCCGAGCGGGTAATGCCCGGTCCGCCCTTTGACGGAATCTTGTCGCCGGCCGCCACGTCGATGACGTAGATCGTGAGGTCGGCAAGCTCGGGGGAAAACGTCGCCGCCAAGTTGTCGCCGCCCGACTCGATCAAAACCAGATCGAGGGCGGGAAATTTTCTGCGCATCTCGGCGACCGCGGCGAGATTGATCGAGGCGTCCTCGCGGATCGCGGTATGCGGGCAGCCGCCGGTCTCCACGCCGGCGATGCGTTCCGCGGCCAATGCGCCCGAGCGCACCAGGTATTCGGCGTCCCATTTGGTATAGATGTCGTTGGTGATCGCCGCGATCTCGTAATGATCGCGCAGCTTTTTACACAGCGCGTCCATGAGCGCGGTCTTGCCGGAGCCGACCGGACCGCCGATGCCGACGCGCAGCGGCCCGTGAGGGTTGCGGATCATGAGCGGAACAGCCGCGTGTATTGCGTCTCGTG
>Ga0306919_10000127_pt1 | contig 28938 bp, 23 predicted proteins | sample flu12Cox44000172_FD_203764 | JGI IMG/M metagenome (GOLD analysis project Ga0306919, IMG submission 203764) | Lab enrichment of tropical soil microbial communities from Luquillo Experimental Forest, Puerto Rico - flux4day.12C.oxic.44.000.172 (v2)... | ecosystem: Environmental > Terrestrial >... | reverse complement strand
TCATTGTGCCTGACAGGTGGGGCACCAAAACACGTTTCGACCCTCCAGCACTGTGGTGTGGATCGGTCCCCCGCATACCCGGCAGGGCTCGCCCGCTCGCCGGTACACGTATGTGCGGGGCCGCCCAGGAAGGTATGACGGCGGACCGTGGTCGTGTTCGGGCCGCACCACGATGATCTTGCCGCCGCGCAAACCGACCTTCATCAACGCCACCAGATCGGTCCACGCCGCATCGAACTCCGCCTCGCCGATGCCCCTGCCGGGCCGGAACGGGTGGATGCGATGGCGGAACAGCAACTCGCTGCGGTAGACGTTGCCTACGCCGGCGATCACGGTCTGGTCCATCAACAAAGCACCAATAGGCCTGCGGGACTTGGTGATCCGGGACCACGCCCACGACGGGTCGGCGTCGCTGCGCAAGGGATCGGGACCGAGTTTGGCCAGCACGTCGCTGACCTGGCCTTCGTCGATGAGTTCGCACACCGTCGGGCCACGCAGGTCGGTGCCGTAGTCGGCGCCGACCATTCGCATCCGCACCTGACCGACCGGTTCCGGTAGCGGTGCACCGCTGGGGCCTGAGGGAACTGGCCATTCGGTGAAGACGCCGTACAGACCGAGGTGAACATGCACGATCCGGTCGTCGGCGTAGTGGTGAAACAGGTGCTTGCCCCATACGCTGGTCCGCCGCAGCACCTGGCCGTCCACCACGGCCGCCGAGCCGGTGAATCTGCCCTGCGGGCTGGACACCGCAACCGGTGCCCCGCCGAACCGGCGCTGGTGCAACCGGGCGAGCCGGTGCAGGGTATGCCCTTCGGGCACGCGCGCGTCAGGCCTGGGCGCCGGGCACCGGCGGCGCCTGGTGGGTGCGTTCGTATTCGGCGAGGATGTCGATGCGCCGTTGGTGGCGTGGGGCTTTCGACCACGGCGTGGTCACGAAGGCGTCCACCATGGCCAGCGCCTCGTCCACGGTATGCATGCGCCCGCCGATACCGATCAACTGCGCGTTGTTGTGTTCGCGGGCCAGCGTGGCGGTCTCGACGCTCCATGCCAGTGCGCAGCGAACTCCCGGGACCTTGTTGGCCGCGATTTGCTCACCATTGCCCGATCCCCCCAGCACGATGCCCAGGCTGTCCGGGTCGTCCACCGTGCGCGTTGCCGCGGCGATGCAAAACGCTGGATAGTCGTCGTCGGCGTCGTAGCTGAAGGCACCGCAATCGACCGGCTCGTGTCCGGATGCCTTGAGGTGTTCGATGATTTTCTGCTTGAGCTCGTATCCGGCGTGGTCGGAACCCAGGTAGACGCGCATGCCCGACATCCTTACACAGCCGCGCGCCGACTGGGCGGCGGCGATCGCAAGCACGGCGCAGCGGCGCTGGGAGCACTCCCCCGCAAGCGGGTGGGGGTGCTCCCGCCTGCGCGGGACGGGTCGCCGCCCGCCTGGTCTAGTCGAACTCGGGCGGCTCGGTGCGGGTCCGCTTGAGTTCAAAAAAGTGCGGGTAGGACGCGAACGTCACCGAGGCGTCCCAGAGCTTGCCCGCCTCCTCGCCGCGCGGGATTTTCGACAGCACCGGCCCGAAGAACGCCACGCCGTTGACGTGGATGGTCGGCGTGCCGACGTCGTCGCCGACCGCATCCATCCCGGCGTGGTGACTCTTGCGCAGGGCGTCGTCGTAGGCGTCACTGTCGGCGGCCGCGGCCAATTCCGCCGGCAGGCCGGCGTCGGCAAGCGACAGCTTGATGACCTCGTCGAGGTCTTTGTTGTCCTGGTTGTGAATCCGGTTGCCCATCGCGGCGTACAGGGGATCCAAGACGCCGGCACCATGGGCCTGCTCGGCGGCGATCGCCACCCGCACCGGTCCCCAGGCCTTCGTCATCATTTCGCGATATTTGTCGGGCAAGCCTTCGCGGTTTTCGTTCAGTATCGCGAGGCTCATGACGTGGAAGTGCACGTCGATATCGCGGACCTTCTCCACCTCGAGAATCCAGCGCGACGTGATCCAGCACCACGGACACAGCGGGTCGAACCAGAAATCGGCTTGGTCTTTCACGGCGGCTTTCTCGGGCATCGCAGCGGTCCTCTCCTGGAAAGTAGAAACGGTCAGAACACCGTTCAGCACAACCGTAGTCACGCGGCGCGTGTTCCCGCGTCGTCGCACCGGTTACCCCTCGTTCACCGACACGTTTAAGTTGGACGCGTGGCCCTTCCTAACCTCACACGGGACCAGGCCGTCGAACGCGCCGCCCTGATCACCGTTGACAGCTACCAGATCAGCCTCGATATCACCGACGGCTCAGGATCTAGAGGCGCACCCGGCGACCGAACTTTCCGGTCCACCACCACCGTCGTGTTCGACGCGCTCGCCGGTGCCGAGACGGTCCTCGACATCGCCGCCGACAACGTCCGCAGCGCCACCCTCAACGGACGCGACCTCGACGTCTCCGGATACGACGAATCCACCGGCATCCCACTGCGCGGACTGGCCGACCGCAACGTCGTCGTTGTCGACGCCGACTGCCGCTACTCCAACACCGGCGAGGGATTGCACCGCTTCGTGGACCCGGTCGACGACGAGACCTACCTGTATACGCAATTCGAAACCGCCGACGCCAAGCGCATGTTCGCCTGCTTCGACCAACCTGATCTCAAGGCGACTTTCGACCTGCGGGTGGTCGCGCCCAAGGGATGGAAGGTAATCTCCAACGGCGCGACGGTGTCGGTCTCGGAGGCAGACGGGGCCGGTGTGCACACCTTTGCCGCCACTCCACGGATGAGCACTTACCTGGTGGCCTTGATCGCCGGGCCCTATGCGGAGTGGAAGGACTCGTACATCGACGAGCACGGCGAGATCCCGCTGGGCATCTATTGCCGAGCCTCGCTGGCCCAGCACATGGACGCCGAGCGCTTGTTCACCCAGACCAAGCAGGGATTTGGCTTCTACCACAAGAACTTTGGGCTACCGTACGCGTTCGGCAAGTACGACCAGCTTTTTGTCCCCGAATTCAACGCCGGCGCCATGGAAAACGCCGGCGCGGTGACGTTCCTCGAGGACTACGTCTTCCGCAGCAAGGTCACCCGGGCTTCCTATGAGCGGCGCGCCGAGACGGTGCTGCACGAGATGGCGCACATGTGGTTCGGCGACCTGGTCACCATGACGTGGTGGGACGACTTGTGGCTCAATGAGTCGTTCGCGACCTTCGCGTCGGTGTTGTGCCTGAGCGAGGCAACCGAATTCACCGAGGGCTGGACGACGTTCGCCAACGCCGAGAAGTCCTGGGCGTACCGGCAGGATCAATTGCCCTCGACGCACCCGATCGCCGCCGAAATCCCCGACCTGGCCGCCGTCGAGGTGAACTTCGACGGCATCACCTACGCCAAAGGCGCTTCGGTTCTCAAGCAGCTTGTTGCCTATGTCGGGCTGGAGCAGTTCCTGGCCGGGCTGCGCGACTACTTCCGCACCCACGCATTCGACAATGCCACCTTCGACGATCTGCTTGCCGCGTTGGAGAAAGCGTCCGGCCGTGACTTGTCCGGTTGGGGTCAGCAGTGGCTGAAGACCACCGGGCTGAACACGCTGCGGCCCGATTTCGACGTGGACGCCGAGGGCAAGTTCACCCGGTTCGCAATCACACAGAGCGGCGCCGCGCCGGGGGCCGGTGAGACGCGAGCGCACCGGTTGGCGGTCGGGATCTACGAGGACCAGGCCGGCAAGCTGGTGCGGGTGCGCCGGGAGGAACTCGACGTCGAAGGGCCGGAGACGGAAGTCCCTGCCCTGGTTGGTGTTTCGCGGGGCAAACTGATTCTGGTCAACGATGACGACCTGACCTATTGTTCACTGCGGCTGGATGTCGAATCGCTGCAGACGGCGCTGGAACGGATTGAGGACATCGGCGAGCCACTGCCCCGCACGCTGGTGTGGTCGGCGGCGTGGGAGATGACCCGTGAGGCCGAACTCCGTGCCCGCGACTTCGTAGCGCTGGTCTCGGGCGGGGTGCACGCCGAAACCGAGGTCGGGGTGGCACAACGGCTGCTGCTGCAGACCCGGACGGCGCTGGCGGCCTACGCCGAGCCAGGCTGGGCGCGCGAGCACGGCTGGCCGCGGTTCGCCGACCGCCTGCTGGAGTTGGCGCGCGCCGCGCAACCCGGGTCGGATCACCAGCTCACCTTCGTCAACACCCTGTGCTCGTCGGTGCTGTCGACCCACCATGTCGTGACGCTGGCAGACCTGCTCGACCGCGACCCGGCCGACTTGGGGTTGGCCGGCCTCGAGATCGACACCGACCTGCGCTGGCGCATCGTGACCGCGCTGGCCACGGCCGGCAATATCGACGGCGACGGGCCCGCGACACCCTTCATCGACGCCGAAGTGCAGCGCGACCCGACTGCCGCCGGCAAGCGACACGGCGCCCAGGCCGCGGCGGCACGGCCTCAGCTGCGGGTCAAGGAAGAAGCCTGGACCACCGTCGTCGAGGACGACACCATGGCCAACATCACGGCCCGCTCGATAATCGCGGGAATCGCGCCGCCGGGGCAACACGAGCTGCTCAAGCCGTTTACGGCACGCTATTTCGAGGCGATACCGGGGGTGTGGGTGCGCCGTTCCAGCGAGGTCGCCCAAACGGTGGTGATCGGCCTTTATCCCCACTGGGACATCAGCGATCCCGCCATCGCTGCCGCCGATGAGTTCTTGACCGCCCCCGAGTCGGAGGTGCCGCCGGCCTTGCGACGCCTGGTGCTGGAGGGCCAAGCCGGTGTGAAGCGGTCATTGAGGGCCCGCAAGTTCGACGGGTCCTGATCGAGCCTGCGGTCACGGCATCGAGTCTGCAGCCACAGCGGAAAATCGAGCGCATCGGCGCCGTGAGCGCAGCTCGATGTATCGGAGTTCGGTGTACTAAGCCGGGGAGATCCCGGAGCTGAGCACGTTTATCGCGCTGACCAGCCCCTCGACTAGGTGACCCTGCTCGAATGCCGACGAAGCGGCGGCTATCCCTTTAGGTGCGGCCGAGTCGGCGCCGCGACTCCGGACCTGGGAGCCGTAGACCACCTCGATGACGCCCTGGTCGGGCGACACGGCGAGCAACACCGCATCGTCCGGCGTCGGCACCTTCGCGAGAATCTCGCGAGCCCGTGCGGCGGTGTCGCTGCCCAGGTCACCGAGGTAAATGGCGAACCTCGCCTGCGACGCCCGCGAGCCGTACTTCAGCGCGTCGTCGATGAGGACGAGGTCTGCGATCGGGAACGGGTAGTGCACGGATACCTCGCCGGGCTCGGTGACCCCCGAGATCCGTCCGCTGGTCGTGATCACCGAACCCTTGGGCAGCTCGCTGGGCTCGATCGTCGCTACCTCACCACGTGCCACTTGCGCCACCTCCAACCGAGAACTCCGATGGGCCCCCTCCGTGTCCCCCGTGCGCGCCGACGTCCTCGTCGGTGGCGGCCCACAGGATCGGCGGATGAGTCCACTTCTCCGACAGCTCGTACGTTGCGGGGTGGGGTCCCTTGCGCGCCCAGATCAGCACCGACAGCAGGACCACCAGCACCAGCGGGATTCCGATGAAGTACAGGTGGATCTCCAGAAGGCTCACGACGCAAACCGTATCCCACCGGGTGATCTATCCGCACTCTCGGACACGAGATTTGTCGGCGGTTCAGGCCGCGCCTTCACCGAGGTATCGGGCCCAGGCCGGGTCGAGCTCCTTGACCGTCGACAGCAATCTCCAGTGCTGTCCCGTCGGCGGAAGCGGTGCCCGGCGCAGTGCCCAGCCCAGTTCGATGAGCAGCTTGTCGCCTTTACGGTGGTTGCAGGTCGAGCAGCACGCGACGCAGTTCTCCCAGGAGTGGTCGCCACCACGGCTGCGTGGCACCACGTGGTCGACGGTGTCGGCCTTCGCCCCGCAGTACGCACAGCAGAAACGGTCGCGGTGCATTAGCGCGGCGCGGGTCATCGGGACACGGGCGCGGTACGGAACCCGCACGTAGGTCCGCAGCTGGATCACCGACGGCACCAAGATCGACCTGGTCGCCGAGTGGATGACCGGCCCGGCCGGGTCGTGGTGCACCACGTCGGCCTTGCCGCAGATCACCATGACGATGGCCCGCCGCATCGGCAGCGCGGTCAGCGGCTCGTAGGTGGAATTCAGCAGGAGCACCCGTCGGCGGCTCCAGATTGACGCGGTCTCGTGGCGGGTGGGCGGATGGGTATCGACGCTATGCAGGGATGACGCGGTTGGGGGCCCGGTTAACCCCGCCGCGCCACCCGAACTGCGGTGGCTGCGGCGTTTCTTGCCATGCGCCATAGATCCTCCGCGGATAGTCCACCATGATTCGCCGCCAAACGCACCCTCATTGCAGGTGCGCGCCGTGTCCATCCGGTGAACACCGGGCACGGCTTGGGCCCGCCGGGCCTTGCCAGGCCGGCGATACACCACAATGGAGGCGATGGATCAGGTGAGCTTCTACGATGCCGTCGGCGGCGCCGAAACCTTCAACGCGATCGTGTCGCGATTTTATGCGCAGGTCCCGGAGGACGAGATACTGAGTCAGGTCTATCCCGCGGACGACCTGGCCGGTGCCGAAGAGCGGTTGCGCATGTTCCTCGAGCAGTACTGGGGTGGCCCGCGAACCTACTCCGACCGGCGCGGGCATCCGCGGCTGCGGATGCGGCACGCCCCGTTCCGCATCACCCCAATCGAGCGGGATGCCTGGCTGCGCTGCATGCACACCGCCGTCGCCTCCATCGACTCGCAGACCCTCGACGACGAGCGCCGTCGCGAGTTGCTCGACTACCTGGAAATGGCCGCCCACTCCCTGGTCAATTCGCCCTTCTGATGTCAACTGAACGGAGCAACGTGAGCCCCGAGCCATGGTGGTCGAGCGCGGTCTTCTACCAGGTGTATCCACGGTCGTTCGCCGACAGCAACGGCGACGGGGTAGGCGACCTCGACGGCTTGACGGGCCGGCTGGAGTATCTGGAACAGCTCGGTGTGGACGCGATCTGGCTCAACCCGGTCACGGTCTCGCCCATGGCCGACCACGGATACGACGTCGCCGATCCCCGCGACGTCGACCCATTGTTCGGCGGGATGGCGGCGGTTGAACGGCTGATCGAGGCGGCTCACCTGCGAGGCATCAAGGTCACCATGGACGTGGTGCCCAACCACACCAGTTCAGCGCATCCGTGGTTTCAGGCGGCATTGGCCGCGGGCCCGGGCACCGACGCGCGGGAGCGATATTTGTTTCGCGACGGCCGCGGGCCCGATGGGCTGCTGCCGCCCAACAACTGGACCTCGGTGTTCGGTGGGTCGGCCTGGACCCGGGTGGTCGACCCGGACGGCAAGCCCGGCCAGTGGTATCTGCACCTCTTCGACGCCGAGCAACCCGACCTGAACTGGGACAACCCGGAGGTCTTCGACGACTTCGAGAAGACGCTGCGCTTCTGGCTGGAACGCGGCGTCGACGGCTTCCGCATCGACGTGGCGCACGGGATGGCCAAGCCGCCCGGCTTGCCGGACGCGAAGGACGAGGTCAAGGTGTTGAGTCACAGAGACGACGACCCGCGGTTCAACCACCCGAGCGTGCACGAGATCCACCGCGGGATCCGCAAGATCGTCGACGACTATCCCGGGGCGGCGACCATCGGCGAGGTATGGGTGATGGACAACCTCCTCTGGGCGGAGTATCTGCGGCCCGACGAACTGCATCTCGGCTTCAACTTCCGGCTCACGAAGATCGACTTCGACGCGGGCGAGATCCATGACGCGATCCAGAATTCGCTGGACGCCATCGCGATCCACGACGCCATTCCGACCTGGACGCTGTCCAACCACGACGTGGGCCGCGAGGTCACCCGTTACGGCGGCGGCGAGATCGGCCTGCGCCGCGCGAAAGCCATGGCGATGGTGATGCTCGGCCTGCCGGGCGCGGTGTTCGTCTACAACGGCGAGGAGCTGGGTCTGCCGGACGTGTTGGACCTGCCCGAGGAGGTGTTGCAGGACCCGACGTGGGAACGCTCGGGGCGCACCGAGCGCGGCCGCGATAAGTGCCGGGTTCCGATCCCGTGGTCGGGCGACGCGCCCCCGTTCGGGTTCTCCACGAGTACCCACACCTGGTTGCCCATGCCCGCGGACTGGGCGGCGCTGACCGTCGAAAAGCAGCGCGCGGATGCTAACTCGACGTGGTCGTTCTACCGGCAGGCACTCGAATTACGCAGGGAGCGAGCCGAATTCGATGGTGTCGACCTGGATTGGCAAGCCGCCCCACGCGATGCGCTGATATTCCGGCGTCGCGAGGGGGGCTTGGTGTGTGCGCTGAACGCCGGGCGCCGCCCGATGGCGTTGCCCGGTGGAGAGCTCATCTTGGCCAGCGCGCCGCTGGTGGGCGGCAAACTGCCACCGGACGCGGCGGCCTGGCTGGTCTGAGCGCGTCCGGTCAACGGAGCACCAGGGCCGGATGGCCGCGGCGCCGGTACACCGAGCCGAACTTGGCGTCGACCCGCAGCCAGTTGGGCATGATCCGGACCCGGACCATCTCGTCGGCGCCGATCGCATCGGGTGACTGCGGCAGGAAACCCATTGCGGTCAAAGCGAACACGCAGCGCATCGGGAGCCCGACGCTGACGTCGGCCGAGCTTACCCGAATGACCTCCTGGTCGAGCAGCGAGACCGGCGGGCCATGAGAGCTGCCGTGTTCCTTGGCGAGGCGGGCGCCCCGCTGCGCCAGGTCCAGCATGACCCGGGCGGGCACGTCGTCGAGGTGGGCGAAACCCGATTCCGGGGGCAAGGCGCCGCGCCACGCGGAGTCCATCGAGAAGCCCGGATCGACGTAGCCCGAAGCGTCCATCGCGGACAGGCCGCGCGCCAGCGCGTCCGCAGCCACCGACAAATCTTCGGGTCGCATCTTGCCGACGACGACACGGCCGGCCAGCACATCGAAACCCGTTGCCACCCAAGCCGAAAGCAATCCGGGCGACCGAGCGTGGAGTCGGATGACCGCAGTGGCGTCGAGCCGCAGCGCGTGATCGACGAACGTGGCGAGGTCCTTGCGGTGAGCAGCCCTGCCTTCCGGACCCAGCCACAGTCCGCGCTCGGCTACCTCTATTCCCGGACCCACCGTTGCAGATACTCCCGATGTTGAGGCGACAGTCGCACCAGCCGCTGCTCCTCGATATGGACCGCGGCGAGTTGCGACTCGGCTATGACGGCGGGCTTGGACTCCGGAGGCGCACTGACCGAGCGCACCTCGTAGCCCAAGGTGAAGTCGACCGCACGCAGCCGCTTGGTCCAAATGGTGACCTGCAGAGGCGAATCGGTCAGCCGCAGCTGATCTTTGTAGGTGACCCGGACGTCGGCGATCAGCAACCCGATGGTGGTGATGTCGCCTGCGAACGGTTCCTTGAGGAACGGCACCCGCGCCTCTTCGAGGATGGTGACCATGGTGGCGTGGTTGACGTGCTGGTACATGTCGATGTCCGACCAGCGCACCGGCACGGGCGCCACGAACCCGACGCTCAACTCGACGATCCTCTTCCGCTGGTGCGGGTCATGCGGCGGATCTGCCGGGCGGCCACCGAGATCGTCGCGAGATCCTTTGCCCCGCTTTCCTGTATCTCGCTGAGCGTGCGGCGGGCCCGCTCGACGCGCGATGCGCTGATGTGTTCCCACTCGCCGATTTTTTCCTCGCCGCTTTCGTCGGGCTCCCCGACGGCAAGCACATCGAAGCACAGCGATCGCAGCGACGCGTAGATGTCGTCTCGAATCGCCAACCGCGCCAACGACTGCCAGCGGTCGTGCCGGGGCAGCTCCGACACCGCCGTCAGCAAGCTGTCGGTGCCCAGCCGGTCCATCAGGGCGAAATAGGTGTCCGCCACCTCGGCGGCGTCGATTTCGGTGATGTCGCCGACGTCGATGATGTCGAGCAAGCTGTAGCGGTACAGGCCGGCGGCCACCATGTAGGCCAAGTCTTTCGGTGCGCCGTGCGACGCGAATTCCGCGGCTTCCTTTTCGACGATGGCCTTGTCATCGCCGCGCAGCCACTCCGACATCCGCGGCGTCAGGTCTTTGACCTTCGCGGCGAATCGGTTGACCTCGGCGCCGACGGCCAACGGCTGCGGGCGGTAGTTGAGCAGCCAGCGTCCGGCGCGGTCGATCAGCCGGCGCGTATCCAGCGTCAGCCGGTCCGACAGCGCCACGGGCATGTTGGCCGCGCGGATCTGCCGCCAGATCCCACTCACACCGAAGATGGCGTCGGTGGCGACGTAAGTGCGTATCGCATCGATCGGCCCGACGCCGACGTCTTCGGTGATCCGGAACGCATAACTGATGCCTGCCGCGTCCACCAGATCGTTGACCAACATGGTGGTGACGATCTCCCGGCGCAGCTGGTGCGTGCGGATCTCCGGGGTGAACCGTTCGCGCAACGGCGTCGGGAAGTACTCCGGCAGCCTGGACGCGAAAACATCCTGCTCGGGCAGTTCTGTGGTCAACATCTGCTCTTTGAGCCCGAGCTTGACGTGCGCCATCAACGTACACAGCTCGGGAGACGTGAGCCCGATACCGACCTCGGTCCGCCGGTGAATCTCCTTTTCCGATGGCAGCGCTTCCAATTCCCGGTTGAGTCCGCGTTCTTCCAGGTACTTGATCTGCATCGCATGCACGGGGAACAGGCTGGCCGCGTTGGCGCGGCTGGTCCCGATCAGGTCGTTCTGGTCCTCGTTGTCGAGGAGCACCAGTCGCGAGACCTCGTCGGTCATCGACTCGAGCAGCTCCTTGCGCTCCTCGGCCTTGACCTTGCCGGCGGTGACCAGCGAGTCGATCAGGATCTTGATGTTGACCTCGTGGTCGGAACAGTCCACGCCGGCGGAGTTGTCCATCGCGTCGGTATTGATCCGCCCGCCCGACAGGTCGAACTCGACACGGCCCAGCGCGGTCACCCCGAGGTTGCCGCCCTCGCCGATTACCTTGGCGCGCACCTGGTTTCCGTCCACCCGGACCGTATCGTTGGCGCGATCGCCGACATCGGCGTCGGCCTCGGATTCGGCCTTGATGTAGGTGCCGATGCCGCCGTTGAACAACAGGTCGACCGGCGCCTGCAGGATCGCCCTGATCAGGTTGGGCGGGGCCATTTCAGTCGCGTCACCAGCGATGCCCAGGGCGTCGCGGACCTGCGGGCTGATCGGGATGGCCTTCTGGTCGCGGCTATAGACCCCGCCGCCCTCGCTGATCAGCGACTTGTCGTAGTCATCCCAGCTAGACCGCGGCAGGTCGAACATCCGCTTGCGCTCCCGCCACGACGCCGAGGCATCGGGATCCGGGTCGAGGAAGACGTGCCGATGATCGAAGGCGGCGAGCAGCCTGATGTGTTCGCTCAGCAGCATGCCGTTGCCGAACACGTCGCCGCTCATGTCGCCGACGCCGACGACGGTGAAGTCCTCGGTCTGGGTGTCGACACCCATCTCCCGGAAGTGGCGTTTGACGGCCTCCCAGGCACCCTTGGCGGTGATGCCCATCTCCTTGTGGTCGTAGCCCACCGACCCGCCGGACGCGAACGCGTCACCCAGCCAGAACCCGTAGGACTTCGCGACGTCATTGGCGATGTCGGAGAACGTGGCGGTGCCCTTGTCGGCGGCCACCACCAGGTAGGCGTCGTCGCCGTCACGCCGGATCACCTCGGGCGGCGGGCTGACCTTTTTCGTTGCGTGATCGACGTTGTCGGTGACGTCCAGCAGCCCGGAGATGAACAGCTGATAGCAGGCGACGCCCTCGACCCGGGTGGCGTCGCGGTCGGCCGCGGCGTCGCCGGTGGGCAGCGGCGGCCGCTTGAGGACGAACCCACCCTTGGCCCCGACCGGGACGATGACCGCGTTCTTCACCGCCTGCGCCTTGACCAGACCCAGGATCTCGGTGCGGAAGTCGTCTCGGCGGTCGGACCAGCGCAGGCCCCCGCGCGCCACCGGGCCGAACCGCAGGTGCACGCCTTCCACCCGGGGCGAGTACACGAAGATCTCGAACTTGGGGCGCGGCAGCGGAAGCTCGTCGACCAGTTGGGCATTGAGTTTCAGTGCGAGCACGTTCCTGGCGCGGGCCGAACCCTCGCGAGTCACAAAGTAGTTGGTCCGCAACGTAGCCTGCACCAGTGACGCGAACGCGCGCAGGATGCGGTCGGTGTCCAGCCCGACTACCGCGTCGATGTCCGCGGCGACCGCGGCGGCGGCCGCTTGCGCGTCGCGGCTGGTTGGCGACCCCGAAGCCCGCGGATCGAAGAGCGCTTCGAACAAGGTGACCAGTGACCGCACGGTAGAGGGATGCTCGCTGAGCACCGATTCGATGTGGGACTGGCTGTAGGGAAAGCCGGCCTGCCGCAGGTACTTCGCGTAGGCGCGCAGCAGCACGACCTGCTGCCAGGTCAGGCGCGCGCGCATCACCAGCTCGTTGAACCGGTCGATCTCGACGCGTCCCTGCCAGATGGCGGTGACCGCGTCGGCGAATCGCTCTGCGGTGGAGTCCCGTTCGGCCGCGGTCCTCGCCTGCGGGATCGTCGGATGCGGCTGGATTTTGAACTGGTAAATCCACACCGGCAGTTCGTCCGCCCGGGTGACGGTGAACGGCCGCTCCTCGAGCACGACGACGCCCATGCTCTGCAGCATCGGCAGCAGCTGGCTCAACGAGGCGGTGTGCCCGCCCACGAACCAGGTCAGCTGGGCCACCCCGTCCTCACCGCGCTCGGAGAACACCAGCTTGACCGAATCATCGGCCAGCTCTTTGATGATGGCGATGTGCCCGATGGCGTCGTCGGGTGTGACGGCCTGCTTGTAGACCTCGGGAAAGGCGGTGGCGTAATGCTCGGCCTCGGCGTGCGAGACGGAGCCGTCGGTGAGAATCGCGGCGGCGGCGATCAGGCGGTCACCCCATGTTCGCGCGGCTTCGCTCAGCAGCCCCTGGATGCGGATCCGGTTGGCTTCCGAGACGTCGACCGGCGCGGCGGCGGGGGCGGTATCGGCTTCCCGGGGCAGCCGGACCATGAAATGCATTAGCGCCCAAGGTGATTCGCTGACGCGGGCGGTGAACTCCAGCCGCGTCCCACCGAACTCTCGGACCAGGATGTCCTCGATCTGCAACCGCACCGGCGTGGTGTAGCGGTCGCGGGGCACATAGACCAGGCACGAGACGAAGTACTGCAGCCGATCGGCGCGCAGGAACAACAACGCGCGTCGCTGCGATCCCAGGTCCACCACCGCTTTGGCCATGCTCAAGAGCCGCTCGGCACTCAGCGTGAACAGCTCCGAGCGCGGGACGGTCTGGATGACGTCGAGCAGCAGCTGGCCGGGGTGGATGGGGTCGCCGTCGGCCATCACGAGCGCCTCGCGGACCCGGTGCGAGATCATCGGGATTTCCAGGACGTCCGCGTTCATGGCGGCCACTGTGAAGAGCCCCACGAAGCGGTGCTCGATAACCGGATCACTAGAACCGCTGCCGCCGGTGTATTCGCGAACCGCGATGACGAAGGGGTAGGCGCCGTAGCGCAGGTAGCTGCCGACGACGGACTGTGCCAGGACCAGCAAATGGTCTTCGTCGGTCAATCGCGGGCGCGAACCGGTGCGCGTGCGCAGCACGCCGAGGCTGGTTGACCCGTCACCGGAGACCAGGCCGTCATGCACCCGGCAATGTTGGTAGCCCAACAGCAGGAAGTTCCCGTTACCCAGCCAGCGCAATAGGTCGGCGACATCCTCGCGATCCGGCGCCGAGAAATGGTCGTCGGAGTTGGCGTCGACGGCGACGGCCAGGTCGCTCAGGGTGGTGACCAAGTCGGCGGCATCGGCGGCGACCTGTTCGACGTCGTCCAGAACCCTAGGCAACAGCCGTTCGACCTCGGCGAGGGCCTCGCTGTCGACGGACGGCGACAGCGGGACGTAAATCCAGGCCTCGCCGGCGTATTGCGACGCACCGGGCGCTTTCGGTTCGACGGTGAGCAGGTCCCCCGTCGAGCTGCGGTGCACGTCGAACACCGGGGTCATGATGCCGGCGTAGGCGACGCCGAGCCGGTGCAGCATCACCGTGACGGAATCCAGCAACATGCTGCCGTGGTCGGTGACGACCTGTAGGGCGGGCCCGAATCCGTCGGGGTCGTCCGCCGGATGAACACAGACACAGCTCTTGCATTCCGGGCGGCACTCGCCGAGCCGATAGTGTGCGCGCAGCATGGCGGGGGTGACCATGTCGGCCGGGGTGGTCGCCCCGCCAGGACCGGTTTGTGCGGCTTTCCGTTCGTCAGCGCGAGGACCGCGATAGCTCTCGATGTAGGCCTTCGCGATCCAGTCGGGAATGTCCTCGCGCTTGGTGAACGTGGTCCACGGCTTGAGATCCTGCTTGGCCCCCGGATCGATCGTCATGCCGATTGCTCCCAACTCCCGACGGATGCCAGCACGCTGGTGAAGCTGACACTAGTCGCGCGTCAGCCTGCGGTGGGTCACTCTGTGCGGCCGCGCCGCCTCGGCTCCGAGTCGTTCAACCTTGTTTTCCTCGTATGCGCCGAAGTTGCCCTCGAACCAGAACCATTTGGCCTCGTTGTCGTCGTCGCCTTCCCAAGCCAGGATGTGCGTGCACGTGCGGTCGAGGAACCAGCGATCGTGGGAAATCACCACCGCGCAACCGGGGAATTTCTCCAGAGCGTTCTCCAGCGAGCCCAGTGTCTCGACGTCGAGGTCGTTCGTCGGCTCGTCCAGGAGGATGAGGTTGCCGCCCTGCTTGAGCGTCAGCGCGAGGTTCAGCCTGTTGCGCTCGCCGCCGGACAGCACGCCGGCCGGCTTCTGCTGGTCGGGGCCCTTGAACCCGAACGCCGACACGTAGGCCCGGGACGGTATCTCGGTTTGACCGACCTCGATGTAGTCCAGCCCGTCCGACACGACTTCCCACACGGTCTTCTTCGGATCGATACCCGCGCGGGCCTGGTCCACGTAACTCAGCTTCACGGTCTCCCCGACCTTGACGCTGCCGCTGTCCGGCTGCTCGAGCCCGATGATGGTTTTGAACAGCGTGGTCTTGCCGACCCCGTTCGGACCGATCACGCCGACGATGCCGTTGCGGGGCAGGGTGAACGACAGGTCCTTGATCAGGGTGCGGCCGTCGTAGCCCTTGTCGAGGTGTTCGACCTCGACGACGACGTTGCCCAGGCGAGGACCGACCGGGATCTGAATCTCCTCGAAATCGAGCTTGCGCGTCTTCTCCGCCTCGGTGGCCATCTCCTCGTATCGCTGCAGGCGCGCCTTGCTTTTGGCCTGACGCGCTTTGGCCCCGGACCGGACCCAGGCCAGCTCCTCGGTCAGCCGCTTCTGCAGCTTGGCGTCCTTGCGGCCCTGCACCGCCAGCCGCTCGGCCTTTTTCTCCAGGTAGGTCGAGTAGTTGCCCTCGTAGGGATATGCGCGGCCACGGTCGAGCTCGAGGATCCACTCGGCGACGTTGTCCAGGAAGTAGCGGTCGTGGGTCACCGCCAGGATTGCCCCGGGGTAGGCGGCCAGGTGCTGCTCGAGCCACTGCACGCTTTCGGCGTCCAGGTGGTTGGTCGGCTCGTCGAGCAGCAGCAGGTCGGGTTTGGACAGCAACAGCTTGCACAGCGCCACCCGGCGGCGCTCCCCGCCGGACAAGTTCGTCACCGGATCGTCGGGTGGCGGGCAGCGCAGCGCGTCCATGGCCTGCTCCAGCTGTGAGTCGAGGTCCCACGCGTCGGCGTGGTCGAGTTCCTCCTGCAGCCGGCCCATTTCCTCCATCAGCTCATTGGAGTAGTCGGTGGCCATCAATTCGGCAACCTCGTTGAAGCGGTCCAGTTTGACCTTGATGTCGCCTAGGCCCTCTTCCACGTTGCCGCGAACGGTCTTCTCCTCGTTCAGCAGCGGCTCCTGTTGCAGGATGCCGACGGTGGCGTCGGTGGCCAAGAAGGCTTCACCGTTGTTCGGCTTGTCCAGACCGGCCATGATCCGCAAGACGCTCGACTTGCCGGCGCCGTTGGGTCCGACGACACCGATCTTGGCGCCCGGGAAGAAGCTCAACGTGACGTCGTCCAGGATCACCTTGTCGCCGTGCGCCTTGCGGACCTTCTTCATCGTGTAGATGAACTCAGCCATGCCGCGGTTTTGCCTTTCTGGTCTTTCGGAAATATCCGTCGACCATCCTAGGCACTGCCCAGGAGCACTACGCCGATAGTGGCAGGGCATTGGCGTCGAGCGTGGCCTCGCCGGCAACTTCCTCCGGGACAACAGCATCGACCCCGGGTTCGGCGGCTGGCGGTACATCCGCCACAGCCGGACCTGTGTATCCCGGCTTCTCGATGCGAACGATCGCGCGCGAAACATCCGGCCCCACCGACGTCGCGCGCATCTCGAGTGATGAGCGGCGATTGCCGTCACGGTCCTCGTACTCGTCGGTGTACACGTGGCCCACCACGATCACCGGTGCGCCCTTGCCCAACGCGGCACCCACTCCGGTGACCAACTTGCCCCAGCAATTGACGTTGATGAACAGCGAGTTTCCGTGCTCCCACCCGCCATCAGCGGTCCGCCGGCGGGAGTTGCTTGCCACCCGGAACTTCATGACCTCCTGGGTGCCGACCTGTCGACGCTCGGGGTTGTTGACGATATGACCGACGACGGTAAGCGGTGTTTCGAACATTGACTCAATATCCTTTCGTTTGCAGGTAGCGCTCGTGTCTGGCGCTCATTCAGCCCGGCTGCGCCGACAGACCGCAGGCATCTTGGTGGCGACGAGGGGAGCCTGTGGAGAATGTCGCGACTGTGGATAAGGACGCGGCACCGCGCAGGGTCCGCGTCCGTAACGTCGCTGCGGAATTCGGGCAGGAAATCTCCGCGGCGTTACGCTCGCGGATTTCCACCACGGCTCGGCGTTTCACCCCGCGCCAATTTGGCCAGCATCGCGTTGTAGGCGGTCAGGTCAGCGTCATCGTCGAGTTCAGCCGCCCGGTCCAAGCGCCGGGCGGTGCGCTTGTCGCTGCGCGCCCACTGCACGAGTAGCGCGAGCATCACGATCACTAGCGGCAATTCCCCTGCCGCCCAAGCGATTCCACCGCCCAACCGCTGATCACCCAGCAGGTCGGTGTGCCAGCTCAAACCGAGCGAGCGGTAGTAGTTGGCGCCGATCACCTTTCGGGTGCCCATCAGCACCACCCCGAAGAACGCATGCAGCGGCAACGACCCGAAGACCACGGCCACCTTGGCCAGCGGCGGGATCGGCCGCGGCGTGGGGTCCACCCCGATCACCACCCAGTAGAACAGGTAACCGCTGAGCAGAAAGTGCAGATTCATCGCCATATGCCCGGCGTGACTGCCCACCACGGCGTCGAACAGCCCACTGAAGTACAGGCCGTAGAACCCGGCGACAAAGAGCGCGGTAGCCACCACCGGGTTGGTGAGGAACCGCGACAAGCGGCTGTGCAGCGCGGCCAACAGCCAGTCCCGCATTCCCGGCGGATCATCGCGCGCGGCGGCGGGCAGCGCCCGCAGCGCCAGGCTGACCGGAGCGCCCAGCACCAGCAGGATCGGGGTCAGCATCGAGAGCCCCATGTGCGCGACCATGTGCATGCTGAACATCGCCGGCATGTAGCGACCCACCCCCGACGAGGTCACGAACAGCAAAGCCAGGCAGCCGAGCAGCCAGGCCACGGTCCGGCCCCGCGGCCAGCCGTCGCCGCGGCGGCGCAGCCGCATCACCGCTGCCACGTACAGCGCGGCGAGGACGATTGCGGCGGTGCCGAAGATCAGGTCGAAGCGCCAGTCGAACAGGATGCGCGTGACGGTCGGTGGTCCGTCGAAGTCGTAGCCGATCTCGGCTTCGGGAATCGAGGGTAGCCGGGCAGGGGGCGGCGGCGGGGCCGTGCGCCCCAGCCCCACGGCTATGCCGAAGGTGAGGCCGAAGACCACGGCCTCGATGAGGGCCAGCCTGATCAGAGCGCCGCGCGCTCGGGAAGAGCGCAGCGCAGCCACCGCGGAGCGCCGCTGGCGCCAGCCGAGGACGCCCAGCACACATAGCGCGGTGAATTTGGCGATCACCAGGCGCCCGTAACCGGTGGTCAGCAGGTCAGACGGCAGGACCCGCACCAGCGCGTTCATCAAACCGCTGAGCGCCATCGCGACCCAACACCACAGGGCAATCACCGAGAATCGCCGGGCCGCCACGCCGGTGTGGTCACCGTTGCGCAGCGCGTGGGCAAGCAGAGCGAGCAGACCGCCGGCCCACAGGCTCGCGGCGACGAGGTGGATAAGCAGGCTGTTGGTGGCCAGGTCGTGTGAACCGCCGGCCGACGAGTGCCCGGTCAGCCCGAGCGGAATCAGCGTCACCAGCGACCCGGCGAGCAACAGCGGTGTCCATGACCAGCGCAACACCGGCAGGCTGGCCAGCGTCACCAGCGCGGCCAGGCCGGCGGTCCAGCGCCAGGCGGAGGCGGCGTTGATCACTGAAGCCAACGACCAGATGGTTACCGGGTTGGGGTGGTCGACCAACGGTTGACCGGACACATCGGAGATGGTCAGCGGGACCAGCATGGCGGCACAAACAGCCCACACCCCCGACGCCACGGTCCCGAGGCGAAGCGCGCGGTATCCACCGGCGTCGAGGACGCCGCTGCTTTGCGGCGGCGCCAGGAACGCCGCGAAAAGGAACGACCCGACGGCCAGCACGGCGGCGATCTCCCCTGCCGCCCGGACGAACGGCAGCCCCAGCGTGGTTGCCGGGCCCGGATCGGGCAGACCGGTGGCGGTCAGCGCGGCCGCCAGCGACAGCGCCCCGATCCCGGCCGCCGTGCAGCCTGCCAGCACCGCGACGCCGATCAGCAGCGGCCACACCAGCGCGCGGGGTGTGCGCACTGGCTGCTCAACCGTCATGCACCCAGGGTATTGGCGCGCACCGCGACTACAGCGTTTGGCTAGCCGGGCGCCCCTGGCGCGCCTTGAACTCGCGGGCGACGAACTGCTTGCGTGCGATCCGCTCGACGTAATCGAAATCTCGCAGAATGTCCCGCAGTTCTCCCCGGAAGGCGATCCGCCTTTCGGCGAGGTCGGCGCTGGGTGCGATGAGGTTCTGATCGACGACAACCTGGCGCGCGGTGGCGAACAGCAGCGTCGATACCGATTCGCTGCTCCGAACCCGGGCCTGTGCCACGTGTTGCCGACCGACCCCGAGCGCCAGCTCTGTCAGTTTCTTCTGGCCGATATCCGCGGGCGCATCGCGCAACACGTCGGCGACGATCTCGTACGCCTCGAAGAACACCCGCAACATCGCGTGCGACATCAGCGGACGCTTGGCGGACAGCATCGCGGCGATCTCGTCGCCCCCGGCGGCGACGTGGGCTTCCCAATCGTCGTGCCATGCCATCTCTTCGGCGATGTTGTCCCGAAACGACGCCGAATCGGCGAAATAGAAATCGAATTTCAGCAGATCGCGCAACCGCATCGCCTGGGCCCAGAAAGCCTCCATGCGATCGCCGTCGGCGTCCCTGGCGTGTGCCAGCGCGAGCTCGACGATCGAGGTCTCCAGGAAGGCATGAATCACCGAGTTGCGGTAGAACGCCGCGGCGTGTTCGTCCTCGGGTGCGATGTGCCACACCGGCTCCCGGCCACCATCGACGCGGGTGATCGGGTGTCCGTTCGACAAGGCGTCGACCGCCGCCCGCACACCTTCGCGCGTGCGCAGCCGCAACGCACTCGTCGACATCGGGGTTTGCTTGCGCTGGAGATAGTCGAGCGAGTCCTGCAGGGTGTGGTGCAGCTGGTCGAGCGTCAACGCCGCACCACGAGTGGTCAGCAGCAACGCACACACCAAACCCGTCGCCGTCACCGGCGTCGCCTGCAGTATTCGCCACGCGACTTCGAACGACATCTTCTGCAGCGCAAGGCGTTTGGCGTCTTCATCCTGGGCCAGTGGACCGCCCGGGGCGCCGAGGTACTGCCGCATCGAGACCGCTTCGGGGAAGCGGACGTAGATCTTGCCGTAGTTGCGTTCGCCCTGCGCCTTGATGAAGTTGTAGAGCCAGACGACACCCTCGGGTGTCTTTTCTCCGCCGCGGGCGTAGGCGGCGTACTCGGCGGTCTCGTGCAACTGATCGAAGCTGATCGACACCGGCTGCAGCAGGATGTCTTCGCTGCGGCCGTCCAGGTAGGCGTCGGCGACATAGGACAGCAGGCCCAGCTTGGGTGGCAGCATCTTGCCGGTGCGCGAGCGAGTGCCCTCGATGGACCAGCTGAGGTTGAACCGCTTTTCGACGATGTAGCCGACGTATTCGCGCAAGACGTACTTGTACAGCGGATCATCGCCGATGTTGCGACGGATGAAGATGCTGCCGGAGCGGCGCAGCAGCGGTCCCATCACCCCGAACGACAAGTTGATGCCGGCGAACATGTGCACCGGCGGTAGCCGGTTCTCCTGCATCGCCACCGGCACCACCGCGCCGTCGATGTAGGACCGGTGCGAAAACAGCAGCACCGCCGGATGGGCTTCCAGCCCGGCGCGCATCGCCGCGACTTGATACTCGTCGTAGTCGATCTCCGGGTCGAATCCGCGGCTGAGCGCCCTGCCGAGGACGCCAACCAGGTCGACGGACACCCTGCTCCACCCGGTGGCGAGTTCGTCCAGCATCTTCCCGGCTTCTTCGACGGTTGCGCCCGGGATCTTTTCCAGGCCCGCGCGAAACCGCGCGGACGCCAAGATCTCGGGCTTCACCAGCCGCGGAGACTTGTATTGCGGTCCGAGGATGCGGTACTCGGCGCGCTCTAGCGCCAAAATGGCGCGGCGAGTGACGAACTGCGCGAAGTCGCGCTTGTCCTCTCCGACGGTGGTGTCGCGCCACAGCTGGCGGAGTTCGGAGACCTTGGCCGGCTCGCCGGCCACCACGCGCGCCCGTTGTGGATCGTTGCGCAGGATGTGTCGTTGCTGACGTTCGTTGGGGTGGTAGGGATCCCGGCCAGGGAGCAGCCCGGCCAGCTTGGCGATCCGGCCGCGGTCGGCGGGCGGCAGCCAGAATACCCGCACCGGCACCACCGAGCGGTCATCGCCGGATTCGAGCTCGTCGGCCAACGCCGTCAGTGTCGCGGGCGGCGCATTGCGTTGCGGCAGCGCCAACACCTCGAACTTCGCCTCGGGATTGCCGGCACGCTGCTGGCCCACCCAGGCCATGACCAGCTCCGTCTCGACCGGCGAGGCCATCGACGCCAATACCAGCGAGTCTTGCGCCGTGAGGACTGCGCCGGTATCTGCGGCCGATTTGGTCACGGCCGCCCTCTGGGCCGAGAAGGCTGTTGCGCCTCACCGTCTTTGAGAGCGGCCTTGGACGCGTTCGGACTAGCCTTGGCCGGCTTTGCCTTGGTCGCTGCCTTCTTCGCGGCGGTTTTGGCGGGCCGAGCCCTGGCCTTTTTCGCCGCTTTCTTCTCGGCGTACAGATCTGCTTCGGGCAGCTTGTCGATGGGCCAGTTCGCCAGCGTGTCCAGGTACAGCTGACGCACCTCGGCGATGTGTTCCGGCAGCTTCTCGAGTGTCCAGTCCTGCACCGAAATGGGCGGAAAGACAGCGACATCGACCGTGCCCGGATTGATCGTGCTGGAGTTTCGGGCGGCGACGATCTCCGCATTGCGGATCACGATCGGGACGATCGGGATGCCCACCGCCATCGCGATGCGGAACGGCCCCTTCTTGAACGGCCCGACCTCGGTAGTGTCGACGCGGGTGCCCTCCGGAGCGATCACGATCGACAGCCCCTTCTTGGCCCGGTCTTCGACCGTGTGCATAGTCTCCACCGCGGCGACCGGATCGTCCCGGTCGACGAACACGCCGTCCAGCAACTTGCCGAGCGTGCCCATGATCGGGTCCTTTTCGAGCTCTTTCTTGCCCACCCCGACCCAGTTGTCGCGCACCAGCGCGCCGGCGATGACAGGGTCAACCTGGTTGCGGTGATTGAAGATAAACACCGCCGGACGCTGCGCGGTCAGGTTCTCTTTCCCGATGACATTGAGATGGACCCCACTGATCGCCAGCACCAACTGGGAAAAGGTGGACGTGAAGAAGTTGACGCCCCGCCGCCGGCTCCCGGTCAACACACCGATCCCCACCGCGCCGGCCGCGACCGGGAACATCGAACCGAAGCCGGCAAGCGTCCGCACCTGCCGCCGAAGCCCGACGGGACCGCGACTGTTGAACCTCAGAATCGGCCAGCCACGGCGTTTGGCCACGGCGGCCATCTTCCCTTCGGGATTGGTCGGCCGCGGATTGCCGACCAGGTACATCAGGGCTACGTCCTCATCGCCGTCGGCGTAGAAGTAGCTGTCTTTGAGATCGATGTCGTGCTCGGCAGCGAAGCGCTGTACCGCGGCGGCTTTGCCCGGCCCCCACAAGATCGGCTTCTGCACGGCACCGGTAAGCATCCCGTCTTCATTGGTCTCGAACTTGTTGGTGAGCATGTTGGGGATCCCGAGGAAGCGCGCCACCGGATTGACTTGGATGGTCAGCGCCGACGAGCTGAGCACCACGGTGTGACCGCGGGCCACGTGAGCCCGAACCAGCTCGCGCATTTCGGGGTAGATCCGCGACTCGATCCTCTGGACGAAAAGCCGCTCGCCGATCTCCTCCAGGTCGTCCAACAGTCGCCCGGCCAGCGCCGTGGCGGCCTTGCCGATGAGGTCCTCGAACTCGATGCGGCCGAGCGTGTGGCTCAGACCGGCCTGAACCATGCCGAGCAGCTCGCCCACGCCCATGTCGCGGCGCCGTAGGCGCTCCTGGGTGAGGATGACCGCCGTGAAGCCGGCGACCAGCGTTCCATCCAGGTCGAAAAATGCGCCGATCTTGGGCCCGGCGGCGCTGGCCATGATCTCGGCGACGGAGCCGGGCAACCGCATATCCGGCACCGGCTTCCCGCCCTTTTTGGTAGCGCGCTCGTTTCCCGGCTCTTGGGAGTCGCTCATGAGCCCGACACCGATCGAGGGGCACCGGCCGGCTCGGCGACGAACGACGCAGGCACGGCGTGGGGCGCCGGGTCACCGGCCAGCGCCAGGATCTCGTCGAAACCCTCCAGCAGGCACTGGGCGAACAACTGCTCGTTTCGCACCGATGCCCGGTCGTAGCGCACGGTGATGGTGCACCAGCCACCGCGGGAAATGAGCACCACCATCATCGCCACGCCGGGCAGCGGGCCGATGGCGTACTGCCGCAAGATCTTTGCGCCGGCGATGTAGGTGTCTCCCGGGTAGACCGGGACGTTGCTGGCCTGCACGTCGGCGCCGACCACCGAGCCGGTGATGCCTTCCAGCACCGGTGTCGGCAAGATGCTCAGCACAGGTGCGATGGAACCGATGATGTTCATCGCGGGCTCGTCGCGGCGCTGCGTCATCTGGGCGCGGATCTTCCTCATCCGGGACACCGGATCGGCGGTGCCCAAGGGTGCCGCCAGGTTGACGCCGGTGAATTGATTGCCGCCGGCCGCATCATCTTCGCCGCGCAGGTTCACCGGCACCGCCATCGGCAGCGTGCTGATCGGCACGCCAAGTGCCTCGTGGTAGCGCCGCAACGCGCCCGACAGGCCAGCGAGATAGGCGTCGTTGATCGATCCTCCGCCGGCTTTCGCGGCCTTTTTCAGATCGGCCAGCGGGATGTCTATCGCTTCCGTGCGGGTGGCAAGGCTGCGCCGACGCAGCAGCGGCGACGGGTCGGCGGCCCGATTTAGCACCCGCATGCCCGACATGGCGTAGCCGACTGCCCCCCCGACCGTGGACACGGGATCCAGGACAGCCCGTCCGGCCGCCGATACGGCGCCGGATAGCGCGCCCACGACGCCGTTGACGATGGCGAGGGGTAGGCGGTTGAGGCCCTGGCGCATCAGGTCGTTGGGCGTCAGGTCCTGCGGAATGGGCTGCGGGGGCGTCGGCACGGGTGTTGGATCGCGCTCAACGTCATAGATTTCGGCGAACATCTCGACACTGCCGACACCGTCGGTGACCGCATGGCTGAGGTGCAGGAGCGTCGCGGCCTTGCCATCGGCCAGACCCTCGACCAGAGTGGCCGTCCACAAAGGCCGCGATATGTCCAGCGGTGACTGCAGGATCACCTCGGCGAGATCGAATACTTCGCGCAGCGTGCCCGTCCCGGACACGCGCACCCGGCGCACATGGAAGTCCAGGTTGAAGTCGGGATCCACCACCCAACGCGGTGCCGCCGTCGGGAATGTCGGCACGACGACCTTTTGCCGCAGCCGCAACACACGTCGGGAGGCGTTTTCGAATCGGGTGCGGAACCGCTCCCAGTCCGGTGTGGTGTCGAGGAGCTCAAGCGCCATCATCCCCGACCGAGTCCGAGGATTCGCTTCACCCCGATGCAACAGATAGTCGAGCGGTCCAAGCGCGTCGGACAACTTAACGGTCTCGACGGACTCAGCCATGATCGTGAATTCGACGCGCCATCGTTGTCACCGCCGACCGAGCCTCCTGCCTGCACCCGCCAACCAATTGCCCACACAACGCTAGTCGGGTTGCCGCGCCGGTGAAAGGACGCGGTCTAGTCCGGGACGCGGGGCCGGCTCAGCCGGCCGAAGTGGCCGACAACGGCAACGAACCCGTTAGCGAGCCCGCGCGCCGCCCGTATACGACTCCCAAGAAGTCGGCGACGGCATCGGCGGCCAACCGGGATCGCACCGTCGGGGTGATGTCGAACGCGTGGAAGGCGTTGGCGAGTTCCGCGTAGCCCACCGTGGTGGCGCCGGCCGCGCGCAGCGCCGCGTGGAAGACGCGAGATTGGCCGGCGGGGACCAGCTCGTCCTTCTCACCATGCAGGATGAAGAACGGCGGAGCTTCGCTGTGCGCGTACGAAATCGGCGACGCCGCCCTGAACGGCTCGGGGTCGTCGGCGTAGCGGGCCTTCAAGACGAAGTGCTCGAGGAACGGCAGCATCATCTCGTGCATGTTCTCGAAGTCGGTGAAGTCGTAGACGCCGTAATACGGCGCGGCCGCTTCAAGGGTCGTGTCGACGTCTTCGAAACCGGGCTGGAAGGTTGGGTCGTTCGGGGTGAGCGCGGCCATCGACGCCAGGTGCCCGCCCGCCGACCCGCCGGTGATCGCGATGAAGTCGGGATCGCCACCGTAGTCGGCGATGTTCTCGCGGACCCACGCGATCGCCCGCTTCACGTCGATGAGGTGCGCCGGAAATGTGCTGCGCGGGCTCTTGCTGTAGTTGATCGACACACAGATCCAGCCGAGTTCGACCATCCGGCTCATCAGTGTGTACGCCTGACCGCGTTTGCGGTTGACGGCCCACGCCCCTCCGGGGACCTGCAACAGCACCGGCGCGCGGCGGCCGGGCGCCAGGTCATGACGTCGCCAGATGTCGAGCAAGTTGTCGCGGCCACCCGGACCGTAAGAGATGTCCGAGGTCTCCGCCGCGTACCGGCGGTGCGGCCCGGGTCGGCGCAACAGCCCGCTGCGGGGTGCGCACTCGGATTCTTCGCTGGTCGGATGGCACACCAGGTCACGGAAGTCCGGTCCGAAGCACTCCTCGAGTGCGGCGCTGAGCGTTAGATCCGCACGCTGCCCGGCCCACGTGGCACCCACGCGGCCGATCGATGGGGGCGATACGCGGGATAGCGCGTGCCCCGTCAGCACGTGCGGGGGGAATTCCGTGGACAGCCAGCCGGCGAACCAGCCGACCGCGAACGGCGAGCCGCGCAGCAACAGGGCGCCGGCTCGATAGGTATCTCTGGCGTCGGCCGCCAGTCGCAGTGCCTGGGCACCGGCCCGCGAGCACTGCGAAGTCAAGTTCAAGGCCACGCTCATAGCAACGGCACCCCTCGACATGATGCACACGCCCCGTTTCGGTTAACGGATGTTTACCAACCGGTGTTCTGCGTGTGTCGCGGCTCACACCATAACCGATAAGTGCGGAGCGTCAAGAGTTTTCGCGCGCGTCGCGTTGCCGGAAATTACCGCCGGCGCGCCGTTGGATAGACTGACCTGCACATTGCCTCCGTAGCTCAGGTGGATAGAGCAAGGGCCTTCTAATCCCTAGGTCGCACGTTCGAGTCGTGCCGGGGGCACTGGTCAGAGGGGTTTTCGGGGCGGTTGCCGGAGGCAGTCACCGTTTATTCACCGCTTATGTCCGGCCCGGGGTCGTCACTGACCGTCTGCTCGAGCAGCTCCGCTACCTGGTGATGCATTCGCCCCCGCGACATGTAGCGGTCCTGAGTCATCGAGACCTTGGCGTGGCCGAGGTGATCCGCGCCGATCCGGGCCGATAGACCGGCGTCGTCGATCAGCGTCGCCACCGTCTTACGGAAGCTGTGCGAACTGACCTCGGGCACGTGCAGCTCGTCTCGGGCTGAGCGCCACTGTCCGGCGAAGTTCTCTGGGTCGCGCAGCGTGCCAGCCGAAGACGGGAAGATGACTGCCTGCTCGCCGACGAACGGGAGTTTGCGGCGCTTGACCAACGCCGTGACGGCGAATGCCGGTAGTGGGATGGTTCGACGTCCGGCCGCCGTCTTCGTCTCACCAATACGCACCAAACCCTTGCCACGCTCGCGCACAATTTTGCCTGTGACGGTGATGGTGGCCGCCTCAGCATCGAAGTCGGTCCAGCGCAGCGCCAGCAGCTGCGAGCGACGCAAACCGGTCGCGATCAGGACCGTGATCGGGTCCACTAGGTCACGCTTGTGGCATGTCTCAGAGGCTCGCAGCTTTTTCAACAAGCCGCGCAACTGCTCGGCGGTCAGCGCCGTGGCGCCCCTCGGCTGACCCTTTGACTTAATCATCTGAACATCGCGAACCGGGTTCGTCCCCAGGACGTTGTTCAACACGGCGAGCTGAAGAGCACCGCGGAGCAATGTCCGCGCACGCCGCGCCATCGTCGCGCCGTGTGCCGCGCGCATTGACCGCAACGCCGCATCAATCCGCGCCGGCGACGCCTCACCTACGCGAACGCCTGCGATCAACTTGGCGAGCTTGCCGGCGTCGTACCGATAGGTGTCTAGCGTCCGGACCGAGCGACCGTCTTCGGCCAGCCGCGCGATGTGTTGGTCGACCAGAGAGACGACAGGCGTGTCCAGCCCGATCGCGTCCGGCCCACTCGGCGAACGGCGCTCGGCAAGCGCCGCGATCAGCGCATCCTCGGCCAGCTTGCCGTGCTTGTCGTATTCATCGGCCGGCCCTATCCGTTGCACTTTGCGGGTAACCCCGTCACTGTCGCGATATCGACACCGCGCCAGCCACACGCCGCCGCCCAGATAGTCGCGAGTGATGTTGCCGTGCTGCCCGATCCGCAGAGGAGGTCTACCGGCCAACGGACTACCTCTCAGCGCACACGGGTCTCACCGTGCCTCTTGGCCGGGCTACCTTAGCGACCATCGAACAAGATTACTCAGGCGAAGATGCGCTTTGCTTGGGGAATTGCCTACTTTCCCAGTCGATTACGTCGCTCAGCCGATACCGCACATGCTTACCGAACTTCGCGTAGCGGGGTCCCGTTCCCTTCGACGCCCACTCGGCCGGCGTCTTGGCCGGCACGCCATACCGGTCGGCGAGTTCTTGACGGCTCAGCCACATATTCTCGGTGTTCGCGTCCATGGCGGCCACTTCCCTTCGGGGTTTCGCCCGCGTCTGTCGAATGACAACACTGTAAGCCCGTGTGGAGTGCCTGGTTTGTGCTAATTTCCCCGATCGGTTCCCGCCCTACTGACACACGTGAACCGGTGCTCGCACAAACCTGATGTATGCGCGTCGACGCCCTCGGCTGGCTAGCGTAAACAGGTCGACCCGAGGCGAACTTGCCGCTTGAAGCGGATGGTCAGGTGGAAGCGGGCTGGGCCCACGGTGGCGCTGTCAGTGAGGTGACGGGGCTCGCCATCCGGCGGCGGGGGCTCTTCCAGCCGCGCTACGCCGCTACTGCGCGGTGACCCGCGCAGGACTCGCCAGCTACCCGAGGCTCTTGGGTGGCGGTGGGACGATGGTTTACGTGGAGGACGAAGCGCCCGACGGACAAGAGACGGCCACATCCAGGACGAATCCGTACACGGCCGAGTACAAACGCCGCCAGCAGATGCTGATGGCAATGCGGCCGTACAAGGTGATAGCAATGCTGCGAGAGCTGAACCTGACCTCGTACGCCTTCAGCAAGAACGCCCAGGAGCTCCAGGCGCACATCGCACAGTTCCCCGAGATCGGCAATACCCAACCGTTCAACCCGGATGTCGGAGACCCGTTCAATGCCGAGCTGTCCCGGCTCCTGGCCAATACACTGTCCTCCGCGAAGTCGCTCATCTCCGGGCAGCGCGCGATCCTCCGCGATGTGTGGCCGAAGATCGGAAAACAACTCTCGGACTTCGAGCAAGGCGAATACACCAAGAAGCTGTGATGTGCGTGTAGTCGAGGTACGCGCTGCCGATGCTGGAGGGCAAGAATTTCCACAACGATTCACCGCAACCTCCGCTCGACGCGATCTGCATCCTCGGTCAAGGGGTGACCGGACGGGCATCAATGACCCCTGGGCGCTGACCTATCCCGAGCAAGTCAAGATCGCACTCCTACTGACCCGCCCCACCTTTCTGCGTGCAGCGACCGACCCCGACATCAGCGAAACCCAACATCACGCCCTCACCACCAGCGAAATCGAGAAGATCATCCCCACCCGCGGCGACGCCGACCCGTGGCGCGCGATCAACCGCGTGCGGACGGCCGTCACCCATCTCACCGACCGCCGCCGCGACGCCCGCATCTACGGCGTGCCGATCCGCGACACCTACTACAACATGCTGCGGCTCATCTGAACGGCCTAAGTCTCGGCTTCGTCGCCTTCGGATGCTCCGGTCAGTGAAAGCGGCAGCAAGCCCAGCGCCGTGGACTTTCGCAGATTGTGCCCACACTCGATTTGTACAGATCGATCAGTTCCGCGGCCGTACGCGCGCCCGGATCGGGGCGGCGGCGA
>Ga0306919_10000117_pt1 | contig 30028 bp, 26 predicted proteins | sample flu12Cox44000172_FD_203764 | JGI IMG/M metagenome (GOLD analysis project Ga0306919, IMG submission 203764) | Lab enrichment of tropical soil microbial communities from Luquillo Experimental Forest, Puerto Rico - flux4day.12C.oxic.44.000.172 (v2)... | ecosystem: Environmental > Terrestrial >... | reverse complement strand
CGGGAAAGATCATGGCCAGACAACAAGCTAAAGCGAAATGCCGAATCAACCTAAATCATTTCGCCTTAGCGTTTCGGCTCGTTGAAGGTGTTCTTGCGCGGCCGTGAGCGCGGCTGGCCGGGCAAACGTTGCGGCCGTTTAGGCTGTGGCGGCGCGCCTTGACCTGGCCGCTGGTTTTGGCCGCCGCCTCGGCGCTGGTTGTTCGGGCGTTGCTGCCCGGGTCCGCGCAACCGTTGCCGCTGGATCAGCATCTGCCGACCGATCGTGTGAGTCAGCGTGAGCCGCTGCAGGGCGCCGCGGTCACGCACCGCTTCTTGCGGAGGAATTTGATATGGCACCGCTGCGAGCCGGCCGCCGGGGCCGGCACGAAGCGCAAAGGCGCTCGCGCCTTGTGTGAGCGCGCCAAGGCTCGCGCCTTGCCGATTAAAGACCTCGATGCGTCCGACATGGCCATCCGCGTCGGGATAAAGCTTCACCGTCGGCGTCGCGGCACCGCCAGTCGGTGGCACTTCGACAATGCCGGTCGTACCGCGGATGCCGAGCGTCGCCTCCGGCGTCGCAATCTTCATCTCGCCGGTCTTAGCGACGAGGCTGGCGACAAAGGATGCGGTACCGGCCGCTACATTGAACGAAGCGAGATTGCCGCGGCCGCCTTGCTGATAGACGAAAGAGTCGATCACGATGCGGGTATTGGCGGAAAGACTGAATGTCGTCTCGTCGTCAAAAGTAATGCCCAAGGTGGAATTCACGTCCGTTTGCAGCACGTCTTTCGGGTAAATCACGTCAGTGACCTTCAGTGGCGTGCGAGCGGCGCTGCCGCGCGTCACCGCGGCAGTGCCAGTCAGATTCACGACTTGACCGATCGAATTGTCTTCGGTCGCCGCTGCCGTTTGGTTCGCCGGCAGGTTCTGACCACGCGACACGAGCGGCCAGAGGGCCGGGAAAACCGCCGCACCGCCGGTGAGCCATGTAATGAATTCGCGCCGCCTCATAGGCCCGCCCTTACGGGCGTGCATGGTAACGGTCTGACGCGCTGCTGCAATGCCCGCACGCGATCACTGCAGGAAGGCGGCAAGCTCACGCGCGCCGGGTTTTTTGATTTCCTCGTCCATGCGTGCGTCAGTTGCGGCAATGAGCTTAGCGACGACGTTGTTACGCTGGGCGACGGGATTGTCGGCATAGCCGCTCGGCCGGAAGAAATTCGCAGTCGGCACTTGTTCGCGCCACGCCAACGGCATGGTCACCATGTCGAAGCCATTGCCATCGCCGGTGAGATTCATCATTTCGAGTTCGGCCGCGGTAAGCGCTCGCGAAAATCCCTTTCTGCGCGCAAACACAATCGAATCCAGAAGTTTCTGTGTCTGCAGGATAGGTCCGACATCGAGATCAAGATTAAGCGCGTGCACGCCCAATCCTTTCGGCGTGTTTGCCAAGATCTCGTGCTGGCCCCAGGCATCCGGGACGCTGCGGGCGAACGCGACCATCCTGCGCAATATTTCGATTTTGCCGTCGAGCGATTGTTGCTGATCTGCAAAAATTCCGGATTTGGTATCAAACTGCCTGACGAACTCGTTGCCGTTCTCGGCCAGGATTTCTACCGAATTGGTCGCCAGCAACTGGTTGTAGCCGAGCGCGGTGGTGATGGCGCGACCGTGCTTGTTGTATTCGAGTCCGGCCTCGACGTCGTAATTTCCGTTTCCAGTTGCCTCGAAACCGTAAATCCGAACGATTTGATCACGCGTCAGGCCGGCGGCGAGCGCAATTTTGGCATAGGCATGCTTGAATTCGCTCTCGCTCTGCGGAAATCGCGGCGTGAATTTGAATTCCTGGCGCGCCGCGGCAACAAAGTCGGCTACTAGCGGCACATAGGCGGGACGCGACGGAAGTTCCAGCTTGAGCGGGTTCTGCGGTTTGGGTGGACCGGTATAGATGGGCGGCTGCACCAGCACATAATCGGTAATCGAAAGCTGCTCGCCGCGGGCGCGCTTGGTGTTGCGCAATTGCCGCTTTTCAGAAATTAGATTCCAATACGCATCCGATGCCGCGGCATAGCTTTGTCGCGCTTTGTTGTATTCATCGAGAGCGCGATGGTACTGCGCCATAGCCGAAGCGAGCTCGGGCGACAACCCAACGGCCGACCCGGCGTTCTGAGCGGAGGCGGGCGAAGCCCAGGGCACCGCAAAGGCGGTGAGCGCGATCGACAGGACCGCGGCCAGCAAATAATGCCTTCCCAAGTGCATAACCATGACGATCTTGTTTTCGCGCAGCGCGGGGTGAGATTTGCCCGGGACGATCTAATAGCCGATACTATGACGCAATGAGGGCGGCATTTTTGCCGCCCTCATTGATTCCAATAGCGCGCCGTCAAACGCCCAGCGCGGTCACTATTTGTTGATGGTATTGGCGCCCACAGTGCAGACCGTCTCGTCCTGGGAGCCGGTGCCGCCTGAGCAACCGATTGCGCCAATCAGCTTGCCGCCCTCGACCAAGGGAATGCCGCCGCGCGACGCGATGACATCGTCCAGCGTCAGAAGATAACTAAAGCCGCCCTTCTGAATGCCATCTTCGAATGCATGCGTCGGCCTGCGGTATCGTGCCGCCGTCCGGGGCTTATGTTGCGAAATCGCGATCGAGGCGAGCTGCGCTCCGTCCATGCGGGCAAAGCTGACGAGATCGCCATTGGGATCGACCACTGTGATATTCAGCGCCCAACCGCGCTTATTGGCTTCGGCAACGGCCGCTTGGATCGCTGCCTGCGCTCGCTCCATTGTAATCGGCGTGCCGTAGGGCGTCGCGAATGGCATCTTATCGGGAACGGCGTCGAGACTTGGCGGTGCCACGGGCGCTGCAGGCTGCTGTTGGGCAGAGGCGCCGGTAGCCGCGAACAATCCGGCCGCAAAGGCAATTGCTATCAATGTACGCAACGTCATGGATTTCCCCCCCTTGGTGGCAGCATTGCTTGCGCTGCCCATCGTCATCTTAACATTGTCGCGCAACGAAGAACCAGCCGCCCTCGTTTCCTGTCGCGATCACACATCGCGAGCAAGCATCGGTTGATCGATCGAAACATTTCGTCAACCATGATGTAAAAGACGGCAATGCGTTAAGCGTGCGGGCGAGCGGCGCGCAATGAAGCGTGCGAAGGCATCAGGAAAAGGCAAAAAAAGCGAACGGCCTCAGCCCGAGAGAGAGAGGGACTAAGGCCGTTCTGATGCCGGTTGGCGCCCCATCAATGCCCTACCCCGACACTGCCGTGATTGTGCCGCGCTGAAGTTGACCGATTGTTGACGTCCGCCGTGGTCGGCACCTTTGACCGCGGGCCATCGCGCGCTGGTAAACGACCTCTTTAGATTGAGTGGCAGCGGCACGCAGCTGCGATCAAGCCGAACGCGGCGCCTTTATGGCGTCGGCGCTGAACGCGACAGATTCTTGGCAGCAAGATCGGCAAGATAGCGGCGCCAATTCTCCTCGCGGTTTTGGCCAAGCTCGAACAAATAGTCCCAGCTGAATATTCCAGTCGAGTGCATGTCGTCGAATACCAACCGCACGGCATAATTCCCAACTGAATGCACTTCCAGGATCTCTACATTTTGCTTTCCAGCAACAGTTCGCCGTTCGCTCGGCGAATGACCCTGAACTTCCGCGCTCGGGCTGCATACACGCAAGTATTCGGCTGCAAGATCGAAGCTCTCACCGTCATCGAAGATAACGGTCAAGATCTTGCGATCCTTGCGCAAGCGCAATTCTGTCGGCCAGGGACGCGCCAAAGAATTCATCTTTCACATCGCTCGCAATGCTGTTTCGCAATATTCGTTACTAAAAACGTCACGATCTATTCCAGCGTAATGTGACCGTCGTCGATGACCTTCTTCCATTTCTCGTATTCGGATTTGGTGAAAGCGACACCCTCAGCGAGGGTCGTCCCCCGCGGCGTCAGGCCAAATGTAGCGAACGAGGCCTTAAGTTGCTCATCTTTGAGCGCCTTGGCGAGTGCACTGTTCAGCTTCGCGAGCACATCGGGGGGCACGGTCGCGGGCGTATATATGCCAAGCCAAAGATCGACATCATAGCCGGGCAAACCCGCTTCGGCGACAGTCGGCAAATTGGGATAGACTGGCGACCGCGCGCTTCCGGTGGTCGCGAGTGCAACGACGTTGCCCTTGCTGGTGTATGGTAGCGCGCCGGCGATGCTGGAAAATAGCATCTGTACTTTGCCGCTGATCAGATCAACATAAGACGGACCTACGCCCTTGTAGGGCACATGGACTGCGTCAATGCCGCTGCGCTGTGCCCACATTGCGGCGGCGAGGTGCGGCGTGGTGCCAACACCAGCAGACGCATAATTGAGTTTGCCGGGATTTGCCTTGCCGTAGGCGACGAGCTCGGCATAGGTCTTGATGCCGAGCTGCGGCGAAACGACCAGGACCTCAGGCGAGGAATTGACGATCGAGACCGTCACAAGGTCCTTGAAAATATCGTAAGGCATGGACTTCTGCATGATCGGATTGATGACGAATGCTGGATCCATGATGACAAGGTCGTAACCGTCCGGCGCCGAATGCGCGACATATTCGACGCCGACCATGCCGCCGGCGCCGGGGCGGTTCTCCGCCACGACGGTTTCGCCCAAGACCTCACCGAGTTTTTGCGCCACTACGCGGCCGGCAAAATCAACGATCCCGCCAGGAGCATAGGGCATGATCAAGTGGATGGGCCGGGATGGAAATGTCTGAGCGCGCGCCGGCGCGGCGAATGACAACAACATTACCGCCCAAAGCAGCAGACACAGTGGCGATCGCAAGCGAGTCATTAGTGTCTCCTCAATCGGAAGCAAGTTTGCTCTCCCGAACGGAACGCGTCAAAACCTTATCCTGTCGCACCCTTCGACCGGGCTCGCGCGCGCCCGATCAGCTCGACAAGCTTGGGTGGCGTGACCGGCATCTGCGCTATCTGCACATTGAAGGGCGATAAAGCGTCCTCGATGGCCGATATTACCGCGGCCGCCGCAGGAATAACGCCCACTTCGCCGACACCTTTGACTCCGAGCGGATTATGCGGCGACGGCGATTCTTTGTAGAGCGTATGCAGGCTCGGCACATCTTTCGCTGTCGGCAAAAGATAATCGGCGAATGTCGTGGTCACTGGCTGGCCGGTTTCGTCATAGCCCATCCATTCGAATATTGCGTTACCGATGCCATGGGCTATGCCGCCATGAATTTGACCATCGACGATCATCGGGTTGATGCGGCGGCCGGCATCTTGCATCGCGATGTAGCGTAGAATGCGCACGCCGCCAGTTTCGACGTCGACTTCGACCTCGGCGACATGGCAGGCGTTCGAATAAGCGAGCTGATCGACGCGAAATGTAGCACTGGACTCCAGTCCCGGCTCGATATCCTTGGGAAAGGGGTAACCGGGCGCGCCTTTGAGCACGCGCGCCACTTCGCCAAGTTTCACTGCAAGCTGCGGCGCGCCGACGACGCGGACTTCGCCGTTAACGATCTCCAGATCTTCCTCCGCTGCTTCCAGCATCTGACTGGCGAGCTTGCGAGCCTTGGCTGCGACCGCGGACGCTGCAATCTTCACCGAAGAGCCAGCTGTCACCGTCTGCCGGCTGGCAAAACCGCCGAGCCCAAGCGGTGCTGCTGCCGTATCTCCGGCGATCACCGTGACATCTTGCGCGCGTACACCGAATGCGTCGGCGCAAATCTGCGCTAGCGCCGTGGCGAGCCCCTGCCCCATTGGCGCAGCGCCGGTCGAAACCGTGATCTGGCCGGTCGGCGACACCCGGACATTGCCGAATTCGAACGGTCCGCGCCCCGTGCCTTTCATCCCGTGCGCGAGCCCGATCCCGATATAGCGGCCGTCGGCACGCGCGGCCGCCTGGCGGCGCGGGAAATCCTGCCACTGCGCCGCACGAATAAGTTCAGCCTGGCAGCCGGGATAATCGCCGCTGTCATACTGCACTTGCTCGCCGGCGCGCGATTTTAGAGGCTTCAGGTAGGGCATTTTTTCCGCGGGGATCAAATTGCGGCGGCGCAACTCCGCGCGATCGAGCCGCAGCAGATGCGCCAAACGATCCAGCATGCGTTCCATCGCAAAGGCCGCCTGCGGATAGCCAGCGCCGCGCACAGACGAAACCGGTGCCTTATTAGTATGAGCGGCGATGACATCGATCACCAGCGCCGGAACCATGTAAGGGCCGGTAAGCGTCGTGGCGGAATTGTAAGGGATGTTCACGTCTTGGAGCGCATAAGCGCCGATGTCGTGAACGAGCCGGCCGCGCATGCCGCGCACGCATCCCTCGCCGTCGGCTGCAAGCGCAATTGACCAATATTGATCGCGCTCTTGCGCCGCATTGGTGAAATGTTCGCGGCGATCTTCGATCCATTTGATCGACTGGCGAAGCGAGGTCGCGGCGGCGACAACGGCGACATCCTCAGGATAGACACACAGCTTCGGTCCAAAGCCGCCGCCGACATCAGGCGTTGCCACGCGCAGGCGGCTTTCATCGAGCGTGATGTAGTCGGCCAAAGCGGTGCGAAGATCGTGCGGCTTCTGCGTCGAAGCCCAAACTATTGTCTCGCGACCGGAAATCTCGGCGAGAATGCCGCGGCCTTCCATGGAATGCGCCGCGCCGCGGTGGACCCAGAGCTCATCGCGGACGACGTGCGCAGCTTTCGCAAAAGCCGTTTCGATGTCGCCGTAGCTCACTTTGTACGAAATGACGCAGTTCGAGCCGAGCTCGCGTCGCACCGGCGGCGCGCCTTCCGCACGGCAATCGAGAGCTGCCGCTACGACTTCGTAATCGACTTCGACCAGCGCGGCTGCATCTTCGGCCGCGTAACGGTCGGTGGCGACGACAATTGCTACCGGCTCGCCGACAAACGAGACTTCGCCATCGGCGAGCGCGAAGGCCCAGCTCTTCGCCAAATTAGTGCCGGAATTGGACACCCGGTTCATCCGCCGTTGCTTCATCACCGGCGCAAGATCGTCGAGCGTGAACACCGCGACCACGCCCGGCACTGCGCGAGCGGCGCGCGGATTAAAGCCGCGGATCAAGGCATGGGGATGCGGGCTGCGCGCGAACGCAGCGACTAAAGCGCCCGCCGCCGGAATGTCATCGACAAAGCGTCCCCTGCCCGTCACCAGCGCGTGGTCTTCGAGGCGAAGAACAGGAGCGCCAATCGTAGTCACTGGCCGGCGCTCGATATCGCCTTGGCCGCCCGGGCAAGCACATCTTTGGGCGTGGCGTAGACTTCGGCGAGCAAGCCGTCGATTGTCGGCGCGCTCACCGGATGGATTTCAAAATTCAACTTTTGCGCCTCGCCAAGAAAATCGGCATCGCGCATGGTCGCATCAAATGCCGCGATCAATGCGAGTTTGCGGTCTGCCGGAATGTCGGGTGGCGCCACAAACGGTCGCGCCATGGCCTGGCTCGCTAATAGCAATCGGATGATCTGCAGCTGCTCCGGCTTGGTCACGAGATCGGTCGCCAGCGGCACCGCGGCGATCTGCGGTTCTTTTTTCAGCGCCGCTTGCACGATGATGGTCGCCGCATGACTGGTAAGCCATTCGGCGTGACGCGTTTTGATTGTGCTCCACGACAATCCGCACAAGCCATCGACTTCGCCGCGCTCCATCGCCAAGACGACATCGTTGGTGCCTGGGTAACCACTGACCAGCTGCAGTTTGGCGCCGAACACATTCTTGTAGAGCAGCGCCCAAATATCGGGATCGGCGTCGGCACCAAGCCCGCCGAGCTTGGACGGCTTATTCAGAAAATCGTCCCATGTCTTGATCGGCGAGGAATTCCACGTGACACAAGTGGTGTCGTCATCGGTCATGCTGCCGAGCCAGCTGAACTTCCGGCTGTCGAACTCGACTTGACCGAGTAGCGGCGCGATTCCCATGCTGCGCGAGAATGTGCCAAGCACCGAGCCGTCTTTCGGCGCCACGGAAAAAAGATAGTTGGCGGCGCGAAGACTGCCGGCGCCGGTCATTTGCTGCGCGACGATGGAAGGCTCGCCCGGAATGTGCCTGCCGATGTAGCGCGCCAATAGCCGCGCATAGGCATCGTAGCCGCCGCCGACGCTGTAGCCGATGATCATCGAAACGCTGCGGTTCTTGTAGAAATCCGCCACGCTATCTGCCCGCGCTACATTCGCTAATGCCGCAAGTGCAGCGACGATCAGGAGCGATTTGCTGGCAATGCCAGACCTGTGCATGGAGATGGACCGCATCCTGAATCGCTACACCCGACTGACCCCGACCATGTCCGCCGCGCCGATCCTGTCCCAAATCCAGCGCGCGCAGGCAAGTAAGCGATCGTCATCATAGCGCTGCGCGACCAATTGAATGCCGACTGGAAGATTGTTCGAGCCGCGATGCGTCGGCAGCGTCATGGTCGGCGTGTGCAAAGCAGTCCACATCGCCTGCATGCTCGGATCGCCGGTTGACGCCAGGCCCTTCGGCGGTTCGCCCGGCACACAGGGCGTCAACAGCACATCGATGCCCTCGAAAATTTTCGACAGTAGCGCGCGACCCTGCTCGACGCGACGCCAAGCAGCAATGTAGTCCGCACGCGAGGTTTTTAGCCCGCTCTCGATATAGCGCTGCATCTGCGGCGACAGTGCCGCGCGATGGTTGTCCCATTCGAAAGCCATGCAGGCCGCGCGCTCAAAGTGATTGATCGTGCCGCGCGCGAGCGCGGGGAGGCCGGCGAAAGCGTCCGGCAAATTGACCTCGCGGACCACGGCGCCGGCCTTGCTTAGTGCTGCGGCGGCGCCTTCGACTGCGACCTTTGTTTCAGGTTGCGCTTTATCCCAAAGCTCCGTGCGGCAGAGCCCGACGCGCGGCGGCGTGCTCAGATTGCTTGCGGGACGCGGCTCGTCCATGCGCAATACCGTGGCGAGCAGCGCGATGTCGTCGATCGAACGAGCGATCCATCCAATCGTGTCGATGCTTTCGGCGGCCGGCTTCAATCCGGCTTTGTTGAACGTGTTGTAGGTCGGCTTATAGCCGAAGACGCCGCAAAAGGACGACGGCCGCAGCACCGAACCGCCGGTCTGCGTGCCAAGCGCCGCCGGCACCATAAAATCGGCGACCGCCGCCGCCGATCCGCTCGACGATCCGCCTGCCGTATGCGCGGCATTGTGCGGATTGGTCGTGGCTGAGGGCGCCATGCCGGCAAGTTCGCAGGTTGCGGTTTTGCCGAGGATGACGGCACCGGCGCGGCGCAAGAGCGCGACGCAGGCGGCGTCCGCCGTCGGCCGATAGCCACGATAGATCGGCGAACCCATTTCGGTCGGCATGTCGAAGGTGTCGATGACGTCCTTGACCCCGATCGGCACGCCGTGCAGCGGACCGCGCGGCGGTTCACGATCGAGCGCCCGCGCCTGGGCGAGCGCTAATTCCGGATTGAAATTCACCCAGGCTTTGACGACGGGCTCGCGCGCCGCAATTCGTTCGATGCAATCGCGCGCGACCGCTTCGCAAGTCGTCCCGCCTGATGCGATTTTTGACGCGATTTCGCTGGCACTCGATTGATTGAGTCCACGCTCGACTTTCACATCCATGTCTTGGCGCTCAGTTCTTGCCGGCGCGGCCGGCGGCCGTGCCGGCGAGCTTGCCGAATACAGTGCCGGACATCAGGCCGGATCCCCCCGGATAATTGAAATAGAACAAGCCGCCGACTAATTCGCCGGCCGCATAGAGGCCGCGGATGGGTCGATAATCGGTATTGAGCACTTCGGCGTCGGTGTTGATGCGCAATCCGCCAAAGGTAAAAGTGACGCCGCAGGTTACGGCATAGCCTTCGAACGGCGGCGCATCGATGGTGTTCGCCCAATTGCTCTTGTCGATCGCAAGCCCCTTCGTGCAGCGCCCGTCTTTGATATTGGGATTGAACGGCACGTCGGTTTTCACCGCCGCATTCCATTCTTTGATGGTTTTCAGAAATTCTGCCGCGTTCACTCCCTCGAGCTTCTGGGCGAACTCCTCAATCGTATTGGCCGTGACTTTAGTAATCTGCCGGATGCGGTATTCGTCGCGCTGCAGGTGTTTCACTTTCTGATCGAAAATTTGCCAGGCAAACTGGCCGGGCTGCTGCAGTACCACTCGGCCATATTTGGCATAGGTGTAATTGCGGAAGTCCGCGCCCTCGTCGACGAAGCGCTTGCCGTGCGCATTGATCATGATCGAAAACGGATAAGAATGTTTTTGGAATTGATCGCCGACCGCGAGGTCACCAAATTCCGGAGCATTCATTTCCCACTGCACGGCATGACAGCCTGACCAGTTGCCGCGCGGCGCGGCGCCGATATCAAGCGCCATGCGAATGCCGTCGCCGGTGTTGTAACGGGAACCGCGCACCTTCGCGAGATCCCAACCGGGCCCGAGATAGCGCGTGCGCCATTCCGGATTGGCTTCGAAGCCGCCGCAAGCAAGCACGACCGATCGGGCGCGCAGCTCGCGGACTTCGCCGCGCTCGCGCGCGCGAACGCCTTCGACGCGATTGCCGTCGAACAGCAGATCGACGCCGCGGGTCGCATAGCGAAGTTCGATGCCGCGCTTTTTCGCCGCTTCGGTGAGCATCGCGATTAGACCGGGTCCGCCGCCCACCGATTCAACCGTCAGGCCGCCCCAAAACTTGAACTTGCCGCCGATCTTGAATGCCTGGCGGCCATAAATCGGAATGAGCCGCACGCCCTTACTGCGCATCCAATTGAGCGAGTCGAAGCTTTTGGTGACCAGAAGCTCGACCAGATCGGGATCGGCATGATGTTGCGTGACGCGCGCCATGTCGTCAAAAAACTGATCGGCGGTGTAAGTGCCGAAATCGGTAGTTTCGATCTCTGCTGGCGTGAGATCGGGGACGAGTGTCTTGATGTCCTCGACGTCGTTATAGACGACCCGGATCGAGCCGGCGGTAAAACGGCTATTGCCGCCGGATTCCTCTTCCGGCGCCGCTTCCAGCATCAGAACCTTGGCGCCCTGTTCCTGCGCGGCAAGAGCCGCGCAGAACGCCGCATTGCCGGCGCCAACGACGATCACATCTGCGACTTGCGTTGCCATCCGCGATTACTCCGCCGCCTGCGCGGCGCCGCCATGCGCTTTCGACCAGGCCGCGGGATCTTTCATGAACTTTTCGACCTCCCGCAACTTGCCCTTGTCGAAGGTGCCGCTCTTCTTAGCCACCTCCAAAACGTCCCACCAGGTGGCGAGCGCGTGCAACGTCACGCCAAGTTCGCGCATGATCTGCTTTCCCTCGGGAAAGATATCGTAGAAGAAAAATACGAAGACGTGCTCGACGACCGCGCCGGCCTCGCGCAGCGCCTTGCAGAAGTTCACCTTGCTGCGGCCGTCGGTGGTCATGTCCTCGACCAGGAGCACGCGATCGCCGGGCTCAATATGACCCTCGATCTGCGCATTGCGGCCGAACCCTTTCGGCTTCTTGCGCACATATTGCATCGGCAGCATCAGGCGATCGGCCATCCAGGCCGCGAACGGAATTCCCGCGGTCTCGCCGCCGGCCACGGCATCGAACTGCTCGAAGCCAACCTCGCGCATCAGGGTCGCTACGCCGAAATCGATGAGCTGCTGGCGTACGCGCGGAAACGAGATCAGCCGCCGGCAGTCGGTATAGACCGGACTTGCCCAGCCGGACGTGTAGATGAAGGGCTTGTCCGCCATGAAGCGGACGGCCTCGACTTCGAGCAGCATTTTGGCCGTCAGCTCGGCGACGACCGCTTTATCGGCGAAGCAGGTCATAGCGATTTTTCCATTCCATTCTAGGCGTCATTCCAGGGCCAGCGCAGCGAGGATCCTGGAATCCATAACCACTGTCGATGAATATGGATTCCGGGTTTCGCCACTTCGTGGTGCCCGGAATGACCCCTAGAATACTGTCTCAACTCACTATCTTCCAGGCGATGGTCTCGCCGCCGCGGTAGATCAGCGCGCGCTCGTCGGGCCCGGCGACTTTAACCTCTTCCGGCGCCGTCCACGGCGTCTTTTCCAAAGTGATGCTCTCGTCATTGGGCGGCATCCGATAATGCTTGGCGCCGTTGAGCGAGGCAAAGGCTTCGAACCTGTCCAGCGCCCCCTCCTCCTCGAAGACTTGCGCATAAGTCTCGATGGCGACCGGTGCATTGAACATGCCGGGGATACCGCTGACCGAAACTTTCTTGGCATAAGGATGCGGTGCCGAGTCGGTGCCGAGGAAGTAGCACGGCTTCCCCGAAGCCGCCGCCTGTCGAAGCGCCGTCTTGTCACGCCCGGTTTTGATTACCGGCATCACATACATGTACGGCTTCAAACCGTGGCCGAGCCAGTCGGTGCGCGTGAGCATCATGTGATACGGCGTAATCGTGCCGCCGAGCTGCGGCGCCGCGCCGGCGACGAAATCGACGCCCTCCTTCGACGACAAGTGCTCAAGCGTCATGCGCAGGCCCGGAAACTGCTTGAGCCATTTCGACAATAGCCGATCGATGAATACCGCCTCGCGATCGAAGATGTCGACGTCCGGCGCGACATATTCGCCGTGCATGAGAAACGGCATGCCGATCTTTTCCATGCGTTCCAGCACGCGCGGAATCTTGGCATAGTCGGTGACGCCGAACGCGGAATTGGTCGTGGCATGTGCGGGATAAAGCTTCACGGCGGTGAACAGTCCGTCGCGAAAGCCGCGCTCGACATCGTCGGGATCGGTGTCATCGGTCAGGTAACAGGTGATCAACGGCTTGAACTTCGAATCCTTCGGCACCGCCGCCATGACCCGCTGGCGATAGGCTTTGGCGTCGGCGGTGGTGCGCACCGGCGGCACCAGGTTCGGCATCAGGATAGCGCGGCCGAAATTCTTCGCCGTGAACGGCAATACCGCTTTGAGCATTTCGCCGTCGCGAACATGCAGGTGCCAGTCATCCGGCTTGCGGATCGTTAAGCGCGTGGTCATGGTAGGCAAGCCTAGCCGATGGGTGCCGCGGCCGCAGCGAATGTTTCCATCGGCGGCTCATCGACCATGGCCCCGGTGAGATCGGCGACGCGGGCAAAGCCTCGCTTGCCGCACCATTGCTCGAGCCCCTCGATGATCGCGATCATTCCGGTCGGATTGCGGAAAGTCAGATAGCCGATCATCACCGCGGTCGCGCCGGCCAGCATATATTCGACGACGTCTTCGACCTTGACGATGCCGCCGCAGCCGATGATCGGGATCTTCACCGCGTTGGCGCATTGATAGACCATGCGCACGATGATCGGCTTGATGCCCGGGCCGGACAGCCCGCCGAATTTATTGCCGATCGCGGGCCGGAACGTGTCGGTATTTATCTTGAGTCCGAGAATTGTGTTCGACACGACGAGCGCATCGGCGCCGGCTCGCTCGGCGGCCTTGGCGACGGCGACGACATCGCCGGCATTCGGCGACAATTTCACCCACATCGGCTTGCTGGTCGTGGCACGGATGAGCTTTACGACATTATACGTATGCTCTTCGTGCAGGGCGAAGTTGCCGCCTTTGGGATCGCGCGTCGGACAGGAAATATTGACTTCGAGCACGTCGATCGCGGAGGTGGCGACGTCGCGCGCCATCGCTTCAAAATCCTCGATCGTGGTCGCCGAGATCGAGCCGACGAGTGGCGGCGTGAAGCGTTTGTAGTCCGGGACCTGGTGCACGAGGAAATAATCGATGCCCTTGGTCGGCAGGCCGATCGAATTGATCATGCCGCCTTCGACCTCGGCGGCGCGCGGCGGCGGATTGCCGGCGCGAAATTCCCGCGACACGGTTTTGGCAACCAGCGCGCCGAGCCGGTTAAGATCTATCACCTGGGCGAGATCGGTCGAGAAACAGCCCGACGCCGGCATCACCGGATTTTTCAGCGTCACCGCGCCGATCTTGACGCTCATATCTACCATCCGACCGCCTCCTGCAGATCGAAGACCGGTCCGTCGATGCAGACCCGGCGCAGCTCCTGCTTGCCGTTCACTTCGAAAGTGCGCACACAGACGTAACAGGGCCCAAGGCCGCAAGCCATCACCTGCTCCATCGCCACTTGACCGGGAATATTGTGCGCCCGGCCGAGCCGCTTCATCAACTGGAACAGTCGGTTCGAGCCGCAGGTGAAGAAGGCGTCGGCGCGCTTCTGCGCAATCAGGCCTTGCAAAATGCGCTCGACATTCTCGACCGCGCTCGTTCCATCAGTATCGAGCACGCTCACCACTTCGCCGGCCTCGCGGAACAAAGCGTCCGCCATGACGAAATCGGGATTGCGCGCCGACAAAATCGCGGTGACGCCAGTATCGCGCTCGCGCGCTAATTGCGAAATCGGCCCGAGCGTGGCGATGCCGACGCCGCGGCCGAGCACGACGATGTGCCGCCAGGCCGGATCGAGCTTGAACCCGACGCCAAGCGGCCCGACCATGTTGAGGTCGTCGCCATTGCGCAGCGTCGCCAGGCCGCGCGTGCCGCGGCCGACGCACTTGTATAAGAATTCGATCCGGCCACGCGCGCGGTCGATGCGATAGACGCTCTGCGGGCGGCGGAAGAACAATTCGCCGACATCGGGCGACGGGCACAACAGATTGAAGAACTGGCCGGGCGTGACCGAGAGCGCCTTGGGCGAAGCCTCGACGACGAGGTGCTTGTATTCGTTATTCACCCAGTCGTGCGACACGACCGGGCATAGCGACTCTTCAGCCGGCACATGCGACGGCGCCGCGGCGCTTGCGTCCTTGCCGACCACATAGGGCGCGGATGTAAACGGTTCGCCGTTCATTCCAAATCCTTGAACCTCTAGCCTTGCCTAAGCAGAAATGGACCGCTCCTGTACCGAAATCAAGATTTATTCCAATTTTTGAACAGATGAAATAAGCGAAGGTATTCAAGAAATTAGGTCCCTAAAACCGGCCTCAAATGGGGAAATTACGCCGCCACGGCCGCGGCGGCCGCCTCGGCATCCGGTTGCCGATAGGCTTTGAGCCGCGGCAGGACCTCGGCCGCGAACAGGGTCAGATTGTCGATGGTCTGCGCGTGCGTGAGCTCGCCGCCGTGGCCCATCATCAACAGGTTGCCCATGCCGCCGCAATGTTCGCAGAAGTCGGCGATCTGCGCGTAAACCTCGTCGGGCGTGCCGCAGAACAGGATGCCGGCGGCGATCAAGTCATCGACGGTGGCGGCGTGCATGTTGATGGCGCGGCCGTCCTTGGTGAAGCTCCGCGGCGGCGTCTCACCGCGCATCAGGCGCGCATTGTCCTCGACCGGCAGATAACCGGGCGGATTACGGAACGGCAGATGGACGATGGAGCTGGTGCGCAGATAGCCGGCGATCAGATGGCCACGCCGGCGCGCTTCGTCTCTGTCCTTGGCGACGGCGACGAGGCCGAGATAGGCGAAGCGATCGGCGATCGGTGCTCTGCCGAATTTCGCCAGATAGCTCTTGCGGTAGGCGTCATAGATCTTGCGCGTGCCGTAACCGGTGCCAAGCGTCGCCATGACATAGCCGCGCTCGCCGAGCACGCGCGCTTGGGTGGTGCTGCCGGTCGTCGACCAGACCGGCGGATGCGGCTCCTGCCACGGCCGCGGCCAGATGTTCACCTGGCGATAGTGGAAATATTCGCCTTCCCAGTTGAACGTACCGTCATGGGTGGTCATCGCCTTGAGAATGAAATCGTGCGCCTCCCAAAACCTTTCCATCAACTCGACCGGATTGCGGTTGGAGGCGGCGATCTCGTAGGGGATGCCCTTGATGAAACCCATGTCGAGCCGGCCGCGGGAAATGACGTCGATCGTCGCCAGTTCCTCGGCGACGCGCAGCGGATCGGGCCGGTGGCCGATCGGGTAGCCGAGCACGAGGAGCCGCGCTTTTTTCGTGGCACGCGCCAGAACCGATAACCCAACCACCACTGCCGACGACATGCAGGTGGCGCTTTGATGATGCTCGTTGAGCATAAGGTCGAGACCGATGTCGTCGCACGCCTGATATTCGTCGTAGTAGCGATGAAACAGATCGGCGGCGGTGCGCGGATCGCATTTGCGATTGGGCAGGATGACTCGCAGCGATCCGGAATGGTCGTTCCAGGTCGGGTAATAGGGCTGTTCGCTGAACTGATAGGCTCTCATGTCGCGCTTTCCCGTAGTGGCGTCATTTGCCGCCCATGAAATTCATAATCTTGTCGACGAAAATTCTCGGCTGTTCCTGATGCGGAAAATGGCCGGCGCGCTCAATCGTTTCGAAACGCGCGCCCGGAATCATCGCGCAATAAGCGCGGCCGTAAGCCTCACCAACCATGCGATCGTGTGCGCCCCAAAGGAACAGCGTCGGAATACGAATGCGATGCAGCCGGCTTTTCAGCCGCGGATTATGGAAATAGGGACTCCAGGCAAAGCGCGCGGTGGCTTCGCGGGCGCGCGCGGCGGCAAGCACCTCGCCCGCGGGCAAGGTTTTGTAGTCGCGCCGGCCGGCGTTCGGATCGCTATAGGCGATGTCCAAATATTCGGCCTCAGTGAGGGCGAAAATGTCGGCGATGTCGCGCGTCTCACGATCGCCGACCTTGACGCCGACGGCATTCGCCACGACCAGGCGAGCAAGCCGCGCTGTCGATTTCACCGCGATCTCGGCGGCGATCCAGGCGCCGAACGCGACGCCGACGAGAGTAACGTCGCCAAGATCAAGCTGATCGAGAAGGTCGAGATAGAAATACGACAGATCGTCGACCGTGTGCATGCCGCTCGGCAGCTCAGAGCGGCCAAAGCCCGGATGCGTCGGCGCGATCACATGCGCCGCCTTGGCCAGCGCATCGATCGCCGCCGCGGCCGGTTCGATGCCGTTTTCGGCGTGCAGAAACAACACCGGCCGGCCCTTGCCGCGTTCGATCAGATCGATGCGCGTGCCTTCGACAACAAGTGAATCGGTCGCGGTGTCGGCCCTCTGCAGCATTTCCTCTCCGAGGCTTTTCGACTAAAGCATGATCCTGAAAAGTAGATACCGGTTTTCGGAAAAGATCATGCTCAACTGAATATTGTTCTACCACGCCAAAAGCGTTTTACCATTGCACGCGGTTCAAGGCAGTGCCGCGAACCCGAAGTTCGCTTGAACTTGCGGAGCTCTTTGATGCGAACTTCGGGTTCAAAAGCGCACTACAAGGATAGACTCTGCTAGTGTCCTTATCGATTCCGAAGTTCGTACGAGCGTGCGGCAAAGGCTTACGAACTTCGGAATCGGGACACTGGTGGTCCGATTCTAACATTCGCATCCCTATGCGGCGGGGTATTTTGCGAATGTTAGAATCAAAGGACCACTAGCAAGTATAAAGTGTTAGTGGAGCTTTGGATTTGACATTCGCTCTACGAACTCGCGACTAAGCAGGTAGCGAATGTCAAATCCGCTCCACTAGGAGACGAGAAATGAAGGACGGCGTTACGGTCCACAACGGCATCGCCTATGCCAATCACGACGATGTCGAGCTTTTGGGCGACCTCTACCTGCCGAAGGACGCCAAAACGGCACCGGCGCTGGTTGCGGTCCATGGCGGCGGCTGGATCGCCGGCGTGCGCGGCGCCTTTCAATATTGGGGACCTTATCTTGCCGCGCGCGGCATCGCGGTATTTGCCATCTCCTATCGGCTCGCGACCAAGACCAAAACGTTTCCCGAAGCGGTGCAGGACGTGCTCGCCGGCGTGCAATTCGTCCGCGGCAAGGCGAGCGCTTTCGGCATCGATCCGGCGCGGATCGGACTACTCGGCGCTTCGGCCGGCGCGCATCTCGCGGCGCTGGCGGCATTGAGCGGCAAGAAATTTCTCGGCACCTATCCGCACGATCCGTTTGCCGCGACGGACACTTCCGTCAAAGCCCTGATCGGCGTCTACGGCGTCTATGACATGCACGCGATGTGGACATCGCTGCAGGTGCAAGACGGTCGCAACAGCGACAACAAAGTCGAAAAATTCGTTGGCGCTCCGCCGATGGCGAACCGTCAGACTTATTTCGAGGCTTCACCGATCAGTTATGCGACCTACGCCAACAACGGCATTGGCGTATTGCTCGTCACCGGTACCGAGGACGATCTTGTTGATCCTAAAGAGCAGACTGGAGCGTTCCAACTCGCACTCAAACAAGCCGGCTTTTTCGTGCGGCCCTGCATCGTTGCCGGCGCGCCGCACTACTGGATGAACGATCCGATCGAGGAGCCCGGCAGCCTGTCGGGATTTCTGGCACCGCGGCTCGTCCGGTTTCTGGCGGAGAAGCTGTGAACAGTAGCCCGGATATCGCATCGCGATATCCGGGAGAAATATCGGGCTACAGAAATTACTTCTTCTCCAACAACAGCGTGCCCTCCTTGCGAACCAGCGGCTGGATCGCAGCAGCGATCTTTGCCAACAGCCAGGGCAAAAACACCTGCAAGGTGACATATTCTTCCGCGACATCGATCGTGCCGCTCGCCACCTGGCCGAGCGCGCGGACGCGGAACTGCAAGTGCTCGCCGGTCCAAATCCCCTCCTCGACCGCAAACAAGTGCTGATAATTCGCGCTCGCGTTGCCGAGACCGGATTTAAGACGGCGCACCGCTTCGTCTTTACCCAGGCGGTGCGGAATCGAAACGATAAACGGCGCCGACATGATGTCTCCCTTGACGCCCCACCGAGTAACGCTCCCTTGCCCTATATGGGCAGGGAATTGCGCCAGGGAAGGAGGACGGCGCCGCCTCTTGACGTCCACCTCAGATCGCCAATTTGGCAGCGCCGGATTGCGCGGTCACAAGGCTGCTCAGCGGCCGGATTCGGAACAGCGCGATCATGGTCACCGCCGCAACCAGCATAATCGCCACCGCGAGCAATAACGGCGCGACGAAGGCGCCGGTCGCCTGCGCGATGACGCCGCTCAAATAGGGCGACACGGTTGCACCGACGATGCCGAAGAAATTCATCACCCCGCCCAAAGTGCCGGTCTGGTTCGGCGCGACATCGGTGCAAATGAGCCAGTACGGCACGACATAAAACGCCAAGCCAGCATTGGCGATCACAATCATGGTCACCGCCAAACTTGTGGATTCGGTCGTCGCGGCGATGAGCGTGGTCGTCGCATAGGTCAGCGCGCCAAGCGCGATGAAAAATTTTCGATGCAAGCCGCCGGCGGTCCAGCCCTTTGCGGCGAACCAGTCCATCGCCCAACCGACAAGGTTCGCACTGATGAAAGCGACCACGAACGGTAGCGCGCTCAGTGCGCTCGCCGTCACCAGCGGAATATGCCGGTAATGCGTCAGATATTGCGGCAGCCAAGTCAAAAAGATGTACTGGCAATACGGCAGCGCGAAGTAACCGATATAGAACGGCCACAGCGCCGGACTTGTGACGAGGAGGCGCGGCGGAACCGGCGCCTGCGCGGCGCGCTCCTTGGCCTCGTCGGTTTCCGCATGCGCGCCCGTGGGCACCGGATCGGCGAAATTCCTGGCGAAGATCCACCACACTGCCGCGCCGACCAGCCCGAGAAGCCCGAACGCGACAAAAATGTAGACCGGCGAACCGGTCGCCTGGAGGATCAATCCGGCAAAGAACACGCCTGTCGCCGGGCCGAGCTGCGCGCCGGACTGCATGAAGGCGGCGAACCGGCCGCGCCGCGCCCGCGACGGGATCGCGCGCGACACTGCGGCGATGCTTGCCGGAATGTAAGGCGCCTCGAACGCGCCGAGCAGGACGCGGAACGCGGCTGTCAGCCACAGCACTGTCGGCGCGAGCGGCGTGAGCAGGACCCAGAGCGACCAGCCCGCCATCGTGCCCGCGAGCGTCCGCCGCGGGCCGACCTGATCCGCAATCCAGCCGCCGATCGGCTGAATCACGAGATAGCCGAGCGAGAAGGCACTCAACATCAAGCCGATGGTCGAGGGCGTCCAATCTAGATCCTTCGCCCAAGCGGCAGCGGCAACGCTGAAATTGCTGCGATCCGCCCACAGCAGAACGCTGCCGGCAAAAAACACCGTAACGGTCACGGGCCAGTTGATCGGACGGGCCGTCGCGCGTTCTGGCGTCAACGCAGCGTGCGTCGTGATTTGCGTGGCTGTTTGCATCGTGTTTCTCCCGGCCTCTTTATTCAGCGGCGCTAATCCAATGCCACCGCTTTTGGTTTTTCATCATAGACCCTCACGCCCCTTCCATGACCGGCAAAGTGAGCGCCGACGGATGTTCCGCCGAATGATAGATCGTATCGACGCCGATCTTGTTCGGCAGGTAATAATGGGTCCACAGCACATCCGTAATGACGGAATCGCCGTTGATAATTTCCAGCCGCACGCGGTTTCCCTTCTTGAAACGATGCGCCATCGGCTCGATGGACATATCGAAACGGTAGATTTTTCCTGGCTCGATCGGCTGCGGTTCGGCATGGCTGTGATACGGCTGACGGCGGATTTACTTTTTTGCCGCGATCCTCCGCCGCTTGCGGCATCTGCTCGGAAAGCTTGACGAAAAAATCCATGTCGTCACGCGTCGAGGAGGCAAAGAGCGTGAGCTTGATCGGCCCGGCAATCTCGAGGTCGGCGTCGAGCGGCGCCGTGGTGAAGGTGAGCACGCGCCGCGCCGGATCGGGCTGATTGTTCGGCCCGAAGCCGACCACACCCATCATCCAGCCGGGATTGGGATAGCTGTATGAGGTCTGCGCTCCGCCAGCCGCGGGCTCGCGCGCGAGCGCGCCGTCATTGAGCGAGGTGACGCTCTCCGATTTGGTGGCGCACAGGTGCCACGTGACATAGTGCACGCCCTCGGGCGGCCAGGTCTGCGCCGTGCGCACGGCATCGGCGCCGCGGACGAAATACTCGACTGCAGGACGGTCTGGATAATCCGTTTTTAAACCCTTCAAGTAATGATCGTAGAACGGTAGCAGCAGCTTTTCGTGCAATTCACGGCTGTTGAACTCGCGATTGGCGACAAAGGCATTTACCGGCCCGATCATCTTGAGTTTTTTGGCGCCACGCGCGCGCCGGAAGCCATCGATATTGCCGCGGGTATGCAGATCGACCTTGCCCCACACGCCGATCGAATAGAGCGGCACCTCGATCTCGTGCAGCCACTCGGCGGCGCAGCGCTCGCGCCAGAATGCGTCGTAAGTCGGATGCTGCTGCAGCAGCAAATTCAAATCGCAAGTCTGCTCCTGCGGACATTCGCCATTGGCCGGGTGCCGATTGATTATGCGATTCTGATTCCACCAATAACTGCCGAAGAAATCGCCGAGGATGCCGCCCTGATAGACCGAAGCGCGATACGGATCGTTCAAGCCGTCGAACGCGGCGATGCAAGCAAGCGCCGGCGGCTTGCCGATCGCCATCCACCATTGCAGCATGCAGAAATAAGATTGGCCGATGCCGCCGACTTTGCCGTTCGACCAGGTCTGGCGGCCGAGCCACTCGATAATGTCGTAGAGATCCTTCTGCTCGTTGCGGTCGAGGAAGCGGTATTCACCGCCCGATTTGCCGCAGCCGCGCACGTCCATCTGCGCATAGACATAGCCGCGCTCGACATAAAGGCCGATCGGACCGGTTTCGCGCCACAGAAATTGCGGCGTCGCCGGCAGCGCATTGTTGTCATAGCGGTAGGGCGAGGCCCCAAGCACGACTGGAAACGGGCCGCCGCCGTCCGGCATGTAAAGCGCGACCGCGATCTCGACGCCGTCATGGACACGGATTTTCGCTTCGCGCGGTTTGAGTTGCGGCTCCGTCATTCATTTTCCTCCCCGATGCGTTACGGCAAGTATCTTATTCACCTCCCCCTGGAGCGGGGAGGTCGATCCGCCAACGGTCCGGCCCGAAGTGGCCGGCCCGATGACAAGCTCGGCGGATCGCGAGGGAGTGACAACCTACTCACCGCTTGCATCACGCCTCAAGGCAACTCACGCCAGCCCGCGCATCTGCGGTGCGATAGCCGATGCTTCGCATCGGCGTTGCTTGAACAGTACGGCGGCCGAAGGCCGCCTGTGCCTCCCCCTCCAGGGGAGGGTGAGCGAAAACGCTCTCGCGGCGCGCCTTTGCGCCCGAGCTATGAAAGGCCGCGGCACGTCACTCTTAGAAATCGTCACCACCGGACATTGATCCGGTGGTCCATGCTGAGCTACAGCAGGCAAATGCCGGTGGGAGCATTCGCACGCGCAGCTTCGGCGACTGCAAGGACGAACGGAAAGAACGAACGAAAAAGATTCGGAGGCGAAACGCCGACAGACGCAACGGTCGTTCGCCGTGCCGAAACGGGCACGGCCGCGCCTCCATACGGGAGGCGCACATCTATCGGCGTTCCACCACGGTTCTTGCTTAGGCGACCGAACGCCACCGCTCAGCTTCAGTCCGCGCTACCTGGGATGGGGGCCCGTAAGCGGGCGTTATCCGCAAACCGACCCGTCTCAGTACAGCGAAGCTCCTCGCAGACCGGTCGTAGTGCCGGTCGGGCGGGTACCCGAAGCCGCCCGGGAGCGTTTTCAGCCGAACCTCACGCGCGCCGAAGCTGCTCTGCGTATCGCCGTGTTGACCGCTAAGCTCAAACTACTTGACGGGCCGCCGCATACACTCTGAGAAGCACGTGCCCCAACGCCGCTTCCCGCCGCCGTGGTCTGTCGAACAGCGAACTGCGACTACACAACGTCTGTGATCGTCATCACAGACCGAAATCGTAACTTCGGTCAAAATGATTTCGTGAAGCATAGAGGCATTCGTTACGCGATCAAAATAGGAATTGCGCGAGAGCAATGGCGCGTGGCTATTCTTATTCCTGGCAAAAGGCTGCCGGAAGAGAGGAAAGTTTCCGGCACGCGCCAAGACGCAGAAACTGCAGCTCGCTCAATGATCAATGCTTGGCTGAAAAAGCGACCCGCGCCGAAAAAAGCCAAAGCGTAAGCGGCCTCTCGAACAGAAATCGGCCAACTCGCACAGGGGAGCGATACCCAGTGGTTGATCACCAAACGATTGCAGCCAAGATAGCACTGCTGGAAAGCGTTGTTTGGGACATTTTGGTTGATCGTTTTAATTCTACGCCCAACCCTGTTAGTACCGCAAGGCAATACGCTGAAACGAAACTACCGTCACGACATGGGGTCAAAACCGCACCTGATCTTGAACCTACCCGCGAAGCCGTTTGGCAGGAGTTTTTTGATTCCGTGATCGCGGGCGTGCGAATGTCTGAGGAGCAGGCGTAGCGGATACTACTGCGGCAAGCCGCGACGACACACCGAGAACCCCAGATGATTGCGGTGGCCGCGATGAGGCGTGGCGGATTGCGGCCAATATCGCGAGGTTGCCAGACTTTTTGCAAAAGACTTGATTAGTAATGGTCAATCCATAAACCAATCAAGTAAACAACAAACAAACCGGCAACAACCCATGCCGCAATAAAAAGCGGACCCATCAACCGGTCGAGAAGCGGGCGCTTGGTTGCCACGCGCCCATTCATTTTGAGGGATTGTTCGTCAACCGCCGCGCCATTCTCATCTTCAATCCAAGCGTCGAAGCCCTTATTCCGCTGGTCCTCAACAATCCAAAGCGCACGGTCGGGGTCGTAGGTTTCGGTTTTGATTATCCAAGCGGGCATGGCGTACCTCCGGGGACAAAAACAAATTGAAACGCGACTGGTTGAATCAGAACTTTGATTAAAATCAAAGGACAAAGCGCGGCGGATCGCTGCGAACATCGCCAAGCTGCCGGAGCTGTTGAGAAAATTTCTAAACTGACGCCAGAGCGAGGGGAGCTAAAATAAAGGCCTTTCAAATCGAGGCCTACTACTTCCGCCTAGTGGCGCAATTCGCAGCGGCCGCCGCCCCTATGGGCGACGTGCGCGGCACAACGGTGATGCGACGAGAAGCAAGGTCCCGTGGCTGTTGCCCCTTTGATGTGTGTTACACAGAACCATGCAGCATTTGCAGTGCCTTGAGGATAAAGAACAAAGCTCAGCGAGAAAAGTATCGTTGCTGCGGCGACCCAGACCGTAAACTTAGCGCTCGACATCTAAAGCTCCCTACTTGAACCAAATAAAGATCAACGCACAGGCATTAGACCACCTTGACTTATGTCAACAATCGGTACGGCAGGGGTCACGCTCATGATGCAACGCCGCTTCCCGGCGCCGTGGTCCGTCGAGGATATTGGTGCAGCCTTCGTCGTGAAGGACAGCGCAGGACAACAGCTCGCGTATGTCTATTTCGAGGAAGAGCCCGGCGTCGGGCCACCCCTCTCCCATTGCCAATGATGGGTTGAGCCATCCCTCGCCCATAGAATTTCGTGTGGACAATGTGGACAATTTTCCACAGGGCTCGGCAGCAATAGCAGAAACAACGCCATATTTTTTCTGTGAATTGTTAAATGAGTTGGGATCGCTAATTTTCACCACATATTAGCGCACACAATTCGAGTGTGGCCCGATGAAGAAAACTGGTTTGGCGACTGGAGAACTTGCAAACTTCAAAAGGCCTTCCCTCCGATCTGCTCCGCACAACGGTCAGTAGATCGGTCGCCAAGGGAATCATAGTTGGCGTGCATGACCGCCAATCGTGAGCCGTCTAATCAAAGCTTTGAAATTGACAGGGATGCGACGGTCTGTACTGCGAGCCGTCGCTTCCTTGCCGTTCTGTGGGGGTCTCAGGAACGCCGCATTGGCTTCGCGATCGAGACAAGAGGGCGGACCCGCAAAGCCTTCATTGCCAGTGATGGGTCGAAATGATGGGTGTGCAACAATGACACCGCGCCGCTTAGCGCGACCGACAGATACGGATGTCGACGTCACAGAAACTGGAACGCGAGCAGATTCCTCCGCGCTCAAATCCCAGATGTACGGGCCAGCGCGATGCTCTGTCCGATTGAGCTACGCCCGCTTTTTATGCAACGCGGGCGATTTTCCCTCACAATGGGGAGGCCACTGACAAACATCATCACCGTTTTCCCCGATACCCACTGATCATCCTCTGGACACAGTCGCGACGAGCGCTCACAATTACAATGCGACCAAATGAAGAAAGTCGGTCTGGCGGACTAGCGGACTTCAAGTGGTCTTCCCTCCGCATCTGACCCGGAAACGGAAGCAGATCGGACGCCAAGGGAATCATGGTTGGCGTGCATGACCGCCAATCAGTGAGCCACGTCTAATCAAAGCTTTGAAACTGACAGGGAGGCGACGGTTTGCGCAGCGAGCCGTCGCTTCTTGCCGTTCTGCTGGGCAGTTTCAAGAACACCACAAAGTCGCTTAGAACATGCGGCGAAATTGCTCACGCGCGATGGGGCGGTGGGACTCATGTTTCTTTGAAACTATAGCCAACACCGTATAGCGTCTGGATCGAGTCAAATTCGGAATCGCTGGCCCTAAACTTCGTGCGCAGCCGCTTGACGTGGCTGTCGATGTTTCGTGCGTCCACATTCGTCACGCCGTCGTAAGCCAACTCCATCAATGCATTGCGGCTCTTGACCACGCCGGGGTGGCTGGCCAGGGCATGCAAAATAATAAATTCAGTGACAGTGAGTACCACACGCTTGTTTTTCCAGGTGCAGGTATGGCACTCAACGTCCATTCGTAAAGCCCCGCGCTCCAGGATGTTGGTGATTCTCTTCGAAAGCGTTCCGTCTTTCGGCGACGCCCGACGCAGCACGGTCTTGACCCGCTCGACCAACAGGCGCTGCGAGAACGGTTTGCGGATGAAGTCATCGGCACCCGTTTGAAAGGCAAGTACCTCGTCGCTCACCTCTTCTGCGGAGGTGAGGAAAATCACCGGTAGATTCGACTTTGCCCGGAGTTGGCGCAGCGTCTCGATCCCATCCATATGCGGCATCTTGATATCGAGAATGGCCAAGTCCGGCGGCGCCGTTCGAAAACCTTCGAGGGCCGAAGCCCCATCGGTGTAAGCCGCAACATGATAACCTTCGGCCTTCAGTGCAGTTGACACCGAAGCTTGGACATTGCGGTCATCATCGACGAGAGCGATTGTGGGCATGGCGTTTTGAGCCGTGTTGTCGACCATGAGCATAATCGACCGAAGTCAAGCCTCCTGTGATCGTGATCACACACTCGCGCGACGAGCCGCGGCGGATTGCGGCTAATATTGCGAAGCTGCCAGAGTTATTGAGCCACCGCCGAACGCAGGGAGTGCGATGTGTTCGTAACTGGCGGTCCAGTTGAAACTAGTCACCGGGAACATTGTCGCAGTCAAAGCTCGGTCGCCAATCCAAACGAAAGACCCCACCACAAACTGAACAGCAAATGAATAGCGAGAGCGGATTCCAGCCGTAATTTGAAAGTATTCCGTGCCAATAGGGGCACGTTATGGCCATTGGGGAGTGAGAGATGATTAGGGCAGTGGGCTATCTTCTGGCAGGGGCATTGGCAGCGAGCGCTTGGACGGTGAGCGCCGAGGCAGGCAACGGGAACCCGACCGGCGGCAACTTTGCGGAAAAACATCCGCGGCGCAACGAGGTCAATACGCGGGTTGATAATCAGCGCGAGCGTATCAACCAAGGCCTTAAGAACGGCAAGCTCACTGGGCAGGAAGCGCAGCAGCTCCGCGCCAACGACCGCGCTATCAAGCAGCAGGAGCATGCCGACGTGAAAGCCAACGGCGGGTATCTGACGCGGGCGCAGCAGAAACAGATAAACCAAGAAGAGAACGCCAACAGTCAGTTGATCCACGACGAGAAACACCCGCAGTAGCCGAACTGCCGAGCCTCGGCGATCTACGGTGAAGTATCCCTACGCGCGGCGACTGCCGGCCGCGCGTCTCCTTGAGGTCAACCGCCGACGTCGAGAGCCCCGTAAGGGGTCTTGATGTGATACCGCTTGCCCTGCGAACCCGTATCAAATCGAAACGTGCCCTGCGTCGCCTCTACAGCGGTGGCACCGTCAGATTTATTTGGATTGTTGTCGGCTCGACCGCTCGACTTTGGGCCATTGCTATTTTTCCGGGAAGCGTCCGTTCGTACCGTCTGCAGCGAAGACAGGTCGTTTCTAGATGACGGGGCCCCTGCATTGACTTTGGGTTGAGGGTTTACAGATGCGGGTTTGCTGATCCCTTGGCTATTCGCCATCGTAGATGCCATCGTGAAGAGTACGACCAGCGGCAACGGGGATTGCCGTCTGTGTCTCTTGGGGAGAGTAGAGCCAGTCACTGCGAAATCTCCCTTGTGGTTGTTGCGCCTGTCCCAAAGAACTCGATAAGCGATAGTCTAGGTCTTCGCAGCAGATTGTGATGGTTGTCACTCATTGGCCTCTTGGCTTTGACAGTTGCCGGTCTGTAACACTCCCGATAATTCAATCGGCGGCCCCTGATTGGCCCCTGCCTACCCACAATTGGCGATAGGATTTAACGGTCCCATTAGAGGGTTATGAGGATGGGCTGACGGGACGTTTTCCTCCTCTGGATCGGGGCCGTCTCAATTGCGATGAGGCGGCCTCTTTCTATCGGGCGCGAGCCATGTACAAAGAAGCGTTCTTCAAAAAACAGATCGAAGAATGCCGCGAGCTTGAGAGGCACGCGGTGAACGCGGAGGACCGAGCGTTTTGGGCGCACGCCGCTGGGCGTTGGGAAGAGCAACTTCGCTCCCGATTAGGCCCCATGTAAAGGTGTGGCCTAGCCCAGCCACCAACCAACAAAATCGATCGTGTACGGTGCAGAGGCTTGTCTCAGCTATCTGAAGAAGTCCCCTGGCCTTATCACAGGCCATTCCCTTCCATCGCCTTGTGCTTGCCGAACGCAACGCAACTTCCCATTCGGCAAGGGTGTAGTACTTATCAACAGCGATGGTGTCGGCAACCTTAAAGTGACCGTGGGTCGTGCAATAGAAGCCAATTGCGTCGCCGGAACGGGAAAGCTGTTGCGCTGGAGATTTGCAGATCGGGCAAAGGAGGGCCATTGGGGACTAAGGTCGAGAGTGTTGTTCGGTTACCGCCGCCCGCTCAATACCACGTAAGCCCATGCAGCCCACAACGCAAAGAAAACGATCCCCGTTGACGTTATGGTTAGTTTGAAACTTCGAGGATCGACCTTGTAACCTAACTTCTCCGTCACCCAAAGGAAGCTGTTAACGTAGATAAATGCACCAAGGATTGCGAGAGCCCCACCTCCGAGAGCTATCAGAACCACCTGACCGGATTTGTTATGAAAATACTGATTGAGTGCGAAAACCACGACTGCAACCCCAGCTAACATGAAATAGCCCAATCGCCTTTCCCATTCCCTGCGCACCTGTCTGAATGAAATCGGAGCTTGCTCGCGGCGCGCCTCATCAATCCTCCCTTGCTGAAGAAGGTATTCCCGAATTTGCTGGTCTATAGGCAACTGTTGAACCATCGGCATCTCCGCCAATACTATTTTTGCCTGAGGCGCTTTCGCGCTGCAAGTATCGGATCGAAGTCGGTGAGTGTGGGTCGAGGAATTTCCCACAGAATTTGCGAAGAGGTATGGCGGCACGCTTCGGCGTCCGCGCCAAAAGAAAAGGCCGCTTGAGCGGCCTTAGTTTTTGAGGATTGGAATGTCCCACATCCTCACAAAGGACCATTCCTGAAGCGGTTAAAGCATGTAGATGCTGTGGAAACCTGTGACCCATGTCACAAATTCAGAATTGTTACATTTGTTACATCCTTGTTACACGCGGGCAGATGATTTCCACACGCAATATAATTTTATAGCGCGTGGTATGGGTTGAGGAATTTCTCACAAAATTTGCGAATTGGATCGCGTCCGATCTAATAACTGAGCTGCTTAACCGCTAATGGATCAAATCGAATATAAGTGTTTTTGCTGCTGACCCGTCGCATTGCAGTTTAGATCAAACTGCGGAGCCATTCCTGCCAAAGTCACTGTGCCATCACCGTTCGTAATTGGACCCGAAACGTCATAGCTATGTCCATTTCCACAACGTCCTGCAAAAACAACGACCTTACCTTCATAGGTCTCATTGACCTTCTGACCGTCTGCATACATGGCTGTGCGCCTAGTTTTACAAAGTCCCGCTTGGCTCAAGAAAGTAGAACTGCCGCCTACCTCCCTGTGATTTGAGATAGACCGTGGATTCGCCAACGGTCCACTCGCTGTGTCCAGCCGCATCACTACATATTAGCATCGTTTGATGCGGTTTTATTTTCCAAAGTAACAACCCTGCAAGCCTCTCATGGCTGATGTTTTGACAGTGATGCTCCTCTCAGTTCGGAAACCAGAGGTACCGCTTGGCCATGCCGGCCACAGTGTTCGGCCGCCGCCTATTCTCCCGCAATTCGCTCGTTGGAATAGTATTGCTTGAGATTTTCGTGGTTCACCAAATTATCCGGACGATAGAGTTTGATCTGGTAGAAGTGCTGGACCTTATCGGCAGCAAACCGTTCATAAACGGATCGGTGCAGTATTGCATCGGGATCAATTTTTCGCAGCGCCTTGGTCCATTTCAACGCTCCCCAGAAATATCCAGGCTCACGAGCATCGTGCTGCGGACCGCACGGGTCTGAATTTAGTTGCAAGTAATGTCTGTCGACTTTAATGCCGTTGCTATCCGGGCTGCTGGCGTCCGGAAGACTCTCAGCGGCGTGAACCATCCACTCGAGCGCGATGTCCGACAGCCGCGACTCGTTCTCGGCATAGCCTCCGCCGATGTCGGAGTGCACTCCGGCAAACCAGATTTGGTCGAGCCAGTCGGGATAATTATCTGGCCTCGGAGGACCGGTGTTCCTTGAGCTGCCCCATTCAACGCGAGCGAAATCCGCCCTGTTCTCGTCGATCGACAGAGCGTGCCGAGCGTACCACACCGCGTTATCCAAATGCTTATCGTAGAACTGCATTTTGGCTGCTGTGAAATGAAGTGTCTGCCAGAATGTATAGCCTTCAAGTCCGATTGCATATTGTATGTGGGCGATCGCGTACCAGACGCCTGCAACAATAATTGAGAGCGTGACTAAGGCAGCAAAGGTTGGCCAGAACGCAAACATAAAAGATGCCTGTATGAAGCTAACGACCGCCAGGAATAGCAATAATGCGCCAACGGTGAGGGTTCCAACGCGATAACTGCCTAATGACGCGACTGTGTCGAATACACC
>Ga0306919_10000099_pt1 | contig 32467 bp, 28 predicted proteins | sample flu12Cox44000172_FD_203764 | JGI IMG/M metagenome (GOLD analysis project Ga0306919, IMG submission 203764) | Lab enrichment of tropical soil microbial communities from Luquillo Experimental Forest, Puerto Rico - flux4day.12C.oxic.44.000.172 (v2)... | ecosystem: Environmental > Terrestrial >... | reverse complement strand
TCAACGGATCACTGATCCAGCGAGAGCGAGATCCTGGTCGACATTTTCACCGCGCGCGTAGAGCATGCCTAATCCGGTTTGTGCTTCGGGATCGCCCGCCTCTGCCGCCCGTTGCAGCCACGCCAATCCACTCTCCGGATCTTGCGGCACGCCCTCCCCGCTCAGATAGAGGTATCCGAGGCGGATTTGTGCGATCGTCAAGCCCTGCTCGGCCGCTCGCCGATACCAGTCCGCCGCCTTGGCCGGATCGTGGGCGACGCCAGCTCCTTGCAGATGGAACGCAGCGATATTTACCTGAGCAGTCGGATTGCCTCGTTCGGCAGCCTTTTGAAACCATTTGGCCGCCTCGCTCAGGTCCTGGGGCACGCCATCGCCACGCGCGTAAAGGCGTCCCAGACAAAATTGAGCCTCGCTATCGCCGGCTTCTGCGGCACAGCGATACCATTTTGCCGTCTCGATTATGTTCGGCTCGGCTACTAGGCCGCTCTCGTACAACTGCGCAAGGCGCAGCGCCGCCACGACGAGACCCAGCCGTGCGGCTTGGCGAAGCAGGGTTTCAGCCTCAGCCTTGTTGCGCGGCCGGCCGTCACCTTCAAGGGTCAGCAGCGCCAGGTTGTATTGCGCGCGCGCATTACCCTGCTCGGCGGCGCTGGCAAACCATTCGGCGGCTTTTGAGGGGTCGCGATCAACGCCTTGTCCTGAGAGATACATCAGCCCGAGCGCCGCTTGCGCCGATGCATTACCTTGTTCGGCCGCCCTCCCATACCAGCTCGCGGCAATCGAGAGATCATTCTCCACGCCGAGACCGTTGGCATAGAGGATGCCAAGACCGAGCTCCGCGGCGGCGCTGCCCTGTTCGACGGCGAGCTGGTACCAATGCAGGGCCGCATTGAAATCGCGTTCACAGCCGATCCCGCGGGAGTAGATCAGCCCGGTATTGGCCTGCGCGTCAGCGATCCCCTGCTCAGCGGCAGCACGGCTCCAGCGCAGCGCCTCGCCCGCATCCTGCGTCACCTCGATGCCGTTCGGGAAGAGCAGCTCCCGATTGCGTTGAGCGGCTTCCTCATCGCGCTCGGCGGCTGTCCGGTACCAGCTCGCGAAACTCTTTGTACCCTTCGCGCGATTGCCGTCGAGATGCAGCATACCAAGCTCATGTTGCGCCGCGGCGTGACCTTGCTCCGCGGCGCGCTGGTAATGAGCTGCTGCATCGGCGAGGCTGGCGAGGACGCCGTGCCCGCGGGCGTAGAGGAGTCCCAGACGATACGAGGCTTCCGAATCCCCAGCTGCTGCGGCGACTGACCATTCTCTGAGAGCGGTGGCGTAATCCGCTCGTTCGTATGCACGCCGGCCGCGCTCCACCGCACACCGGGGCCGACGGAGATTGATTTCTGGCAGCCTCATCACGGCTCGCGCATGGCTTCATCGATGTTGCGGACTACACCTCGTAACAGATAGATGAGTACCGAGCGCGTTCCGACCTGAATATCCCCGGTTAGGGTCATGCCGGGTACGAGCCGAAAACTAACTGGAACTTTTTTGAGGTTGACCTCGGTGAGTGCAATCCGCGCCTTATAATAAGGATCCACGGGGCTGCCGTTGTCGTCCTGTGTAAATGCGCCCTCGCTGATCCAGCGCACCGTGCCTGCTGCCGTGCCGTGCTCTATGAAATCGAAAGCATCGAGCTTCAAGGTCGCGCGATCGCCGGCGCGAGCAAAACCGACATCGCGGGCCGCAATGTGAACTTCTGCCTCGACCGGCGAACGCAGTGGTGCCAGCGTGATGAAGGGGTCGCCCTCCTTCAGCACTGAGCCCACCGACAGTTTCGCCAATGTCAAAACGACAGCATCTTCCGGCGCCTCCAAACTGACCAGATCGTGGTGTTTGGTCGCCTTCGCCAATTGCTCCCGGGCGGTGTCGAGCCCATTCTTGGCGGTCACCAGTTCCTGGCTCGTTTGTCCAAGCCACTGCTCGACAAAGGCATCGCGGTTGGCCATCACCGACGCGAGTTGGTGCTCGCTCTCATCAATCCCATTTCGATCGAAATCTAGGTTCCGCAACATCTCTACTCGCTGATCGGTAGCGGTGAGGAGATTTAGGCGGCTGCCGAACTGGCTCGCCGCCAAGCTTGCGCGCATATTCTCGATCTCGTGCGAAATCTTGACGCGATCGTCATAGTGAGCCACGTCGTCTTTGAGTTTACGGATCGTGGCTCTATTCTGGGCGATCTGTTCATCATACGCGTGGAGCTGCGCGTCATACTGCTGTTTGCGCTGCAGGAAGTACTCCTTCTGAAGCGCCAGGTAGGCGGCTTGCGGCGTCGTTCCGGCAGCGGGATCGAACTTTTCGCGTGCCAGCTCCGCCTCGGCGCGAGCGACCTCGGCATCGAGGCTGGCAATCTGCAGCGTCGCTGCAGTCACATCGGCAGCCGTGAGCGTCGGGTCGAGCGTCGCCAGGAGTTGACCGCCCTTGACGCGCTCGCCGGCCTGCACGTCGAGGGTCTTGATGATCGACGGATCCAGTGCCTGGAGCACGATAGTCGGCTCTATTGTCACGATCTGGCCGGCGGTCGACGTTATCACTCTGTCCATCGGCATAAAGACAGACACCGCGAGCAAGGAGAGAAACAGCACGGCGAGCAAATGCAGCGTCAGACGAAGCCGAGCTGGCTCGGGGTCTTCCCGGATCTCCGCCGTCTCAGACTGAAAGACTCGGATCAGCGGATCCGAGGATTGTTCATGCCGCATCGGTGCGAGCCGGAACGAGCCCATGCACGGGCCTCGGTTGCAGATGTTGATTTTGCTGATACCAAAGCCCGCGATAGATATCGCAGCGCTCGAGGAGCTCGTCGTGACGACCGATGTCATAAACGCGGCCGCGCTCGAGTACGAGGACTTTATCGGCGCGCACCAGCACGGAGAGCCGGTGCGAGATGATAATGAGGGTGCGGCCCTTAGCGATGCGCAACAGATTGGCGTTGACGATGGCTTCGCTTTCGGCGTCGAGCGCACTCGTTGCCTCGTCGAGGATAAGGATACGCGGATCGCCGATCAGCGCCCGGGCGATCGCGAGGCGCTGGCGCTGGCCGCCCGAGAGATTGGTTGAGCCTTCCTGGATATAGGTTTCGTAGCCTCGCGGCAGATGTTCGATGAACTCCTCGGCGCCGGCGAGCCGTGCCGCAACCACGATGTCCTCAAAACTGGCGTCGGGCTTGGCGGCAGCGATCGTTTCGCGAATCGTGCCGCTGAACAAGAAACATTCTTGCGGCACCACGCCGAGGCTCGACCGTAGATGGTCGACGTCGATCTCGCGCAAATCGTAGCCGTCGATCTTAATCAGTCCCTCATAATTGCTGTCCAGCATCTGCAGAAGGCGGGCCACGGTTGTTTTGCCCGAGCCGCTGCGCCCCATCACCCCGAGTATCATCCCGTCGGGTGCCTCAAATGAAACACCGTCGAGCGCCGGCCGGCTAGCGCCACGATAACGGAAGCGCACGTCTTCGAACTCGATGCGGCCCATTAGTGGCGTGCGGATACCGAACCGGGAGCGACCCTCTTCGGCCGGCCGGTTGACGAGCGCCGCAATAGTTTTGACCGCGATCTGCGCCTCATCGTACTGCTCCAATAAATGTGACAGCTGGATCAGCGGGGCGGCCATCCGTTGCGTCAGCATCATGAACGCTATGAGGGCGCCGATGTAGAGTTGATCGTTGGTGGCTATCGCGAGATATACCGCCAGTGCGAAGACGCCGGTCACCATCAGCCGTTCGAGCGGGGTGACGACGGTTTGGATCACATTGGCTGTACGCAGTTCATCGAGGCGTAGCCGTGCCGCGGTTGCGACGCGTACGTCCCATTCGTGACGCTGGCGTGCGTCGAGCGCCAACGACTTTACAGTGCGGATGCCTTGCAGAGTTTCGACCAGAAATGCGTTCTTCGCCCCCTCTGCCCGGAACACCAATGCGCCCCTGCGGCGCAGCATCGGCAGCATCCACATGATCCAGAGGCAGATGACCCCGGAGAAAGCCAACACCACTCCCGTCAATATGACGCTGAAGAAGAACATTATTGGCAACATGACCACCAGCACGAAGCTGTCGAGGACCGTGCCGAACAGCTGCCCCGTCAAAAAACTGCGGATCTTCCACATCTCGTTCATATCGCGAGTGATCACGCCGGTCGATGAACGCTCGAAAAAATCGAGTGGAAGATTGAGTACCTTGTCGAACATAAACGCCGACAAGCTTGCGTCGACGCGTGCGGTCACATGAATCACGAGAAAGCGGCGCATATATCCGAATGCGGTCTCGAAGACGATCAGCACCAGCATCGCCACGCACAGCACAGCAAGCGTGCTGAAGCTTCGATAGTAGACGACCCGGTCGATCAACAGCCGCCAGAATATGATTGGCCCCAGCGTCAAGAAGCTGAGCACGATAGCGGCTACGGCGATATCGCGAGCAATGCGCCGGTCACGCAAGAGCTGAGCGAAGATTAAGCCCAGCCCGAAAGGCTGATCCTCATCGCTTAGGCGATGATCGCGCTTGAGCAGGATGACATCGCCGCACCATCCCAGGCTCAGCCGCTGCTCATCGAGGGTCAGTAGCGTGTGCTCTCCGGCGGTAGGGTCTTGCAGCACGACGTGCGGCGGCTGAGCCTTATCCTCAGTGCGCAGGAGAACCATGGCGCTGCCGTTTTTCAGCAGCAATATAGCGGGTAACGCCGCACCCAAGCGCATCAGCTTGTCAAAGCTGAAGCGCGCTGTCGCTACTCGCATTCGATTAGCGCGCGCCATTTGCAGTAGCTGATCGAGCGAGGGGCCCTCTCGGCCGATCAGGTGATCGCGGCGCAATTGAGGCGCGCTGAGGTGAAGCCCACGATATCGGGCCACGATGACCAGAGCGTCGAGCAGCGATGCTCCCGCGCCAGAGGCCGCGCTCTGAGCTTGCAGTTCGTCGACGGCAGTCATTGTGCGTGCGTCGGAGCCGACGGCTCCTGTGGCAGTGAGGCTACTTCGGCGATCAGCGCATAGCCACGCCGAAATTCGGTTCTGATCAGTTTCTGCGCCTCGTCGCCACCGGCGGATACGAGCTTTTTGCGAAGCCGAGTGACGACGACATCAATGGCGCGTTCGCCGACGCTGCGTTGCGGGCCATAGAGCAGTTCTACGATTTCGCTGCGTGTGCACAGAACCCGCGGCTTCGACAGAAAGTGCGCCAACAGCCGGCCTTCCGAACTCGTCAGATCGATGCTGAGGCCGTTGTCTGCAGCAAGCAGGTTGCGTTCGGGGTAGAAGCTCATTCCGGCGAAGGTGAAATTTCGCCGAGTTCTGTTTGCAATGGCTCTGCCGCCGCCTCTCACGCGCATAATGTGCTGTATCGCCTGATGCAGGCAAATAATGTCGATCGGTGCTGCAATGCAATCCGCCGCTCCAGCCGTTCGGTAATCATGCACAAGCGACGGCTCGGGATTGCAGACGACAAGGATTGGAGTATCAGTTTGCTCAAGTATTGTGAGGATGGTTTCAGTGCCGTTCGCCGGCGAGCGGCTGAGATCGAGAACAATGACATCGGGCCGCGCGCGATCGACGAGCTCAAAGAAGCGATCCTGGACCGCGTCGGTGCGGTCAAATGCCGACGCCGCATTCTCCGCGGCTCCCGGTATCGAGAGGTCTTCTCGCGCAAAGATTATTGTCGCCGCCGAGCTCATTCGTATTCATAAACCGCAAGTTTCAGGATATGACAAGTGGAAATATGATGAAATAAAAGTATTTACCGCTATACCACGACAATAGCTCTTCAATTCGCTGCTAAAACAGATCACAAATCGTGTCGATGGAACCACTGGAGCTTAACCAATTCCTCACGGATTGTGGCTAACTAAGTTCTGCTCGCGCCGAGAGCATAAAGATAGATCCTTCCCTAATTCCGAGAAATCTCAAATGCAGACAAGGCGAACCGTCGCCAAATCGCGGACCCGGCGTTTGGAGTTTGCCGAAGCCGCGCCGGCGATCCCGGCTCACAGTCCCGATCGGCTCTCTGCCGCGGCTAGCCTCGTCCCGTTGGGGGAGGGTCTTTACGCCCTGATAATTGGCGAGACCGCCTCGACCGAGGGTGAGTTGTCGGGCTTTCGAGCGCCGATCGTGCAGGTCTCAGCGCCACCCGATTGCGAGGGTCGTCGTATCGAAATCATCGGCACCGGACAACAAGAAACCTGGCTGCGGCACGAAGGCGGGACCGTCATCCTGAGGTCGCCGCCCGGTGGCGGGGTGATCGTGGTGACCGCTTACGGTCTGCCGGCGCAACTTGCACAGGTTCCGCCTATCGAGGTGGAGCGGCTCGATCGTTCGCGTGCCAATGGCGGGACGATCAGATCGGCCCAACCGCCCGACGAGCCTCACGAGATCCGCACCGAGATCATTGTGCACATGGAGCGGCTCGGCGATCGCCGTTTCCCCGGGCCAGGCTGGGTCGGTAACCGCGGCAAACGGCTGCGCATCGAGGCCTTCAGCATCCGCCCCATCGAAACTTTGACACCACGCGACATCGAATTCATGGCCTTGGGGCCAAACCGGCGGCAGGCGCCATGGGTCACCGATGCAAAGCTGTGCGGTACGCGTGGACGCGGGATGCCGCTCACCGGGTTTGCCATACGGTTGGCAGCGCATGCCCAGGAGCAGTTCGATGTCGTGTACGATGGCGCCTTCTTTGAGAGCGGCGTCGTCGGTCCTTATCGCAACGGCGAACTCTGTACTCCGCCGATCGGCGACGATCCGTTGGAGGCGATCAACGTGCGGTTGACCCGCCGCTGCAGCGAGTGAGGGCGGGACCCTGGCTAAGATCGTCTTGAATGTCGGTTGCGGCTATCCGCTCCGGCAAAAGCTGCACCCGCATTTTCATGGTTCCGAATGGCGCGAAGTCAGGCTCGACCTCGATCCCGCCATGCAACCCGATATCGTCTGCTCGATCACGGATATGAGCCCGGTCGCCGCCGACTCGGTCGATGCAGTCTGGTCATCTCACAATCTCGAGCACTTGCAGCGGCACGAAGTTCCGGTGGCGCTGGCCGAGTTTCTACGGGTACTGAAGCCTGCCGGCCTCCTGCTGCTGACGCTTCCCGACTTGCAACAGGTGGCGCGGCTGGTCAGTGAGGATCGGCTCGAAGATGAAGCCTACACTTCGTTGAGCGGGCCGATCACACCGCTCGACATGATCTTCGGACACACGGCCTCCCTGGCGCGCGGCAATCAGTTGATGGCGCATCGCACCGGGTTCACCGCACGGACGCTGCAAAAGCTGCTGACCCAAGCCGGGTTCGTCGAGGTCACGCTGCGCCGGGGCGGTTCGTTCGATTTGTGGGCGACGGCCTACAAACACGGCGCGCCGGTGGCGGGATGAGATTTCTGTTCATCCATCAAAGCATGCCCGGCCAGTATACCCATGCCGCGCGTTATCTGGCCCAGGCCGGACACGAGGTCGCTTTTATCACGCAGCCGCGACGCGCCGAGATCGCCGGCGTTCGCAAGCTTGAATACCGGCCCACGGCGCCCGCTTCCAATGCGCATGGCTATGTCCGCGAGCTGGAGGACGCGGTTGCAAACGGTCTCGCAGTGGCCGGGCTGTGCCAATGGCTGGCGCGCGACAGCTTTGTGCCGGAGCTCGTCATCGGGCACAACGGCTGGGGCGAAATCCTCTACCTCAAGGACGTCTGGCCGGAGGTCCCATTGCTCGGCTATTTCGAATTCTTTTACCGAGCGAGAGGGTCGGACGTCGATTTCGACCCCGAATTCCCGCCCGAGCGGGATGCCGCGATGCGGCTGCGCACCCGCAATGCGGTCAACCTCCTCGGTCTCGAGGCGGCCGATCGCGGCCAGAGCCCGACGCAGTGGCAACGCGCGCAATATCCGCAACCCTATCGCGACCGCATCGAGGTCGTGCATGAGGGGATCGACACCACCGTGGTGAAGCCGGACAATACGGCGCGCTTGTGGCTGAGCGGGGGCCGCTGTCTGTCGCGGGCGGACGAGATCGTCACCTACAGCGCCCGCGACCTCGAACCCTATCGCGGCTTCCACGTTTTTATGCGCGCGCTGCCGGATGTGCTGAAACGCCGACCGGAAGCACAGGTGCTGATCCTCGGAGGCAATGGCGTCAGCTATGGTCGCAGACCGGAGCGTGCTGAGACCTGGCGCGCGCAACTGCTCGCGGAACTCGATGGTGTGCTCGATCTGCGACGGATTCATTTCCTCGGTCATTTGCCCTACCAGCAATACCTCACCGTATTGCAGATCTCGTCGGTTCACGTCTATCTGACCTACCCCTTCGTACTCTCCTGGTCTTTGCTCGAAGCGCTGGCGGCAGGGTGCCTCGTCGTCAGCTCCCTCACGCCGCCGGTCGAAGAGGTGATTTGCGACGGCGACAATGGCTGGCTCGTCGACTTTTTCGATGTGGACGGGTTGGCCGAGCGCATCGTCGCCGCTCTCGCCGGCAAGGAAGACACCATCAGCACTCGCCTTCGCGCTGCGGCGCGGCAGACGGTGATCGCGCGCTACGATCTCAGCACCGTCTGCCTGCCGGCGTATTTGGACCTGCTCCGGTCAATGCTGGGAAGCAGCAAGAACCTCTGATCGATCTTTGGCAAGGCTCGCGGATGAACATCACCACCGACCCCGCCACAGCGCAGACCATGTACAATGGCGAGTTCAAGATCATCGTGCCTGCCGCGGACTTGCCGCTGGTCGTTGGCTTCTGCCGGTTGAGCAGTAGCATTGCGTTATATGCCTGTAACGCGGCAACCACCGGCGATTCGAACTTTATCGCGCCGGAGCGCAGCGCGGAACCGCGCGCGTTCCCGTTACCGAACCACCGACCTTCTGTCTGGCATTGCTCGCGCTTTCCTCCGCCGGGAAAAAACAGCTGGAGCTATTGCGTGATCTCTGGGCGGCGGGTGCCGAGGGCTTTCTGCCGAATCCCACCTTGGTCGATGTCGAAGCCGGCCCCGACGCCGCCACCACACAGGTGTACGAATTGCTGCTCAACGCCATTGGCGGCCTCTATGGCGCCTCGGCGGCGCGGCTCTTGGCGCTGCAGCGGCAATACACGGCATTTCGCATTGTCCATGATCAACTGCAGAGCGCCTTCGATACCGTCGAACAATTCCTGACGCGCTCGCAGCTGACGCCGCTGTGGCTCGCTTTCGCGTGCGAGCCCAGCGAGAACACGGTCGCGCCGCGAGGAGCGGATCGGCCGTTTCGTGTCACGCAACTTCTCCCGATCGCGTCGCAAGGCCTGGCGGCGCTCGAACTTCACACCACCGCGGCCGGTCCCGCCGCCGAGGGCCGGCTCGTCGTCAGCATCGTAACCTGCGATGATGACCGGACCTTGGGCGAGTGGGGGATCCCCTACAGCGCGGTCCCCGACGGCTGGATATTCCTCGATTTGCCGGAGATCGACATCGCGCCGCGGCAATCGGTGTTGCTGACCGTCACTTGGGAAACGCGATCGGGAGCGCCTCCTAAACTGTCTTTGACCAGTCTGCAGCCGGTGCCGGAGAGCTGCGTTCGGATCGCGGCGAGCGAGGACCGCGACAGCAACCGCAGCCTGGCGCTTCGGCTGCACATCGGTCTGCCCGGTTCGCGCCGGGTGGCGCATCCGTTTCACATTGGCGTCAGACGGCAGCCCGAAACCGGCCGTCGCGGCCAAAGATTGGCTTCAAGCGTACTGAGCCGGTTCGCCGAGCTCGATCCCAAGCCGGGCCACGGGCCGCGCGTGCGATTGATCGACGAGACGGCAGCGCTCGAACTGCGACCAGTAAACGGCACCATGACGGTGGCCAAACTGCCCGCCGCATTGCCGGCCAAAGCCCGCCGGCTCACTGCAACGATCAAGACCGCGGACGCCGAAGGCCCGCTCGTCGAATATGCGCTGCTCGCGCTCGCTCCACGCGCCGGCTACCGGCAAGTCCTGACCGAAGGCCGGCTCAACGGCCACCAGGGCGGCTTTTCCGGCTGGCTGGCGATCCATCCCGATTTCACGACGCAGATTCACGTGACTCTGGCGCAACCGGCAACGCGGCCACTCGACCTTTATCTGGCGACGCGCCTTGCCGACGGGCAAGCGGCAGAAGCGGCGCAGGCGCGCTGGCTCGAGTTCGTCGTCGACGGCCTCGACGAGGTGGCGGCGCGATGAACCCTCCGCTCGACGGAGGCACCCGAGCAGCCGAACTTCCGATGATCGCCGGGCGGTCGGCAGGTCCGACCCTCGCCGTCGTCATCCCCGTCTACAAACACAGCGTGCTGCTCGGCGAGGCGGTGATATCGGCGTTGAACCAGCAGGCCGATTTTGACCTCGTCATCGTCATCGTCAATGACGGCTGCCCGATGGCGGAGACCCATCAAGCCTGCCTCGATTTCGTCGCCGCGGCACCGGACCGCGTCCACTACATGCGGCGCCGCAATGGCGGGTTAAGCGCGGCCCGCAACACCGGTGTCGACTATGTGCTGCGCGCCTGGGCGAGCGTCGAAGCGATCTATTTCCTCGACGCCGACAACCGCCTGCTGCCAGGCGCGCTGCAGCGCGCCTACGGCGTGCTCTTGCAGCAGGCGGAGGCGGGCTGGGTCTACCCGAACATCGACATGTTCGGACAGGAGTGGAACAGCGACTATTCCGGCGAATATTCGGTGCTGCGGCATTTGGAGGAAAATATCTGCGAGGCCGGCAGCCTCGTCAGGCGCGCCGTCTTCGAAAAGGGCGCTCGGTTTGACGAGAGCATGCGGCTCGGTTTCGAAGATTGGGATTTCTGGCTCGGCGCGATCGAGCTCGGCTTTCGCGGCAAGCACCTCGAAAATTTCGGGTTTCGCTACCGCAAGCGGCCGGAAAGCATGCTCAGCGATTCCGAGCGCGACCGCCCGGAGATCGTCTCGTACATCACGCGCAAACATAAGGCCTTGTTTCGCTTTGACACGCTCCTCGCGCTCGAGCATGCGGAGGCACCTCGATACGCGATTTACACCGCCGATACGGGCAGCGTGAATTTGACGTCCGATCCCTCGATAGAGGGCCAATCGCTCGCATTGGAGGATTTTTTCGAGCAGTACTATCGGGCGCGATTGGCGCCCGCGCGCTATGCCAGGCCGCCTTTCCTCTTAGTGATTGATTCACCATTAAGAGAGAGCCTGACGAAGTTTCGGCTGTTGCAGTGGGCATTCTGGTTGCTCGAATCGGCGATAGACTCCGGCGGTTTTGCGTATTTGATCGGCAGCGCATACGCGAGAGGCGACCGCATCGAGGTCGCTGAAATCGCCGATGCCGCAGATGGCGATGCGCATCACTCCGCCGGGCTGGTCATGGTCAAGGCCGAGCTCTTCGACGAGTGCCTGGATGATCCGCTGGACAGCTGGATCATGAGCCTCGCCACGCCCTTCCCGCAGCCGAACATTTCGGCGTACCGGGTGTCGCTGCCTGATCCCCAGGCGGATTCGCCGGGCCGCGCCAATTCCGACTTGCTCGAGCTGTTTCAGCGAATGCGAACATTCCAGTCGACGGTGTGGCGGGGACAGGCCTGGAATTGGCGATCGGAGCTATCCCCGAGGCGGGAACTCTTCCGGGTCAGCCGCAAACTATTGAACGCCTCACCGGTCTATCCCCGCGTCGCGCGGGCTCGCAGTAAAAGTATCGGGTTTGTCGTGCCGCTGGCTGAATTCGGCGGCGTCGAGAAGACCGCGTACAACCTGGCCGGGGTGATGCGCGATCACGGCTGGTCGACGCATCTGTTCGTATTCTGCCGGCAAGCGGCGCAGCCAGCCTCGCTGATCGTCGAGGGTTTCGACACAGTTAATTTTCTTTGCGACACCGGCATCGGCAATTGGGACGAAGAACTGCGATATATGGGCTCGCATTACCCGAGCTGGGTGACGAAAGGACGGCACTCGCGCGCCTTCGGCCTGCTGTGCGGCCTCGATGCCGTCGCCAATTTTCACTGCGCCGAGGCGCACGCGTTGATGGCGCCGTTGCGCCGGCAAGGCACAAAAACGGTCGCCTCGCTGCACGTTACCGATTTGACGCCGTCGGAGCGGCCAAAGGGTCATACCTACCTGACCCTTGGATATGAGCACGCCTATGACCTCTTCGCTTGCTGCTCGCAGCAGCTCGTGGACTGGTGCCACGCGATGGGGATTCCCGATGGAAAATTGGCGCTGCTGTGGAATGCGCCGTCCTACGATCTTCCGCCGGCCGCAGTCACAGAGGTGCTGGCGGGCCGGGGCTTGCGCGAGCCCGGGCCGCTGCGGGTCTTGTTCCTCGGCCGGCTCGACCGGCAGAAGGGGCTGGACCGGCTGACCGCAATCGTCCGGTTGAGCCGCGAGGCCGGTCTGCCGATCGAGTGGCGCCTAATCGGCGCCTCGGTGATGGGGGATGCCGAGCAACAAGAGCTCGATCAATTGTCGATTGCGATCGAGCCGCCCAAGCTGACCCCGGAGGAACTGACCGAATCTTACGCCTGGGCGGATGTCGTGCTCGTCGTCTCGCGCTGGGAAGGCTTGCCGCTGACGATACTGGAGGCGATGCGGCTCGGCGCCGTCGTCTGCGCGACCGAGGTCGGGGCCGTCGCCGAAGCGGTTTCGGACAAGGAAACCGGTTTCCTGCTGCCGCGCAGCGGCACCGGCACGATTGCGCGCGAGGCCGTGAAAATTCTGTACCACCTTTGCACCGACCGCGACCTCCTGCAGCGCATCTCGTCTGCCGCCGAAAGGCCTGGACCTGGCAGAATTCGGCCGAGGATTTCCTGGCGCGGCTCGATCACCTGATCGCGGGCTGAGGCCGCCGGGGCATTGCGATGGGCTCGCGTGTACCGGTCTGTGCATTGGCCTGTCTGCTTGTCGCGCTGGGCATAAACGCGGTAGCCGGCGAGACGGTCACGGTCGGGGTCAATGTCGTCAATCCGCAGCGCCTCAGCGCGGGCGACCGCCAGGCGCTCCTCGACCAGTTGCAAACGGCCGGCGTGCGCGTCATCCGCGCGCCTCTCTCTCCTGCTTGGGATGGTGACGATTACGGGCCGGCGACCGATTTTATCCGCCGAGCCTCTGAGCGCGGGATCAAAGCCGATCTGATCGTCGGGCTGCAGTACCGGGAAGGCGCGCAAAGGCGGCCTGCGGTCAAGGACCTGCCGGCAATGTGGCCGTCCTTTCCATTCTCCGTCGCCGACCCGGAACGGTTCCGAGCGGTGTTCAAACCCTTGTTCGAGAGGCTGGAAACCACGGGCATGACGTTTGCCGCTCTCGAATTGGGGAACGAGATCAACTGGACCGCTTTCAACGGCGATTTCCCAATCCCCGGCGAGGGCCGAGTGTTTGGAGAGGCGGACCTGACGCGTGATCCGGAGGCGATCCGGATTGCCGAAGGCTACCGCGCCTATCTGCGCACATTGGGTGTATTGAAGGACATCCGCGATCACTCGCGACTCAACCGAGGTACGCCGATCCTCTCCGCCGGCCTTTCCGATCCCGGTCCCGCCGGCTCGCGGCCCGGCTCGAAGACCGATGCGGTCACGATCGGCGCGACCCTCCAATACCTCCGCGCCAATGGATTGGATGCGCTGGTGGACGCCTATGGCGTACACACCTACCCTGTGGCAAAAGCCTCTGCGCAGCGTCTCAAACAGCTGGAAGAGGATACGCTGGCGGAGTGTCGGCCGCCTGGCCAGGCAAAGCCGTGCTGGCTCACCGAATGGGGGCTGCCCGCTGCTGGCGCTGCATGTCCTGGCGACGATGGCCCGCGAGCCGCGCTGATGCGGGAAATGCTTGCCGACTTCGGACAATTCGTCCGGCAAGGCCAGCTGAAGGGGATGATTTACTACGCCTGGAGTGATGACAAATACGGAATACACCGCTGCGGCGCCCTAACCGAAAGCGGCCACTTGGCGCTCGACCGCTAGGATTTCCAACACGTGACCCCCAACTGATGACCCATTCCGACCTCGATGCCATCTGTAAATGCACTGTGACGTTTCGCGAAGGACTTGTATGATGGAAAAACTGATCCGAAATTTTAACGATGAAACAGAATTTAATTATTCCATTCACATATCCGAGGAGTTTCGGTTCATTTACTTCAATAACCCGAAGTGTGCGTGCACCACGGTAAAAGCTACTTTGAACCAGTCGTGCGCCAAGGTTTTGGGCAAATCGTTACATTATGACGGAATGCAAGACATACACAACCGTCAGAAGAACGTACTACTTAGTCCAGCGCAAATCGGATACAAAAACTTCGAAGATAAATTATCCGACTGCAACTATTTTAAATTTTGCTTTATACGGGAGCCTATACGCCGGGTTGCATCTGCTTTCCAAGATAAGCTCACTTGGAATTCCCAGTTCCGCGTGGCGTTAAACCGATCCCTCGTTCGTCCTGAGCAGGCTGAAATTTCTTTTGAGCAGTTCGCCAGTGGAGTCGCCTCAGATACGAAGATCCGTGATATGGACGAACATTGGCGGCTTCAGTGCAAACAGGTTTGTTTTGATTTTGTTAAATTCGACAAAGTGGGGCTGTTCGAAAATCTGGAGGCCGACTTGGTAGCGATCCTTCGGCAGATATTCAGTGCGGAAGCAGACTCGGAAATCTTCGACGCGCGAACGCACTTTCGCGAGAACGTTTCAAAAGGTGACCGGGTTCGTTCGAGCATGCCCGCCGATGTCCGCGCACTTATCGAGTACGTCTATAGAGATGACGTTGAGCTACACGCGACTTTGGAGAAGACCTGCTCAGGAGCGTCGGATTCCTCGGTTACCACCAACCAGGGAAGCCGTTCATCACCGTCACCGTTATAGGCTGGCTCGGAACCTCACCAATTGGTGGCCGCGAGATCCAGTTGGGGTAAGAATTGTTCGAATAGCGATTTAGCTGCGCAACGACACCGGCGACATTCCCTAACTGAGCGGCGGAGCCAGGCCCTTGTTCCGCGATAGGACAGTGTTCGACGGCGTAACCAGTCCTATCTCAGCGCCGCCTCGAAAGGCCCGTTGGGCACGGTAGTCGTTCGCATCATTTTCGCGTTCAGCGAGCACACAACTCAATAAACGCTTGAAGATACTGTTGCAGTCGATCTCTGAAAGATCCTGAGCGCTCCGCGATATCTCTCGCTTTTCGAATCGTAACGTCGACATGGCTACTCATCGTGCAGGATACTTCCGCGTATTCAGCAAGGAACTCGCCAACATCTACAGAGACGAGTTTATCCCAGATCAGAAGCGACTGCCTCGACAGTCGAAATTATAGTGGTGAAATCCGTTGTATTTTGCGCGCTCTGCCTCGTTTTGATGATGGCGCAGCAGGATGAGCCCGCCGACACGGACTACTTTCAGCATCTCAGAGATACCGCGGAGTGGGTCGAACGAATGATCGAGCGCGTTGCGACAATGGGCGATGTCAAGTGAGTTGGGTTCGAAGAAACTGCTGAGCTCCTCCGCTGGCGCGAATATCGGAGCAATCGGAGGGTTCAACCTGTGACGGGCCAATAAGCCCTTGTAAATCGAAGCCAAGGGGTCAACTGCAGTAATGCGCAGCGCTATGCCCTCGAGTTTGTATCCTATGCCGGGGACCGGCCCGGAGCCTACATCCAGGATTGACAAGTCCTCTTTGCCGAGACTGCGAGCTGCTGCGGCCACCCACGGGTCTAGGGGGGTTTCGGGATTGAAGCGTTTTCGGAAATCCTCCGGCCACTCTCCGCCTCGCTGTTGCATCCACGTGTCCCAGAATGCGGACTCGGAGGCGACGCCGAGCTTCCATTCCATCATCTGTGCCCGAAGGGTCTCTACCTCAGTCTTATGTTCGTCAATCATTGTCACCCGTCAGCGTCGGTAACTGCGAAGCGGTATTGCCGGTAACCTTACATCGGGGCGGTTAACGGCTGGTTGCGTTTGCCCGGTGGCAAACCCCCAACGCTAATCAACTTTCAGCAACCGGGAGCGGCAACGAGGGTCGCCGGCACTCCTCGAGTTTTCGTGGCGACCCACTGTTCCTCACTAAGAGGGATAGGCGGCACGTTCGCTGTGCAAAATTATTAAAATTAACTATGAATTTCAATAAGTTAACCATCAATTTTGACGAAGATTCAATTCAATCACACTAGATTTTTTAGATACCGGTGGGCGGGCGAGTCCACTCTCGCAGCAGGGAGGCGTTACGATGACGGACATATCGAAAGCCACAGCGGCGCTCGCGTTGCTATTGGGGGTGACGTACAGCACGCCGTCAATCTCGCAAACCCAGGTCGGGGTGAACCTGACCAACGGCGACCGTTTATCGCAATCGGCTCAACTTGCCGCGCTGTCCGAGCTGCAGGCGGCCGGCGCCAAGGTGATCCGCATCCCGTTGGAGTCGAGGACCTGGGGCCCACCAGGTGTCTATATCGACAGCATCGCGCTCATCAAAACGGCCTATGCAAGCGGAATAAAGCCAATCGTCATCGTGCCGCTGCAATACCCGGAAAACGTGAAGCCCCGCCCGTACAATCCCGCCTATCCCGATATTGGGGGGCTTACCCGCTCTCCCAATCGGACCCGGCAATCTTTGCATCATGGTTCACGCCAATTCTGGCCCAACTGGAGGAAAGCGGGGTTGTTTTGGCCGGTCTCGAACTCGGCAACGAAATCAATTGGGCTCCGTTCAACGGCGATTTTCCGGTTCCGGGACAGGGGAAGGTCATCGGCGATACCGGTCTCTACAGCAACCCCGAAGCGGAAGTCATCGCGGCCGGATATCGGGCATATATGCTGAGTCTGCAAGCTCTGAGGCAGATCCGTGATGGCTCGGCCCTCAATCAGGCAACACCGGTTATCTCCGGGGGCCTCTCAAATCCGGGAGCGCCAAGGACTGCAGGGGTAGCGATTGACGGCGTCCCCATCGATGCGGTCTCGATCAATGCGACGCTAAACTATTTGCGGGCCTATGGATTGGATACCATAGCCGACACCTATGGCATTCATTTCTATCCCAATGCCAACGCGACTTCAGCCCAAAGGTATCACGATCTCGCCGATAATGCCTTGGCACAGTGCGGCAAGTATGGCGTCTCGTGTACAGTAACCGAGTGGGGCTTTCGTTTGCCGAGCTTTACATGCCCGCTCAACGATAGCAACCGTAACAATCTCGCTTACGAAATTCTATCCGATGTCGCTAATTGGGGCTCGGCGGTCAGATCTATGGTATGGTTTGACTGGCTCAGTCTTCAATATGGTCTCTATCAGTGCGGGGCAGAGACGGCAACCGGTCATCTTGTGCTCGGGCAGTAATATAACTGCAAGCGGCGCCCCGACTCCGATGCGATGATGACGATCGCAAAATTGCCTCATTGGCGTGGCATATTCGCGAGCGGTGGTAGGTGCCGGTGGACCAACGAGGTGCCGAGGGTACACGTTGTCGCTTAGGAACGCCGCTCGGGGCATACTGCAACTGAGCTAGATTCTGCTGCAGATTCGCTGCAGATTGCCAAAAGCCGATTCTTTGATGCAATTTTTGCTTGTAGCGCTACAGCACGAGGCGGCCGGCTACCAGGAGCAGCATTGTCGCCAGGGTCGCACGCAGGACCGTTTCCGGGACTCGCACCGAGACATAGCTGCCGAGGACGATCCCCGGCAGAGAGCCGGCGAGCAGTGAGCCGAGCAAATGCCAGTCGATCGAGCCTAGCGTCCAATGGCCGATGCCGGCGACGAGAGTCAGCGGCACCGCGTGGGCGATGTCGGAGCCGACGATGCGCGCAGTCGGCAGCTCCGCGTAGAGCAGCATGACGGCAGTGACGCCGAGGGCGCCGGCGCCGACCGAGGAGACCGACACCATCATGCCGAGGGCCGCGCCGATCAGAACCGTCAGCGCCGCCTTGCGCCGCCGGTCAAGCGCCCCGACACGCGCTGCCCAGAGGGCAAGGATTCGCTTGCGGAACATCAGCACCGCGGCGGTCGCGGCGAGCGCCCCGCTGAGCACGGCGGTGATCAAGCCTTGCGCCATGCCGCTGTCGATGCCGGAGCGTGACAGGGCAAGCAGGGTGAGGGCGGTCGCCGGGATGCTGCCCGCGGCGAGCCGGCCGACGAGGCGCCAATCGATGCTGCGGTTGAACCCATGCACCACTGTCCCGACACTCTTGGTCGCCGCTGCATAGAGCAGATCGGTCCCGACCGCGGTGGCTGGGTGGATGCCGAAGACGAGGATCAAGAGCGGGGTCATCAGCGAGCCGCCGCCGACGCCGGTCATGCCGACGAGAAGGCTTACGCAAAACCCTGAGCTCGCGTAGAGCAGATCGACCGAGCGGATCATCGCAGCGGCTCCGTCGGCGCCGCGCGAGGCGGCGCCGGCCGCGGCTTAGTGGGGGAAGATGTGGTCGATATTGGTAGTGCCTACCAGGGTCATTGTCGTGCCGTTGGGCATCGTGATCACAGTGTTGCCGTCGTGCGCCTGAGCCGTCGCCAGGACGTGATCGACATTCTGAGGATTCTGGCCACCAGAGGAGATCGCGTCATGACCGACATCGCCGAAGCCGACCATCGTGTCATGGCCGCTCTGCCCGTGGCCATGGCCTGGATCGGTACTGCCGCCGCCGTCAATCGTGTCGCCACCGATGCCGTGACCGCCGCCTTGGCCGAAAGACCAGTGACCTCCAGACCCGTCGTCGCCGTGCGCGCCATAGATCGTCGTCGGGCCAGTGCCGGGAGTAATCGTGTCGTGACCGCCGCCATAGATCACGTCGTGGCCGCTGCCGCCGGTGATCACGTCGTGGCCATGCCCGCCATAAATTGTCGTTGGACCACTGCCGGCAGTGATCGTATCGGGACCGTCGCCGGCATAGATGATCGTGGGGCCACTGCCGCCGGTGATCACGTCGGCGCCGTGCCCGCCGTAGATCGTCGTCGGACCGCCGCCGCCGGTGATCGTGTCGGGTCCTTGGCCGCCGAAGATCACATCGGCGCCATTGCCGCCGGTGATCACGTCGTGGCCATGCCCGCCAAAGATTGTCGTCGGACCGCTGCCGGCGGTGATCGTGTCGGGGCCGCGACCGCCAAAAATCACATCGGCGCCGCTGCCGCCGGTGATCACGTCGGCGCCGTGCCCGCCAAAGATCGTGTCCGGTCCGCTGCCGCCGGTGATCGTGTCGGGGCCGCGGCCGCCAAAAATCAAATCGTGGCCAGTGCCGCCCATGATTGTTTCGGGCCCGCTGCCGCCGAATATCGTATCGTTGCCGGCGCCGGCCTGGATCGTGTCGGGCCCATTGCCGGTGACGAAGACGCCGTAATTCCCGGTCAGCAGGTCGAGCGTGTGCCCCTGATTGGAGAGCAGCGCAACCCCTTGATAACCGTTCGGCAGAGGATACGAGGTACCTTGCGGCGAGGTCACCACCTCGAGGTTGAAAGCGCCCGTCATCGGCGAGGGCAAGCCCTGGCCGTCCGGCGTCAGTACGACATTGACCGGCTTACCCTCTGCAAAGAACGAATATTGCCCGCCTGGAACAGATGCCATTCCCCAATTCCTTCAATTTTCGCGGTAAAACCGCGTACAACCAGCGATGATTTCGAGCGACACCAAAACACGCTTTGGGGGTTTCGTCGATGCTTTTCTGTTCCAATTTGACCCGGTTGTGCTTCGATATTGTCGAATTACAAGGAGCTTATTGAACGAGAATATGTCTCTAATTTCGAGAATAAGTGCCCGGCCGAGAATGAATCTACAATGTCAACGATCCACTCTTCTCCGCGATCCACCGTTCTGAACCGCCTCGGCCTAAAAAATGGAAAACTGCCTCTACCGAGCGGGACGATCGCGAGGTAGTGTCGGTTGGCGACGACCGCGGAGGAGCTGAGCATGGCGATTGAGGACCGGGCGAGCATCTGCACCTTCGATTGTCCCGACACCTGCAGCCTCAGCGTCGACGTTGACGGGGGCCATATCGTTAAGGTGCGCGGCTCTCGTGCGCTGCCCTATACCGCCGGCGTCATCTGCAACAAGGTCGCCCGCGACAGCGCCGATTTCGTGCACGGACCGGGCCGCCTCTTGCAGCCATTGCGTCGCGTCGGTCCCAAGGGCTCGGGAGAGTTCACTCGGATCTCGTGGGAAGCGGCGCTCGACGAAATCTATGAGCGCGTCAGCGAAATCATCGCGCGGTGGGGACCGCAGGCGGTAATGCCGCTCAACTATGCCGGCCCGCACGGCTTTCTCGCCGGCGACAGCATGTCGTCGCGCTTCTTCAACCGATTGGGCGCCACGCAGCTCTACCGCCGCGCGCTGTGCGGTGGTGTGCGCAGCGAGGCCTGGGCCGGCACCTATGGTGCCGTGCCCGGCTGTCCACCCGAATTTGCCGAGCGGGCCAAACTCAACATCGTCTGGGGCAACAACGCGACGGTCTCCAATCTTCATCTTGTCAGAGGCGTCCGCAAGGCCAAGCGGGCGGGTGGGCGGCTCGTCGTCGTCGACCCGCTGCGCACCAAGATCGCCGAGCAGGCGGACCTTTATCTGCAATTGCGGCCCGGCACCGATGTTCTCCTTGCCTGGGCTCTGGCCACTGAGCTCGAGCGGGCGGGAGCGCTCGACACAGCCTTCATCGCCGCCAATGTGCTCGGGTTCGACGAGTTCATGGCGCGGGCCCGAGAGTGGCCAGCCGCGCGGGCAGCCGCCGCGTGCGGTCTGGAGGAAGTCCGGATCCTCACTTTCGCGCGTTGGCTCGCCGAGGCCGAACCGGTCGTGCTGGCGCCGGGCAACGGGCTCGAACGCGGCCGCAACGGCGGCAGCGGCATCAGGGCGGCGATCGCGCTGCCGGCGCTGCTCGGCAAGCTCGGCCGAGGCAGCGGCATCGTGCTCGCGGCGAGCAACGCCTTTCCGAAAACTCCGGCCAGGCTGCAGCGGCCGGATCTGATCCCGGCGGGCACCCGCACATTGACGATCAACGACATCGGCCGGCACTTGACCGAGGACGACATCGACCCGCCGCTGCGCGCGCTGTTCATTTACAATCACAATCCGCTCGTCGTGCATCCCGACCAGAACCGGATGCGCCGCGGGCTCGCGCGGTCCGAGGTCTTCGCGGTCGGCATTGAGCTGACGATGACGGAAAGCATGACCCATTGCGACGTCGTGCTGCCGGCGGCAACGCATTTCGAATACGCCGATCTTTACCCGTCCTACGGCCATCATTGGCTGCAGCGGGCTGAGGCGGTGATCCCGCCCGTCGGGGAATCGCTGCCGAATACCGAGATCTTTCGCCGGCTCGCCGCGCGCTTTGGGTTTGACGAGCCGTGTTTCAGGGCCAGCGATGAGGAGTTGATCGACGATGCCGTTGATGCCGCTGATCCGCGGCTGGCGGACGTCCTGCCGAGCCGGATCCCGACCCGGCAGGCGCTGCCGATGAAGGGGCCGGACGGCAAGCCGATGGTCCTCTTCGACAATATCCATCCGGGAACGCCGTCGGGAAAGGTCGAGCTCAGATCCGAGACCTTGGCCGAGCGCTGGGGGGCCACGGCATTGCTGCCGGACTGGCGGGAGCGGGAGCTCTCTTATCCATTGATGCTGATTTCGCCGGCTTCCGACAAACGCATCTCCTCGACTTTCGGCGACCTCGCCGCGTCACGGCAGTCGCCGCCGCTGCTGATGAACCCCGGAGACGCGGCGCGGCGAAGCCTCACGCACGGCCGCGAGGTCAGGGTGTGGAACGAGCGCGGCGAGGTTATCCTGCCGCTGGTGGTCAGCGATGCGGTGGCGCCGGGGGTCGTGGCCAGCGAAAAGGGCGCCTGGCTCGCGACGAGCCGCACCGGTCAGACGATCTCGGCGTTGGTGTCCGCTGATCTCAAGGCAGATCTCGCCGAAGGAGCTTGCTTCAACGATACGGCGGTCGAGGTCAGCGGCGTCTGATTTGACCGCGCGCGGCCGCTACCACGCGTAGGGATTGTAGTAGGGCGGCGGATAATAGTTCGAGCTCGCCGCCGCATAGGCCGCCGAAGTGGCCGCTGACGTTGCTACGGCGCCGACCGCCGCACCCGCCACCGCCGCGCCGGCGACCGCGCCGGCGCCATACCCTGTATAACCCGGGGTCACGACCGTCGTCCCGTGATAGACGGTGCCACCGTAATAGCCACCGTGGTAAGCAGTGCCACCGTAATAGGTGCCGCCGCCGGGAGGGCGATAGGCGGTGCCGCCATACGGTCCACGAGCCGCCGCGCCGCCATAAGGGCCGCGAACCGCAGTAGTACCCGCCGGACCGTGATACGCACCGCCACCATAGGGGCCGCGAACCGCCGTCGCGCCCATCGGACCGCGATAGGCGGCGCCGCCATAGGCGCCGTGGTAACTCCCCCACCCAAAGGCCTTGGGCGCTGCCGATGCCGCCAACAGCGCACCGAGAGCGACGATCGTCATCCGTTTCATCACTTGCCTGCTTTCTTGCTGGCCGGAGCCGGCGCGGCGGCCGGCTTCAACGCCACCTGTTCCGCGCCAGCCGGAGGCTGAAAGGCGAAATCTGCATCGGCGGGATGAATGTTGAAGTTCCAATCGGAGAACTCGGCGATGAAGTTGGGCTGGCCCGGCAGCGATCGGTAGGTGACAATCAGCCACCGCGGCACTGCCGGCTCGTTTTTCGCCAGCCACAGTTCGAGCTCGATGCCGGGTGGCTGCGAAAAGAACAGGTGATCATAGGGCGCGCCGTCGATCGTCACGGTGTTGACAACGCGGCCCGAGGTCACCCCCGTTAGAAACGCCTTGTTCGGCGCCTCGCTGAGAAAATCGGCGAGCGGGAAATCGACGCCGAGGCGGCCGATCGCCTCCTTCATCATGGCTTCGATCGTGCCCTCCGGCACCGGTATGCTCGCGTATTTGTTGTGCGCGGCCGAATAGACGATCGCGGTCTTGCCATCGAAGGCGAGCTTGGTCGAGCCGTCGTCTCCGCTCACCTCGGCCAGCAGCCGGTTCGGCCGGTGCACGGTGACCCTTACCGTATGAAAGATGTGAAGCGGCTCCCCGTTCGGGTCCGCGTAAACCCGGATCGTCTTCGCCTGAAACGAGAACTGATCCGCACGCAAGCTCTGCCCCATGCGCAGAAGGGCTGCACTTGCGTCATCGCCGATCGCCGGTTTCGCCTCTTTGGCGGGCTGCGCTGCGGGGGCCATTACCGGCATAAGGCCGACGGTACTGCCGGCAAACAGTCCGCCCAGAACCATGAGGTATCTCAGCTTCACGAGTTCCCCTCCTTTGCTGAAGTCTACCGCACAACATCACTCGATGCCGGCGCCGCGCGCTATGCAGTTGTGAAAAAATTGCAAGATTGACCTCGATCAATCATAGCCCGACACGGCGTGATGTAGCCATATGCGATACGACCGGGGCTGAGATCAATACGCCGCTCAGTATGGTTGCACATGCGCGGCGCCGCAGCACCGGTCCGGCGCAGCCTGCCCCGAGCCCGATATCCCTGGCCCAAGGAGTCTCATCGCTTACCGCGAGACCATTCTCGGGCGCGGGTTGTCGCCACCCGCTATCGCGGTCGGATCAAGCCTCCCGCGCCGCTTGTGATGCGGCTTCTCGATTTGAACGAAGCAGCCCAAAGTCCGCAGAAATCAAATGGCCACGCCAAAAATTAACCAAACTTTGCGTAGCGCGGCGTGATCCAGCGGGATACTCTCGGGCGCGAATTCCGGGGCAGCCGCTTCTGAAGCGTGCGGGAAGTTGCTTTCCCATTTAGCGGCGCGCGCAGCTGGATGGCGGCGCTGACGGCATGAAAATGCGCTAGATGCTCACCTCGGTTCTGACCAAGGCTGAAGGCACTTGGCGAGCCTTGTGCGACAGGTTGCCACCGGCACTCGCCATTTGCCTTGGTGTTGTGAGGGCCGATCCCGAGTATGCCGGGCGCTTACGAACCGCTCAGATCGCCGCCATCGTCCGCCTCACTCCGCTTACGATTGGCGCAAGCTGCCTGAACGCATCGATCCTGTTGCTGACCTTCAGACGCATGGGGCTGCTTGGCCCCAGCTTATGGATCTGGTGCTCCCTGGTTTTTGCTGCGGCCCTTTACTATGGGCGGAACTGGATGCTCAGCAGGCCCCGAGGATCGCGCCGGCAGGTCACCGTCAAAACGATACAGAGGGCGATAGTCCACGGCGGGCTGTTCGGCGGCTTATGGGGTGCCATGCCGGTGCTGGCCTTTCCTGGCCGAAGCGCAGGTTCAAAAAGAAATTGCTGAGCGCGATCGGGTGCAGGCGCAGGCGGCGCATACCGATCGGATGACCGCTCTCGGCGAGCTCGCGGGCGGCATCGCCCATGATGTCAATAATGTCTTGCAGACCATCGGGGGCGAGGCGGATTTGATCGAACGGCACTGCAGGGACCCCGAGGAGATCCGCCGGCTGGCGCGGATTGTGCTGAGAGCCGTCGAGCGGGGCGGCGCGATCAGCCGCCGTCTGCTGGCATTCGCGCGGCGTGACACGCTCGTCAGCGAGCCGGTGGATCCGGCCGCAATGCTGAAGGGGGTCTGCGAGCTGCTCAACGACACGCTCGGGCCCCACATTGCGCTTCATGTCGAATTGGAGGCGGAGCTTGGCGCGATCCTCGCAGACAAGACCCAGCTCGAGACCGTCCTGCTGAGCCTGGCGACGAATGCGCGCGATGCCATCCCTGACGGCGGCAGCCTTACTTTTCCGCAGCGCCCGAGACGGTGACGCAGGACCACGGGGATGCCCGCCTGAGGGCAGGGCGTTATGTTCGAATAGCGGTCGCGGATACCGGGACGGGGATGGATGCGGCCACACTTCTCCGCGCCACCGAGCCGTTTTTCACCACCAAGCCGAGGGATAGAGGCACCGGGCTCGGCCTCTCGATGGCTCAAGGCTTTGCCGAGCAATCGGGTGGCGCGCTCTCGATCCGCAGCGAGCCCGGCTACGGCACGACCGTCACGATGTGGCTACCGCGAACGAATATGGTCGGCACTACTCAGCCTGAGACTGACGCATCACCCGGCCCCGCTATGGTCGCGCAGGATCGCGGGCGCCATGTCCTCGTAGTCGAAGATGACGAGCTTGTCCGTGAGGTCGTTGTAATGTCGCTTGCGGAGGCGGGGTTCGCGACGGCAGGAGCGGAGGATGCCGGCCGCGCCCTCGCCTATCTGGATCAAGGGAGGGCGGCGGACGCCTTGATAACCGATTTCTCCATGCCCGGCATGAACGGTCTCGACCTGATCCGCGAAGTGCATAGGCGGAAGCCGGCGCTGCCTGCGATCCTGTTGACGGGCCACGTCGGGGATATCGCAGCGGCGCCCTTCGGTGCGACGGGCGAGCGGGTCACCGTATTGCAGAAGCCTGTACGCCCGGCAAAGCTCGCGGCGCGCCTTGCGGCTTGCATGGCCCAGACCAACCGGGAACCGACCTCGCAAAACTAACCCTCGTTGCGCGCAGAAGCTCGCCCGATGCGAAAGCGTCGGCAGGTGGGTCTGCGACACGCACAAGACGCGCCCGTCGTTGCCATGCCGCGGAGTTCCGCCGTGGCTTCGGCTTCCCCCGTTGGGGCGTTTTGCCGCGGCGTATCGGGTTGCTTTCGGCTGTACCCCGTCGGCCTCCTTGCGGAGGCTTCGAAAGCTCTCTTGATCGCCCCGCAGATTTTGACCGATTCTGCATAATCGGCCGTAAAGACCATCGGTCTAGGCTCGCAAGCCCGGCGAGCTTCACTCCGCTCGACGTAACCCGACGGGAGACAAAGCGATGACTATAAATTTGGCTGCTGCAGCGCGTGTCGTCCCGTTTACTGCGCTGATGCTGGCCGCTTGCGTATCGCAGAGCGCATACGAACAGCAAAGCCAGGAACTGGAGCAGGCGCGCGCTCATGCGGCGGCGCAGCAGGCCGAAATTGCCAAGATGCAGCGCGAGCAAAAATGGGTCGTCGCGGGCGATATTCTGTTCCCGGAGGGTGGCTATCAGCTCAGCGCCAACGGCAAGCAAGCGCTCAATCAATACGTCCCGCAGCTGCAAAATCTGCAGAACGCCAAGATCGTTGTCTACGGCTACACCGACAACAAGCCGGTCGGCCCCGCGCTGCAGCAGGCGGGCATCAAGAACAACATCGATCTGTCCTCGCGCCGGGCCGACAATGTCGCCGCCTTTCTGACCTCGCAAGGCGTAAACCCCAACATCGTTTCGGCCAAGGGGTTTGGCGACACGCACCCGGTCGCCTCGAACGATACGTCGCAAGGCCGCGCGCAAAACCGCCGCATCGAGATCGTGCTCGAGGGCCCCGGCGCCTGACGCCGACGGGCGCGCACGTTGAACTGGATCAATACCAGCTGCCCGGCTTGGCGATTAAGCTACGGCTCAGAAAACAGGAGCGTTCGATGGAGCTCAAGACTTTCCTCGCCGCGTGTTTGGCTATTGTAATAGGGCCGCCGGTGCTGACGCCGGAAGACGTGAAGAAGCTCCAACAGGCCGGCCGCAACAACAGCATGGCGGAGTAGTTTTCGCCGAGCGATCCGTGAACCGCCAATCCGGCGAGCGATGGGTGGCCGTGGCCGCGGTGGTCGAGATGGTCACGGGGTTGGTCCTGCTCATTTACCCGCCGCTATTCGGCTGGCTGCTGTTCGGCGCCGCGCTGTCGGACGCGGGCCAGGCGCTCGGCCGGCTCGCCGGCATCGCTCTACTCGCGTTGGCCTTGGCCTGCTGGCCGGGCCTAGCAGAGAGAAAGTCGTCAGCTCGGGCCCTGATCCTCTTTAGCCTGCTTAGCGCGATCTACCTTCTTTATCTCGGGGTCGGCAGTGGACCGGTGGGGATCTTACTATGGCCGGCCGCTGCCCTTCATGCGGCCTTGACGATCCTCCTCGTTTGGACTTGGCTCACAGTTCACCAAGCGCCAGCAGATCACCCAGACTGATCCAGATCAATGTTCCTCGGAAGAAAGGATGAAGAGCAGATGTTTCCTCAACGACCCATTTCTCTCGTGCGCATTTCTGTGCTTTTGTCGGCACTGCTCGCGGCCTGCGTGCCGGCACAGCAATACGACGCGCTCGAAAACGACTACAACCAGCTGAACCAGCGTCTCTCGGGCGAAATCGCGTCGCAGCAGGTGCACATCACGCGGCTGCAGGGTGCGATCAAAGTCGCCGTCAACAGCGAATTGCTGTTCCCGTCGGGCGGCTGGCAGATGCCTCCTGACGCGGCGCAGACGATCGCTCGGATGGCTCCGATCCTGGCGCCGTTCCAGACGACCACGATCATCGTCACGGGCTACACCGACAACGTGCCGATCGGCCCCGAACTGCGCGCAAGAGGGGTTGAAAGCAACCAGGAGCTGTCGCTGAAGAGGGCGCAGACCGTCGCCGATTTCCTCATCTCGCAAGGGGTCAAACCGAACCTGGTTTCGACGCGCGGGCTCGGCGACGCCGACCCGATTGCCCCGAACGACACGCCGCAGGGGCGGGCCCAGAATCGGCGCGTGGAGCTTACCCTGGCCGGCCCCGGCACCTGACGCGGCGATCGCTAGGGTGGAAGAATGTTCAGGGGGAGGGCTGGGCGATTAGCTTTCATTGCAGCAGCGGCGGGCTTGCTCCTCGTCGCATGCGCCCAGCCTAGTCCCGACACCGCTGCCGGCAGGTCCGACATCGCGGGACAGCAATGTGCCTTCTGCATGGCGGAAAATCCTGGAGATTACTGGGCATGTCATGCCATCTGCGTTCAGCGTGTCGAGGATGAAGAATCATATCTGAAGGCAGTCGGACGATGAGCCGCCTCGTTCTCGCGATCTCGATTGGGGCCTTGCTCGGGATGCCGACAGTGGCAGTCGCCTGACAATAGCATCGGTAATTTCGCCATAATCATATCGTATTGTCGATCCCACAACGGCGCTCGGCGTGTTGGGCGCCGTCGAAAGAAGAGTTAATGCCTGTAGATTCCCTGCAAAAACAGGAGCAGCGGGCCGCCGGAGCCGTAACGGTCGAGGTCAAGAACCCGGAGCACGAGACCGACGACGAGACCGACGTCGATGCGAAGCTCGAAAAGGATCTGTCCGACAAGTCCGCTGGTCGTCCCGGAGTTTGAAACTCTTGCGCGATTACGACCCAGCGGAATAATAGTTTCGCGCAATCCGCGTTGCCCCATTAGCGACGGAGGAGGACAAGTTGACGAAGAGGTACGTGATTATCGGCACGATCTTATTACTCTCGACCTCAGGGGCGATGGCACAGATGCGGCCCGGCGCGCGGGCGGTCTTGCAGGCATGCAAGCCTGATATTGCGCGCTTCTGCAGTCAGGTCCCGCCCGGCGAGGGCCGTATCAAGGCCTGCATGAAGGAGCACCTCCCCGAGCTTTCAGAGCCCTGCAAAGAAGGACTCTTCCAGGCTTGGCTGCGGCAATGAGGATCTGAGCCTCGGCATGGGCACGTTCACGCGCGAGCGGGGGCTCGCCGCCCGGCAACAATGAGGGGAAATCAATGTCCACGCGCATTTCGTCGATTATCGGGGCGAACGGACGGACCCGCTGGGCACTGGCGCGCCTTGTCATAATCTTGGCTGCGGTTGGTGTGGAAGAGCGTCCGGCTGTAGCGCAGGACATGACCACTCCGAGCGGGTACCAGTTCTTTGTCACGCCCTATCTGTGGATGGCAAGCATCCACGCAACTACAAAGACACCACTGGCGCTCGTGCCCGAAGTGAATTCCAACGTCAGTTTCATCGATCTCCTCGGACACCTCGACGGGGCTCCGTTCATGGGTTCGGCAGAAGTTCGCTACGGGCAGCTCGGGTTTCTCGCCGGCTACCTCCACCTGCCGGTGAGCACCAGCATCACCACCCATAACATCTTTTTTCAGGGCGGAACCGCCGAGCTGGCGGCGAATGCCGGCTCTGGGATCGCTCTCTACCGCGTGCTCGAGGACCCGGTGCAGTACGCCGATGCCGGCCTTGGATTTCGTGCCTGGGGGTTCTCGTCGGACCTGGGCCTCAACCCAGGGCTCCTCCAGGGCGTATCCGTCTCCCGCTCCGCTGGCTGGACCGATCCGCTGATCGCCGCGCGCTATTACCGGGACCTCGGTAACGGCTTCGGGCTGACTGCGTATGGCGATTTCGGCGGTTTCGGGGTCGGCGCGCATGTCGATTGGCAGGTGCTCGGCACGATTGACTACTTCCCCAAACCATGGCTGAACATCCAGCTCGGCTATCGCAGTCTCAATTTCAATATTACGGGAAGCGAAGGCAGGTTTGGCTTCGATGTCCATATGAGGGGGCCGATCATTGCCGGCACTTTCCGCTTTTAGCGTTCCGTTGCTCGCGCCTAGGACCCGCTGGTAAAAAAAAAGACCCATCCGGCGCGAGGAGCGGCAACATGCTGACACGAGCACCCTTTTTGAACACCGCCTACGGCGCGTACCACCATCGCGATCGGCCCCCGGCAGACAAAGAGCTCACCCGTGTCGGGCCGGGGACACCATGCGGCGAGTACCTGCGGCGCTTCTGGCAGCCGGTCATTCTCTCCGAGGAATTGGGCGATCTGCCGCGGCGGCTGCGCATCCTGGGCGAGGATCTCGTCGCCTTTCGTGACCGCGGCGGCGCGGTGGGCCTGTTGGAGCTGCACTGCCCGCATCGCGGCACGTCGCTCGAGTTCGGCCTGATTTCCGAGCGAGGCATCCGCTGCTGCTATCACGGCTGGTTGTTCGGCGTCGACGGCACGATCCTCGAGACACCGGGAGAGGGAGCGGACAGCACCCTGAAGGATCGGCTCTTCCACGGCGCCTACCCGGTGCAGGAGTACCAGGGCTTGGTCTTTGCCTATATGGGCCCGCCGGAGCAACAGCCTGATTTTCCGATCCTCGACACCTTCGACCTGCCCGGCTACCGACTCATTGCCCGCGCGCCGGTGATGTGGGAGTGCAATTGGTTGCAGGTGAAGGAAAACAGCATGGACCCGGCGCACCTCGCCTTCCTGCACACGCTTCCGGGCAGCCAGGGGTTCACCGAGGATCTCGGCGCGCTCGGCGAGTGGGATTGGATGGAGACCCCGGCCGGCATGGTCTACATCGATACCCGGCGGCAAGGCGACCGCGTCTGGGTCCGGGTGGCCGATTTCATTCCGCCCAATATACACCAGTTCCCGCCCAACGCCGACCCGATGGCCAAGCGCACGACGATCAACCGCCCGATGGCGACGACCTGGGCGGTGCCGCTCGATGACACGCACACGATGCAGATCGGCTATTACCGCGCGCCCGAGAGGCAGGAGACGCGCCGCGGCCCGGGTTTCGGGCAGGACGCGAGCCGGTCCTACGAAGAACGGCAGCGCGTGCCCGGCGATTACGACGCGCAAACGAGCATTCACGGCGGCGTTGCGCGGCACGGCCTGGAACATCTCGCCTCGACCGACCGCGGTGTCACGATGCTCCGCAACATGATCCGCGCGGGCATCCGTGCCGTGCAGAACGGCGAGGATCTGCGGCTCGATGCACAATGCAACGGCGGCGCCATCGTCACTTACGCGCACGACAGGGTCGTCTCGGGCATTCCAGCGGCTCCGACCTCAGAGGAGGACAGCCGGCTGTTGCGCGAGGTCGCCCGCGCCGTCGTCACTGAAATGGTGCGCAATGCGGGCGAGAACCCGAGTTGAAAGGCCGAGCCGCGCAGGCCGGATTTATCGCGCTCGCAGGCGGTACCAGGGGTGCGGCTGGCCGGGTGTTTTCCCCGCAACGTGTAGACCGAGGTGCGGGCAGTGAAGAACAGCGTCTTCAGGTCGGGGCCGCCGAAGCACAGATTAGCCGGGATCTCGGGCGTGCGAATGATGCCGAGCCGCCTGCCGTCTGGCGCGAAGACCCAGGTACCGCCGGGGCCGGTGCAATAGACCCGGCCCTCGACATCGACCTTCATGCCGTCGGGGACCCCATCGGTTTCCTCTGACGACATGTCGGCGAATATGCGTCGGCGCACCATGTTGCCCGCGCTGTCGAGCTCGATCGCATGGATGTACTGGGCGTGGCGCGTATTGGCGATGTAGAGGACGCGCTCGTCAGGCGAGAAGGCGAGCCCGTTCGGGTATTCGAACTCGGCGACGAGGCGGCTCGTCCCGTCGGGCTTGACGGCGTAAACCCCGGAATGCGGAAGCTCCTTGTCGGCGAGTGGCACGCGCAGCCCGGGGTCGGTGAACCAGATGCTGCCATCCGATTTGCAGACGACGTCGTTGGGCCGGTTGATCCGCTTGCCCTCGTAGCGGTCCATCACGACCTCGGTGTGGCTCTCGTCGGACCATCGGGTGACGCGGCGGTTGCCGCCCTCGCAGATGACGAGCCTTCCTTGCAGATCAAAGGTCGTGCCGTTACCTTCACCGGTTCCGGTGCGCACGGTTTCGGGCGCTTGTCCCAACCGCAGCCGATAGAACACGCTGCTGCGGACATCGGCGAAATAATAATAGCCATCGGGATGCCACAGCGGGCCTTCAGTGAAGACAAACCCTGTCGCCGGGCGTTCCGCGGTCGTCGTTTCCAGGATGGTATCGAGTCCGGCCATCTTGTCCCCTCCCATCAAAAAATGCCTTCAAGCGAGAGGCTACTCCCGACCCGGGGATGGTGTCTATTTTCCGACCCGTGCACAGCGCATTGGAGGGATGCGATGATGAAATGGCGCATCGGCGAGGTTACGATCACCAAGCTCGTCGAGCTGGAAGCCACCGGAGGCAGCCGGTTCATCCTGCCGCAGGCGACCCCCGAGGCGATCCTCCCGATCGAATGGCTCCAGCCCGATTTCGCCGACGAGCACGGGCGGCTCAAGATGAGCATTCACGCGCTCCTCGTCGAGACCCCGGGCCGACGCATCATTGTCGACACCTGTCTCGGCAACGACAAGGAAAACCGGCGTATCCCCAGTTGGAACAAATTGCAGACGAGCTTTCTCGCCGATCTGGCGGCGGCCGGATATGCGCGCGAGACGATCGACACCGTCGTCTGTACGCATCTCCATGTCGATCACGTCGGCTGGAACACGATGCTGATCGACGGCCGGTGGGTCCCGACGTTCCCCAATGCGCGCTACCTGATGGGTGGTGTCGAATTCGGGTACTGGACCAGTCGCCGCGAGCGTGAGGATATGGCGGTCGTGCTTGCCGACTCGGTGATGCCGGTGTGGGAAGCGGGGCTCGTCGACCTCGTCGAGACAGATTACTACATCTGCGACGAGGTCAGCCTCGTGCCGACCCTGGGCCATACACCCGGTCATGTCAGCGTGCGGATCGTCTCGCAAGGCGAAGAAGCACTGATCACCGGCGATTTCATGCACCATCCCTGCCAGATTGCGCGCCCGGAGTGGTCATCGACCGCGGACAGCGACCCGGCTGAGGCGCGCCTAACGCGCGAGGGGACGTTGACCCGCGTCGCCGATGCCCCGATCCTCGTCATCGGCACGCATTTCGCGGGCCGCACCGCCGGTCGTATCCTGCACGATGGCGAGGCATTCCGCTTGGAGTGAGAGAATGGGTGAGCGCGTCTTCGACGGCCTCA
>Ga0306919_10000097_pt1 | contig 32654 bp, 33 predicted proteins | sample flu12Cox44000172_FD_203764 | JGI IMG/M metagenome (GOLD analysis project Ga0306919, IMG submission 203764) | Lab enrichment of tropical soil microbial communities from Luquillo Experimental Forest, Puerto Rico - flux4day.12C.oxic.44.000.172 (v2)... | ecosystem: Environmental > Terrestrial >... | reverse complement strand
AGGGCAAAATCGAGCGCTGGCATCAGACCCTCAAAAACCGCATCCTGTTGGAAAATTACTTTCTGCCCGGCGATCTCGAAGCGCAGATTGCCGCCTTCGTCGACGACTACAACCACTGCCGATACCATGAAAGCATCGACAATCTCACCCCCGCCGACGTCTACTGCGGGCACGGCTCGACCATCTTGGCCGAACGACAAAGGATCAAACGACAGACCATTGCCAACCGTCGCTTGCAGCACCGCCTGCAGGCGGCCTAACCGCACCACATCGATGCGCCAGAGCCTCTCTTAATTTGCCCAGCCCATTGTCTCAAAAACCCTGACGACGGACACCCATCGAAACGGGCATGTCGGACTTCCTGATTAGTCAATTTTTTGGTATTGCGATTTACGCGGTCAAAGATTTCTCGTATAAAATTAGTCTCTGAAGATATGAGTTGTTCAACAACAAATTGATAGTTCCAAAATTGATGCTTTAGAACTTCGTCAAGATCCACAAATCGGCGCTTATCAAGCCGTCGGTCTTTGAACTCATCACCAAGTGCAAAGCCACCGCTAGCAAATTTGATCACAGTCTCTAGACGTTGCTTGCCATCGACAACGTGATACGTTGGTCTGCCATCCTGCATGGTGCGATGTAAAAAAATCGCTGGTGATGGAAAATTACCAAAAATTGTGTTAAGAAAAAAGCGTCGATCTTTCAGAGACCACACGCTCTTCCGTTGATATGGGGGATCAAGATCAAGCCGACCACGCTCATGAAGGTCTAAAAACCAAGTTAGATCTTGAGGAGAAACCGTTCGGGTATTAAGTTCAAACATGATAGTGACTTTCTCACCTTGGTGAGCGCGCGAGAATTTATCCCGGATGCCCCCATAACGCTAGCGCGGCGATATTTGGTACGACGTACCGCGAGTGCTGAGTAGATAGGACGTCGCATAATTCAATCTAACGAAGTTTGCTCGCTTCGAAGCGACGCATTCGACCCGGCGACCGCCATCACCCCCGCCACCGTCGGATGGGATGCGACATCCATCAGCGCGTTGGCGTTCAAGAAACTACCGGGCATTAGCCTCTTCCCGGTCGAACTTGAAGTCGGCGGGAAGCCGCCCGCGAAATGCGCGAAGGCGCTTTAGCAGCTCTTCACGCCGGGGCTTTCGCGACACCGCGAACTCACGTTCGTCGACGACATGGATTTCGATGTTGTCGCCCTCTTTCAATTCCAGCACCTGGACAACAGCGGCGGGAAGACGGACGGCCAAGCTGTTGCCCCATTTTTGCGACCCGCATCTCCTACTCCATGGATCTACGTACGGGGGAATGTGTATATGGAGACGGCGTCGGAACGCGATAATCACTGCGTCGCGGCTCGCATCAAGAGATTATCCGCAGTGAGCGCACGCGCGAAAAATCCCGGTCATGCGTTACCAACGCCGCGGCATTGATCGCCAATGCGCTCGCGGCCTGCACGGCGTCGGCCAGCCCCAGGCGGAGCGAAGCCCGTAATCGTGCGGCACTCGCGGCAATATCGAGATCGAGCGCGACAGGCTGCCATGATGCGAGAAGCGCCTGGTAACGCTGCGCCAGCGCGTCGTCGCCTGCCCGCAGCGGGCCGACCAACACCTCGGCGACGGTAATCGTTGTCACGGCAAAGCGCAGCCGTCCTGCCGCGTGCGCTCCAAACAGCGGCGCAAAGCGCGGCCCGAATTGTGGATGGTCCTCAAGGACGTAGATGATCGGCGGCGAATCAACGAGCAGCAACGCCTCTTCCGGCAAGTCGCCAAATTCTAGCGGTCCCATTCGCCGCGCAACCGGCGAAGCGTGCGGGGGCTGTCCTTTCCCCACAGACCGCGGCCCGATCCTTGCCAAGGCGTCAGCGGCTGCTGGTCAATTGCGGCACCATATCTCGTAATCGGCATCAATACCGCGATTGGTCGGCCGTGCCGAGTGATGATCGTGGATTGGCCTTGCTCGGCCGCCGCTAGAAGTTCGGGCAGCCGACTGCGCGCTTCTTCCGCACCCTTGCGCAGCATGTCATCGGTCCTCAGCGTAGGCCACTACTGTACGGAACCGTACAGCTCTGCGCAAGCCCGAGCGGCTGAACCTGACGCGCTGAGCGCCACGACCGGCCGCCCAGCCGTACTCACCAGTGGCGAATGGATTTGAACGCCGTCGCGGCGTTGTTGCGGCAATGACGACCATAAAATCGGCTTATTTATATTACATATTCGGCCATCTGTAGGGTTGGAACATCGCGGTGCAATGAGAGAGGGGCGGTGATGGAGACTGCAGCTTGGAGACGCACCGAGCCGCCGAGATCTACAACCAAAAGAAGATGTGCGCCTGTAAATTTCCTGTAGATGCAGGAGGCGTGGATCGCTGAACTCAATTTCCGATTGCAGCATGCTTTGCCGCGTTCCTTCCGGCGATGCGGCCGAAGACGGCGCCGGACATCAGGCCCGTGCCGCTGGCGTAATTGTGATAGAAGAGTCCACCGACGATCTCGCCCGCTGCATAGAGGCCGGGGATCGGATGGCCGGTCACATCCTCGACCGCAGCATCGTTGGTGATCTTGAGGCCGCCGAACGTAAACGTGATGCCGGCCGTCACACCATAGGCCTCGTAGGGCGGGGTATCGAGGCGCTGGGCCCAATTGGTCTTGTCCGTCGCAAGCCCGCTCGTCCGGAGGCCGTCGCGGATGTTGGGATTGAACGGCACCTCCGGCCGCGGCGCGGCGTTGAAGGCGCGCACGCTCACCAGAAAGCGGCGCGGATCGACGCCGTCGAGCCGCTCGGCCAGCGCCTCGAAGCTGTCGGCCTTTTCTTTGGTGATGCGCGGGATGCGGTATTCCTCGCGCAACAGATGGACGATTTTCTGGTCGAAGATCTGCCACGCGAACATGCCCGGCTGGTTCAGGATCTCGCCGCCGTATTTGGCATAAGTGTAGCTGTGGAAATCGGCGCCCTCGTCGAGAAAGCGCTCGCCGCGGGCGTTGACGACGATGCCGAACGGGTAATTGTGCTTCTGAAAGCGGTCGCCGACATCGAGATCGCCAAAGGGCGGCGCGTTCAGGTCCCACGCGACTGCGTGCGCGCCCGACCAATGCCCGGCGACGGCGGCGCCGAGATCGAGTGCCATCTTGAGACCTTGGCCCGTATTGAACCGCGTGCCGCGCACCTTGGCCAGGTCCCAGTTGGGCCCCAGATAGCGCGCCCGCATCTCGGCATTGGCCTCGAACCCGCCGCAGGCGAGAACGACCACCTTGGCGCGCAGATCATGGAGGCGGCCCGCGTGACGCACGCGAACGCCCTCGACGCCGCGGTCCCCCGCCAGAAGGCCGATCGCCGGGGTCTCGTAGAGCACCGTGATGCCGTCGCGGGCGGCGCGGGCATGCAAGCCCTTCATCAGCTCCTTCCCGCCGCCCCAGATGTGGCAGGCGAGCCCGCCCCAGAATTTGAACCGGCCTTCCACCCGGAACGCCTGGCGGCCGAGCCCCAGTTGAAACCGCACGCCTTTCGAGCGCATCCACAGTCCGGCCTCGAAACTGTTGCGGATCAAAATCTCGGTCAGGTCGGGGTCGCAACGGTACTGGGTCAGCCGGCCCATATCCTCGAAATACTGCTCTTCGGTGTAGCTGCCAAAATCGACATCGCGCAGCTCGGTCTCGTTCATGTCGGGGATGAGGCGCGCGAGATCCTCGGCGCCATGATAAACGACCCGGAAGGCGCCGCCGGTGAACGCGGAGTTGCCGGCCTTCGCCTCTTCGGGGGCGATTTCGAGCATCAGCACGCGCGCGCCGTTTTCGCGCGCCGACAGCGCAGCGCAGGTCGCGGCATTGCCGGCGCCGACAACGATGACGTCGAGCTCTTCGCGCCCGATGCTTTCCATGGCTTAATCCTCGCTGAGGCCAGCTTCCCGGGAGCAGCATAGCATGGCACACGAGACCGTCCGGCTCGCCGAATACGCCGCTGCGCTGCGCTATGAGGATCTGCCGGCGCCGGTCGCGCAGCAGGCGAAGGACTGCATCATCGACACGGTCGCGGCAGCGATTTGCGGCAGCGCGCTGCCATGGAGCCGCATCGTCATCGATTACGCCGAGCGCACTGGTCCCGGCGGCAAGAGCCGTATCCTCGGCCGCGGCTCGGCGGTGCAGGCGCCGGCGGCGGCGCTTGCCAACGGCGCGCTCGCTCATGCTTTCGAGCTCGACAGCCTGACGCGGCCGGGCGCCGGAGCGCATCCCGGCGCCACCGTGTTACCGCCGGCTCTCGCCGTCGCGCAAGAAAAGGGTGCAGACGGACGTGGGCTGATCGCCGCCTTTGTCGCCGGTAACGAAGTCATGATTCGCATCGGCCGCGCCACCGGCCACACCAACGAGGCGCGGGGCTTCCACGCCCCGGGCACCACCGGCCCGTTCGGCGCCACGGTCACTGCCGGGCACCTTCTGGGATTGGATGCCGGCGCGATGACCAATGCGCTCGGCATTGCCGGCTCGCTGTGCGGCGGCCTCCTCGAATTCGCCCGCGGCAATGGCGGCATGGTCAAGCGGCTGCATCTGGGGCGCGCGTCGGAAGCGGGGGTGCTCGCCGCGAGCCTTGCGGCCGGCGGCTTCACCGGGCCGCGCACCGTCATCGAAGGACAATTCGGGTTTCTCCGCGTCTTTTGCACTGCCTGGGACGAGGCCGAGCTGACCCGCGGCCTCGGCGAAGAATTCCTCGTCTCGACGACGGTGCTGAAACGCTATCCGTGCCATGCGACGGCGCATCCCGCGGTCAGAGCGGTGCGCGAATTGCAGGCCGAGCATGGCTTTGCCGCCGCGGCGGTCGAGGCGATCACCGTCACCGCCACCGAGCGCATGATCGAGCGGCACAACATCCTGGAGCCGGCCGATCTGATGCTGGCGCAATACAGCATTCCGTTCTCGGTCGCGCTGGGGCTGTGCCGCGAGGCGCGCGACCCCGAATCCTGGGACGAGACGGCGCTCGCGGACCCGCAGATCCGCTCGCTCTGCCGGCGGGTCAGGCTCGTTCGGGGTGGCGAGCTGAGCGCGGTTACGATCGCGCTCACCGACGGCCGCCGCCTCGAACGCCGCGCTGAGAACGGCATGCTCGAATCCGGCAAGCTTACCGACAAATTCCAGCGCCTGACCCGCGCCGTGCTCGGCGAACGCGGCGCGACGCTCTACGAGCGCCTGCTGGGGCTCGAAGACGAAAGGAGCTTGGAGTGGCTAGGCTAGAGGCCAAGGCGAGGAATCTCGATCGCCGGGCAGCGGTTCATTACGACGTTGAGGCCGCGGGCCTCGGCGCGGACGGCCGCCGCGTCGTCGCGCACACCGAGCTGCATCCACACAACCTTGGCGCCGGCCGCGACCGCCTCGTCGACGACCCCGCCGGCCGCCTCGGTCCGGCGGAACACGTCGACCATGTCGATCGGCTCTGTTACATCCGCGAGCCTTGCGTAGACGGTCTCGCCGTTGATCGTGCCGCCGACGGCATTGGGGTTGACCGGGATCGTCCGGTAGCCCCGGCGCTGCAGATAGGCCATGACGCGGTGGCTCGGCCGCTCGCGCCGCGGGCTGGCACCAACGACGGCGATCGTGCGCACGCTGGTCAAGATGTCGCGCAGATAGCCGTCGGGATAGCTCTCGTGGTCCATATCGGGCCTACCGGTCGTGCCACACCGGCGGGCGTTTCTCGAGGAACGCGTCGATCCCCTCTTCGGCATCCCGGGCGAGCATGTTGGTCGTCATCACTTCCGCGGCATAGCGATAAGCGCCGGCGAGGTCGAGCTCAGCCTGGCGGTAGAACGCCTCCTTGCCGATCTTGACGGTGAAGGCGGATTTTCCGGCGATCTGCCGGACGAGCGCGTCGACCGCAGCGCGCAGCTCGTCTCGCGGGACAACCCGGTTGACGAGCCCGAGCGAGCGCGCCGCCGCGGCGTCGATCAGCTCGCCGGTCAGCAGCATCTCCATCGCCGCCTTGCGGCCGACCGCGCGGCTGAGTGCCACCATCGGCGTCGAGCAAAAGAGGCCGATGTTCACACCCGGCGTTGCGAACCGAGCCTCCTCGGCGGCGACCGCGAGATCGCAGGTCGCGACGAGCTGGCAGCCGGCCGCCGTTGCGACGCCGTGCACCTCGGCGACGACCGGCTTCGGGAGCCGCACGATTGTCAGCATCAGCTCGCTGCATAGCGCAAAGATGCGCTCGTATGTCTCGCGTCTCGGGTCCTCTCGCAACTCGCGGAGATCGTGCCCGGCGCAAAAGGCGAGGCCTGCCCCTGCGATGACGACGACCCGGGTCTCCACATCCCCGGCGGCGTGGCCGAGCGCCTCAAGAAGTGTCGTCATCAGCGCGACCGACAGCGCGTTGCGGGCTTGCGGCCGATTGAGCGTCAAGCGCAGAACGCCGTCTGCGCGCTCCTCGAGCAGCATGGCTGTCATAGGGAACCCCTCGTCGTTTCCCTTATGTTGCATTGCAGGCCGGCTGCCTGCAATGAAGCATCGCTTGACCATCTGCGGCCGATCGCCTACATGACCGGCTTTCGCGGGCCGGGCGGATTGTCCGGCCTCTGGACACCTGCGCATCGGGCATGAAGACCTTTTCCGCCAAGCCATCTGATATCGACAAGAAATGGCTGCTGATCGATGCCGACGGCCTGGTGCTGGGGCGGCTCGCCTCTATCATCGCCACCCGTCTGCGCGGTAAGCACAAGCCATCCTTTACGCCGCATATGGATTGTGGCGACAACATCGTCGTCGTCAACGCCGAGAAGGTGCAGCTGACCGGCAACAAACGTTCCGACAGCATTTTCTACTGGCATACCGGCTATCCGGGCGGCATCAAAGGGCGCAGCAAAGGCGCTATTCTCGAAGGCAAGCACCCGGAGCGCGTGATCGCGAAGGCGGTTGAGCGCATGATCCCGCGCGGCCCGCTCGGCCGCCGGGTGATGAAAAACCTCCGGGTCTTCGCTGGGCCCGACCACCCGCACCAGGCACAGCAACCCGAGCGGCTGGACGTCGCCGCGCTGAACCGCAAGAATCGAGTGTAACGATGGCCGAAAGCGAACGCCCGCAAACCTTTCACGGCTTGGCGAGCCTGCGTCAGGCCCTGCAGCAGCGGGAGACCCCGGCCGCGCCATCGACCCCGATGGCACCGTTGCCCGAAGAACTCGCACCACAGCGCGACGCGCTCGGGCGCTCCTATGCCACCGGCAAGCGCAAGAACGCGGTGGCACGGGTATGGATCAAGCCCGGTACCGGCAGGATCGACGTCAACGGCCGCGACAGCCCGGTTTATTTCGCGCGTCCGGTATTGCGGATGCTGATCAATCAGCCGCTCGCCGCGACCAACCGGCTCGGGCAATTCGACGTGTGGTGCACGGTCAAAGGCGGCGGCCTTTCGGGCCAGGCCGGCGCAGTCCGTCACGGCATCAGCCGCGCGCTGACCCGTTACGAGCCGGGCCTGCGACCGCTGCTGAAGAGCCAAGGGTTCTTGACCCGCGACGCCCGCGTCGTCGAGCGCAAGAAATACGGCAAGCACAAGGCCCGCCGCCGGCCGCAATACTCCAAACGCTAGAATAAGCGTTGCACCCCGAGGGCACGGAGAAAATGCAACCTCCGTGCTCTCCGTGTTTCGGTAGTGAAATTGGAGATATAGCTCCGCCGTTGCCGGCGGAGATCGCGGCACTGCGCGATCGCGGCGAGCCGGTGTGGATTTTCGCCTATGGCTCGCTGCTCTGGGATCCGGAATTTTGTAATGCCGCGGCGTCGCCTGCCTTGTTGCGCGGCTATCACCGGAGCTTATGCCTGTATTCTTACGACTATCGCGGGACCCCGGCGCGGCCGGGTCTGACCCTGGGGCTCGATCGCGGCGGGTCCTGCCGCGGCATGGCGCTGTGGTTGCCGGTCGAAGAGTTCGATCGGGTCTGGTTGCGCGAGATGACCGGCCGCCGTGTATACGAGATGCGGTGGTTGCCGGTGCAGACCGGCAGTGGCGTTCTGCGCGCCCTCGCCTTTGTGGTACTCCGCAACTGTCCGGACTATGCCGGTCGACTGCCACTCGACGAGGTGGTCCGTATTATTCTCGCGGCGGTCGGTCGCCGCGGCACCTGTCGTGACTATTTGGAGAGCACCTTCTGCCACCTCGAACGGCTCGGCCTCGCGGATCGCCCGCTCAGTCGCGTCGCGGCGAGGGTCCGGGCTCTGGCGTTGCGGCGGCAAGAGCATGGAGAATTTTGAAGCGCTCGTTGCCGCTCGCAAAGCCTGCCGGATCTGCGTCGAGCGCAGCCCCGGCAGGATCCGAAGCTGCGCCGAATTCGAGTTCGATCCGCCGGTGGTCAGCCATTGGGAGCAATGGCTCGGCCATCGCCACCCCAAGCTTCTCGTCGTCGGCCAGGACTTCGGCAATGTCGGTTATTTCGTGCGCAATCGCGGGCGCGACGAGCCGCATAACCCGACGAATGAAAATTTGTACCGACTGCTTCTCGAGGCAGGATTGCGGGTAAAGCATCCGGCGGCGCGCGATACCGAGGCGCCGATATTTCTGACCAACTCGATCCTCTGCATCAAAGAGGGAGCGATGAACGGCGCGATCCTGGCGAGTTGGGTCAATACCTGTACCGAGCGGCATCTTCGCCCGCTCATCGGCTATCTGAGACCCCCGGTGGTCGTCGGGATGGGCAATGCCGGGTGGCGGGCGGTGCGGCGCGTCTTCGCATTGACTGATGCGCCGCGTCTCATTTCGCGGGCGGCCGGTTACAACTGGTTTGTCACTGACGCAACCCAAGTTTTCGCGGTCGGCCATTGCGGGCCGCTCGGCATCATCAACCGCCCTTGGCCGCAGCAGCTCGCAGACTGGCGGCGGATCGGAGCATTTGTCAGCCAGCCGAGCGGGAGCTACGATCAATTCGGGAAACCGAACATCGTCTTCGAGGAGGGTCTACCGGATGCGCACGATCTTTAGCGTCGATGACATGACAATCCACCGGATCGTCGAGCAGGAGGCCGGCTTTACGCCGATCCTCGAATTCCTGCCGAGCCTAAGCCAGGAGCTGCTGGATGAGAACCGCTTATGGATGGTGCCGGCCGCTCTTGATGCCGCGGGCATGGCGGTGCTGTGCTTCCAATCCTATGTGGTCAAGACGCCGCATCACACGATCCTGGTGGACGCTTGCATCGGCAACGACAAGTCGTTCCCGCATCGCCCGACCTGGCATCGCAAGAGCGACAGCACCTGGATGCAGGCGCTAAAAGCGGCCGGCGTTACCGTCGATGATATCGACATTGTCATGTGCACGCATCTGCACGGCGATCACGTGGGCTGGAACACCCGGAGGGAGAATGGCCGCTGGGTCCCGACCTTCCCCAATGCCAGATATCTCTTCTCGAAAAAAGAATTCGAATATTGGGAGGGCGTAGATCGCGAGACTCCACTCGACCCGATGAGGGACAGCGTCCTGCCGATCATCAATGCAAAAAAGGCTGAGCTTGTCACCAGCGACTATGGCGTCGACGACCACATTCGGCTGACCCCGACCCCAGGCCATACGCCGGATCACTTTGCGGTCTGCGCGGGGCGCGCCGGAGACCAGGCGGTATTTACCGGCGATCTGATCCATTCGCCGATTCAAGCGCGCTATCCAGACCTGGTCATGCGGGTCGATTACGACCAGAAGCAGGCGTCCACGACACGCCGCAATTTCCTCGAGCGCTATTGCGACACCAGCACTCTATGTTGCACTATGCACTTCCCGTCGCCCTCGGTCGGGCACATCAAGCGCTGGGGCGACGGCTTTCGCTGCGAGCCAGTTGCCGATTAGCGCGTCAACGGTAACGGCAGGAGGTTGGAAACTGCACCACCAGCCTCGGAGGGGGTCGCAAAAACTTTCAAACTTACATCGCGCTCTCCGACCAGACGGCAGGCCCGCCGGCCCTCGTTCGCAACACTAATGGACCATTCCGAGGATGTTTGCCCTGCCCGCTTTTGCCGCCCGGCTCCGCCGTATCGTCCCAATGATTACCGTCTCGGCGCTAACGGTCTCAATGCCGCTGGCGGAGGCACAACAATACCAACAGTATCCGCCGCCGAACTACCCCAGTCCCGCCCAACCGCCCGGCTATCCCGGCGCAGCGCCGCCGCCGGCCTATAATTATCCCTACCCGGGATATGGCGGGCCGGGAGCTCCCCCGCCACCTCAGCAGGAGGTGGTCCCGCCCCCACCTGGCGCCGCCATGGTTTGGCAGCCCGGGTACTGGAGCTGGGGCAGACACGGCTGGGCATGGGTGTCCGGCCGCTACGCCGGTCGCCCGTACCCGCACGCGAATTGGATTCCTGGTCACTGGAGCCAACGACACAGCGGCTGGGTTTGGGTACCCGGGCGCTGGCGCTGATATCGGTTCTCGCCGATGGTCTCGTGGCGAGCCGATTAGCTGAACTGCGGCCAGCCGCGGCACTGATAAGCGCCGTCCCAGAACAGCCATTCGTACTGGCAGGCGCGGGTGAAGACTGCCAGCATCTTAGTGCGCATTGCCGCCGTCGTAACCTCCGCGGCGTGATCGATGATCGCAATAACTGTGCGAACGGTTTCGCCAAAGCGCTCGTCGGCATAGGTGTCGATCCAGGCCTTGTACGGGTTCTGCGGGGAAGCGGAGCGCGCAATCGCACAGCCGATATCCCAATAGAGCCAGAAACACGGCAGCAGCGCTCCGGCCAGCACTTCCCACGGGTCGTGATAGGCAGAGGCAATCAAAAAGCTCGTGTAGGCGAGGCAATCCGGCGACGGCTCTCTATCGGCGATGCCGGCCGGATCGACGCCGAAGTCGCGCAAGTATCTGCTGTGCAATGCCTGCTCGACGGCAATGGCGCCGAGCGCGGACTGCGCAAAAGACTTCATCGTCGCGGTGTCGGGAGCCTTCGCCGCCGAGATCGCCAGCGCACGAGAGAACTGGCCGAGATAGATCGCGTCTTGCGTGATGTAGGTCTCGAAGCGCTCTCGGCTGAGCGAGCCCGCCGAGAGCTCGACATTGAACGGGAGCCTGTGGATCGCCTCCCGTAAGGAGGCGGTGCGCTGCCAGGCTTCTTCGGAAAACCGGGTCATTGCGCCGGCCCTAAGGAATTTACCAGCATTTCGAATAGTCGCAGCTCGTGCACTGGTCGCAGCCCTCGATGCGGATCAGCGCCGCCTCGCCGCATTTCGGGCACTGTGCCAAACGCAATGCGGCCGGTCGCTGGTCGGAAATCAGCTCATTGCCCGCGGCGATTTTCTGATCCTCGATAGCGGCTCTTTCCTTCCGAGCCGGCAGAAAACCGATCGCGATCATGTGGCGCTCGATGACGTCGCCGATCGCCGCCAGCAGAGAGGGAACGTATTTGCCGCCCATCCAGGCACCGCCGCGCGGATCGAAAACCGCCTTCATCTCCTCGACGACGAAGGAGACATCGCCGCCGCGGCGGAACACGGCGCTGATCATCCGCGTAAGCGCCACTGTCCACGCGTAATGCTCCATGTTCTTCGAGTTGATGAACACCTCGAACGGCCGGCGCCGGCCGTCCTGGACGATGTCGTTCAACGTGATGTAGAGCGCGTGTTCGCTCTCGGGCCAGCGGATCTTGTAGGTCTGCCCGGGCAGCGCCTCAGGCCGGCTCAGCGGCTGCGTCATATAAACGACGCCGCCCGCCTCGAAGATGTCAGCCGGCTTCGGCGAAACAGCGGGTGCCGGCGGCGGCAGCGGCAGTTCCGGCTGTTGCACAACAGTCCGCGCGGGCGTCTCGGGCCTGGCTGCAAGTACGGCCCCGGTTACCTCGTTCGGCCGGTAAGTCGTGCAGCCTTTGCAGCCGAGCGCGTAGGCCTGCAGATAGACGTCCTTGAAGCGATCGAACGGCATGTCGGCCGGAAGGTTGATCGTCTTCGAGATCGAGCTGTCGATGTGCTTCTGCACCGCTGCTTGCGTGACGAGATGGTCTTCCGGCGTCAGCGCCTGCGCGTCGATGAAATAGCCGGGCAACGGCGCGTGCTCACCTTTGAGGCGCCGGAACCAGCGGTAGGCGTAGTCGGTCACTTCCTCCTCGCGGCGCGTGCCGTCGGGCATCAGAACGCTGCGCGTGTGGCGGAAACTGAAGACCGGCTCGATCCCCGAGGAGACATTGTCGGCGAATAATGAGATCGTGCCGGTCGGCGCCACCGAGGTTAGAAGCGCATTGCGGATGCCGGCCTCGGCGATCCGGGCGCGAACTTCCTCGTCGAGACCCATCACTGTTTCGCCGGCAAGATAGCGCTCGCGTTCGAGGAGCGGGAAGGGACCCTTCTCCGCGGCGAGGGCGCTTGAGGCGAGATAAGCCTCGCGCTGGATCGTGCCGAGCCAGCTTTCGGTCGCCGCGACCGCCGCGGCCGAGCCGTAGCGCAGCCCGCAGAGGATCAGTGCGTCGGCGAGCCCGGTGACACCGAGGCCGATCCGGCGCTTCTGCCGCGCCTCTGCTTGCTGCTGCGGCAGCGGAAATTGCGAGATGTCGATGACATTGTCCATCATCCGGACGCAATCCGGCACGAGCCGCCGCAGCCGGCCGAGGTCGAGCCGGGCCTCGGGGGAGAACGGATCTTCGACCAGACGTGCCAGGTTGATCGAGCCCAACAGACAGGCGCCGTAAGGCGGCAGCGGTTGCTCGCCACAGGGATTGGTAGCGGTGATCGTCTCGCAATAATGGAGGTTGTTTCGCCGATTGATGCGGTCGATGAAGATGACACCCGGCTCGGCATAGGCGTAGGTGGCGCGCATGATCTTGTCCCACAACTCGCGCGCCGGCAGCACCTTCCATACCGTGCCGCCAAACGAGAGCTCCCACGGCGCGTTCTCCTCGACCGCCTGCATGAAGGCGTCGGTGACCAGCACCGAGAGGTTGAACATGCGCAGCCGGCCGGGCTCCTGCTTGGCTTCGATGAAGGCCTCGATGTCGGGATGGTCGCACCGCATCGTCGCCATCATCGCGCCGCGGCGGTAGCCGGCGCTCATGATCGTGCGGCACATCGCGTCCCACACGTCCATGAAGGAGAGCGGCCCCGACGCGTCGGCGCCGACACCTTTGACCGGCGCGCCACGCGGCCTCAAAGTGGAAAAATCGTAGCCGATGCCGCCGCCCTGCTGCATCGTCAAGGCCGCTTCGCGGAGATGGGCAAAGATGCCGCCCATATCGTCGGGGATCGTCCCCATCACAAAGCAGTTGAATAGGGTCACCCCCGTGCGCCTGCTGCCGGCGCCGGCGACGACGCGTCCCGCGGGCAGGAACTTGAAATCGGTCATCGCATCGTAAAATCGATCGGTCCATGGCTCGGGTTCACGCTCGGGCGCGGCCAACGCCGTCGCCACCCGGCGCCAAGTATCCTCGATCGTCTTGTCCAGCGCTTCGCCCGAGGGAGTCCTCAGGCGATATTTCATGTCCCAGATCTGCTGCGATATCGAGCCGACAAGCGCCATGGCCGAGAAATCCTTCTATCGCCGGAAGATTACCACGGTTCCGGATTCGTTCGGTCGCACTTTCCTTGCCACAACCGAAGCGGCGCGCTTGTTGGATATCGTCGACTGACCCTTGCCTGCGGCCGCTGGAGAGAAGCGGCAGGGCGGCGCGGTAGGCGGTCGGTCAGCCTTCAGCCGCCTGCAGCCATTCCGTGGGGATCGGTTGCGCCCGCTGATCGGCAACGAGCTTTCGGCGCCGCTCCCGTTCCTCGGCGCTGATCGATGCCGGATCCTCGCGGAACTCCGGCCCCATCGCCATTGCCTTCTTGACGGCCGGCCGCTCGCCTATTTCTTCGAGCCAGCGCTTAACGTTCGGGAATTCGTCGATGTCGATCTTCCGGGTCGCCCAGCTCGACGCCCAGGGATAGCAAATCATGTCGGCAATCGTGTACTGACCGGCGGCGAGGTAGCGCTTGTTGAACAGCCCGAGGTTCATGACGCCGTAGATCCGATGCGTCTCATTGTCGAAGCGGCGCAAGGCATAGGAAAGATCGCCGTGACCGCCGGCCTCATCGGCGCGGCGGAAATGGCCCTGCTCGCCGAGCTTGGGGCCCTGATTGGCCAACTGCCAGCCGACCCATTGGGCGACATCATATTTGCCGCGCGGGTCTTGTGGCCAGAACCGTCCAGTCTTCTCGGCCAGATACATCATGATCGGCCCCGACTCGAAGATCGAAAGCGGGGCGCCGCCCCCCATCGGCTCATCGTCGACGATCGCTGGCATCCGGCCATTCGGAGAAATTTTCAAGAAATCGGCGGTGAGCTGGTCGCCGCGGCCGATATTGACCGGCTTGATCGTGTACGGAAGCCCGAGTTCCTCGAGCAGGATGACGCTCTTCTTGCCGTTACCGGTCGGCCAGAAATACAGGTCGATCATTCGGGTTATCTCCTGTTCTGTGGTGGGAGCGCGTTAATTTTGGCTGGCACCGAGCTCGATTGTCCACCACGTCATCAATCAGCACCCCAATAGCGATATCGATCGAGGGACGTTGCAATGCGTGGTCGCGACCACCGGCGGTGCGGTCACGCTCCAAGACATATCGATTTCTCCGGCGGTAGAGGCACCCTCACCGGGGCGAGCGAAAGCCGCGCCTTTAGCGGCCGCATGACCGCGGAGACCGGACCGCAATCAAATGCGAGGGCGCCTGTCGACTGGGCAGAGCCCTATGGAGCAGCTGGGACAAAGGGCGGGGATTTCCCGCATCCCCGCGGCTTCGCAACAGCATCTTCTAGGGCGGCGCACGGCTGCTCCGTGCGCCGCCTCGTCGGTTGCGCGCTTCCGTCACCGCACCGGCGAAAAGGTCGCCGGGATCAGCAGCTTGTTTTCCTGGCGGATCGGCCGCACCCCGGCTTGCGGCGGCCATGCCCCGCCGGGCCGGCGGGATTCTTCGCGAACGCGGGTGCGCTCGCCCAAATCCTTGTAGACCCAGATGTGGGTGAACCGGTTGAGCCCGCCGAGCTCGCTCGTCCAGCAGGCCGCCAGCGGCGAGAACTTCTCGCGCGCCTCGATGGCCTTGCCCCACGCTTCCAGCACCTTCGGGATGTCGCCCGGGGCATAGGTGTAGGTGCGCATCTCATACACGTTTCCGGTGCCGTAATTACGGCTCCCCAACTGGCGCATGAACGGCGCCGGGATCACGATCTCAGCCTCCTGCGCGGCGATGAACTCGCCGCCGCCAGGCATTGCGTTGCGCGCGGCGTCGTTCGCCATTGCGGTGCGAACCCTCGTACGGTGCCCCAGGTCGTCGTAGGGATAGACATGGACAACCTGGTTGAGCGGCCCGAACTCGGTGTGCCAGAAGCCACCGAGCGGCGAGTGCTTCAACCGCAAGGGAAGCCGCTTTTCATAGCGCTCCTCGAATTCGGCCAGCGTTCCGGGCCGCAGCGTGTAGGTACGGACTTCGTAGATCATCTGCACATCCTCCAGGTGATTATTTCCTCTCGTCGTCGGCGACCGGCGTCAGATCATAGCGCTGCATCGCAAAGCTGATCGCCTCGTTCCAGCCACGGCTACGGATATCGATGTGGACGTCATCGGGTCCGAGATACTTCAGGTTGTCCGCATCGCCCATTGCGGCCACCCGGTCTTGCCGAGCGCCGTAGGATTCCGGGATCGGAACTGGCGAAAAACCGGCCTCTTTCAATTCCTTGGCGGTTTCCTTTTCATCGTCCACATAGAATCCGATGTGGTGAATCCCGCGCAGCTCGGAGGTCTGCCCTGGCCCGAGCTTGGGAGCACCGGGCTCGCCATACTTCAAAACAGCAAAATATATGTAGCCGTCGCTGAGCCAGACGCCCTTTTCGCCGGTATCCCCGGGCCGCCGATATAGCTCGGTCAGACCGAAATGTTCCTTGTAAAACTCGGCGGTCTTCGCAGGATCATCAGTGACTAATGCAATATGCCTGATACGGGCCATCTAGCTTCTCCTTCGGTGCGAACGCCTGTTTGTTGTGTAGGCCCCCTTGCGGTTAACGGTCAAGAGGCCGCCCAGAAACGCTAGCTAGGCCGCCAGTTTCCGGCGGGCCTCCCCTAGAAGTATCGCGGCACCTTTCTCGGCGATCATGATCGTCGGCGCATTCGTGTTGGTCGACGTGACGGTCGGCATCACTGATGCGTCTATAACACGCAAAGCTTCGAGGCCGTGGACGCGCAGGCGGTCGTCGACCACCGCCATTGCGTCGTGACCCATCTTGCAGGTGCAGGTCGCATGGAAGACCGTGGAGCCGTATTGCCGCGCGTAATTCAGCAGCTCGTCGTCGCTTTGAACATCGCGGCCGGGGAGGTTCTCGCCGACGACATATTTCGTGAGCGCCGGCGCGCTAAACAGCCGGCGCGCCATCCTGAGCCCACCGACGACGGCGCGGCGGTCGGTTTCCTCGGAAAGATAACGCGGGTTGATCGCCGGCGCCTCCTCGGGCCGCGGCGAGCGCGCCTCGACATAGCCGCGCGATAGCGGCCGCATCTGCCAGATCCCTGCAGTCATGCCCGGCGTGTCGTCGAGACGGCGGATCGGCCCCGGCGCAAAGCTGCCCGAGGCCAAGAGGCATTGCACATCAGGAGTCGCGGACTCTTCCAGCACCTTGACGGAAGCGCACACCAGAGAAGCGGCGTAGGTCAGCATCCCAGTACCGGCGAAGAGATAGCGCAATACCTCGCTGGCAAATGGCAGGCCGCGCGACTTCTCGTTCAATGTCTTGGCTCCGGTCACGGTGTAAGTGACCCGCGCAATGTAATGGTCCTGCAGATTCTTGCCGACGCCCGGCAACGCGTGATGAACCGGGATGCCGGCGCGGCCCAAATGGTCAGGGTCGCCGATGCCCGAGAGCTGCAGGACGTGCGGCGAGCCGATGGCGCCGGCCGCAAGAATCACCTCGCATGCGGCGTCCACCCGTTCGGCGGCGCCGTTGTGGGAGAACTCAACGCCTACCGCGCGCTTGCCGTCGAACCGAACGCGGCGGACCAGCGCGTTGGTGATGAACCTGCAGGTTGGGCCGCTTCAGCGCCGGGCGCAGATAGGTGCGCGCCGCACTTTGCCGCCGGCGCCCGCGGCGGGTCTGCTGGACCCAGCCAATGTTGTCTCCAGCGCCGGGCGGCAAATGGTTCACATCCTCATGGTATTCAAGGCCGATCTCTATGCCGGCCTCGATCATCTTGTGACAGAGGAGCGGCTTGTCGGCGGTTCGCGAGGTCAGAAGCGGGCCGCCTTCGCCGTGAAATTTATCGGCTCCACCCTCCCAATCTTCCGCCTTCTTGAAAAAGGGCAACACATCGTCCCAGGACCAGCCGCGGTTGCCGAGCTGCGCCCAGTGATCGAAATCTTCCGGCTGACCGCGGACATAGATCATCCCGTTGATCGAGCTGGAGCCGCCCAAGACCCGGCCGCGCGGGTAGAGAATGGCGCGCCCATTGGTGCCGGGATCGGGCTCTGCTGTGAAGCCCCAGGTCAGGCGCGGGTGATCCATCAATTTTATGTAGCCGGCCGGAATATGGATGAGCGGGTTCCGGTCGCGCCCGCCGGCCTCGAGCAGCACGACCTGCGTGCCGGGGTCTTCGCTCAGCCGGTGGGCGAGCGCGCAGCCCGCCGAGCCAGCGCCGACGATCACATAATCCGCCTGCATGGCTCTCTCCCTTCGCGCCAGATTATCGTCACTACCGAAACACTGAGGACACGCATGACCTTTCGATCATTCTCCGTTCCCTCGATGCCTCCGTGGTGAAAATATTGGTTGCGCCCGGCGCATGGCTCATCTTCGCAGGATAATCGTCGCTGGCACTTGCTCTAGGATGGTCGCAGAATGCCCGACCACTTCGGCGGAGGAGAGAGCATGAGCGCGCGTAAAGAGTGGCATCCGGAGAAGGTTCGCTCCCAGCTTACCCATCCGGTCATCGATGGCGACGGCCACTGGATCGAATACGGGCCGGTCTTCGTCGAGCAGGTCCGCAAGGCTGCTGGCGACAAGGCGGCCGACGGGTTGGCTAGGCATATCCGCCGCATCCCCGACGCGCTGTCGCTTTCGGTCGCCGAACGGCGCCGCCGCGGCATTGCTATGGAAGGCTATTGGGGGCGCCAGTCCACCAACACTCGCGACCGCGCCACGGCGATGATGCCGCGCATGCTGTACGACCGCCTCGAAGAGCTGGGGATTGATTTCGGCATCATTTACCCGACCGCCGGGTTGGGCATCGCGCGCATCGAAGACGACGAGACACGGCGTGCGGTGATCCGGGGCTTCAACATCGTCACCGCGGACTATTTCCGTGACCTCAGTGATCGCCTGACGCCGGCGGCGGTGATCCCGATGCACACCCCAGAAGAGGCGATCGAAGAGCTCGAATTCGTCACCAAGCAGCTCGGCTCCAAGGTCGGCATGTTTGGCAGCGGCATCCGCCGGCCGCTTCCCGCGGGCAAGGGCGTCGATCCAGAGATTGCCCGCTTTGCCGCGCATTACGACCAGCTCGGTCTCGATAGCGATCACGACTACGACCCGGTCTGGCAGAAATGCCGGGAGCTGAAAATCGCGCCGACCTTTCACACCGGCGGCCGCGGTTTAGGGCTGCGCAACACGGCGAGCAATTTCACTTACAACCATATCGGCCATTTCGCCGCCGCCGGCCATGCCGTTGCCAAGTCCTTGTTCCTCGGCGGCGTCACGCGCCGTTTCCCCGACCTCAACTTCGGCTTTCTCGAAGGCGGCGTCGGTTGGGGCTGCCAGCTCTTTGCCGATCTGATCGAGCATTGGGAACGGCGCGGAAAGGCCGGCCTCGAATACATGGACCCCCAGAAGCTCGACCGGCCGCTGTTGGCTCAGCTCGTCGACAAATACGGCTATGCCGACATTGCCGCCGAACTCAAGCGGCGCGACGGCTGGCCCAACCCGCAGGACGACGAGCTCGACGGCGGGGTCCCGGTGCACGACGACTACGCCGCCTGCCAGATCGCCCGCAAAGAGGACTGGGTGGACCTCTATGCGCGGCCGTTCTATTTCGGCTGCGAAGCCGACGACCGGATGAACGCCGTCGCCTTCAGCAAGGTTAACCCGTTCGGCGCCCGCATCAACGCGATCTTCAGTTCCGATGTCGGCCATTTCGATGTGCCCGACATGCGCATGGTCTTACCCGAGGCCCATGAGCTGGTCGAAGACGGGCTGATTACTACCGAGGATTTCCGCGACTTTACCTTCGCCAACGTTGTGCGGCTCTGGGGTACGCAGAACCCGGACTTCTTCGAGGGCACAATCATCGCCGACGCTGCTGCCGCCGTCCTCGGCAAGGCGCCCGCCCGCGCCGCGGCGGAGTAGGTCTCCAAAAAAAAAGCGGCGGCTTTTTTACGAAGCCGCCGCGCGTTCACGCCTGCCGCGGCCCCCGGCCCGGGCCAGCCTCAAGGGTGCGCCTCCTCACCGATAAGGGTCAGCACGAGTGCGCGGTCGTGCGGGGAGGCGCGATGTTCGAGCAGAAAGATCCCTTGCCAGGTGCCGAGTTGCACCCGCCCGTCGGTAATGGGAATGGTCAGCTGAGTCTGCGTCAATGCGCTCTTGATGTGGGCCGGCATATCGTCCGGCCCCTCGTCATTATGCCGGTAGAGGGTGACGTCTTCGGGGACGATCCGCCGCAGAAAGGCGTCGAGATCGCGCCGGACGTCGGGCGATGCATTCTCCTGGATCAACAACGAGGCGGAAGTGTGCGGGATGTAGAGGCTCAGCAACCCGGTCGCGATGCCTTGGCGCTCGGCCCAGTGCGCCACTTCGGCGGTGATCTCTCTGATCTCGCGCGGGGCGGTCGTGATCGACAGCCGGGTCTGGGCAATACGCATCTCGTTGCTCTCCACCGGAAGAATATGGGGTGCGCCAAACCCATCGGCGAAATTCTCTTGGGGGAAGTTCTGCATTATGATGCGAAACTCGCCAGTATGAATCACGGAACCATTGGTGGATGCGAGCGGCAGCCGATAACAGCGAAGAACAGCGAAAAACAGCGGGGCTGGCCGCTGTTCTATTCGGTGCGGTAGTGCCCGAAATCGAGAGTTTCTGCGAAAGAGAACGCGCCGCCCGCTGATAATTTGCTGGAAGAACAGCAAAGAGCAGCGAAGCTGGCGGGTCTTGCCGGGCCCGCAGGTGGCGGCGCCGACGCTCGCCGCCCTTTCGCTGCGACGCGGGCGAGCCTATCCTTGCCGTCAATGGCGAGGAATCCCCCATGAGATTTATCGGCGCGGTTGTAACAAGCTTAGCTCTGCTGGTCCTCCCCGGCCAGGTGCGGGCGCAGGCGACCGATCTGCTGCTCGTCCTTGCTGCCGACGTTTCGCGCAGCATCGACGAGACCGAGTTTGCGCTTCAGCGCAAGGGCTACTCGGCGGCGGTTACCGATCCGCGCGTGCTCGCGGTGATCCGTGGCGGCGCCACCGGCACGATCGCGATCTGCTTTGTCGAATGGTCCGGGGCCGGGGAGCAGAACGTCGTTGCCGACTGGACGGTGATACACGACGAGGAGGATGCCGGCGGTTTCGCAGCGGCGATCCTTGCCGCGCCGCGGTCGTTCATCGGGCGAACCTCGATCAGCGGCGTCATCGACTTCGCGATGGAGCGTTTTGCCGCTGCGGCGCTGCGCGCCAGCCGCCGCATCATCGACATTTCGGGCGACGGCACCAACAATTCCGGCCGGCCCGTCACCGACGCGCGCGATCAGGCGGTGGCGCAAGGGGTCACGATCAACGGCCTCGCGATCATCAACGACAAGCCCAATCCCGGCTATGCTTTTCATACCCAGCCACCGGGGGGACTGCCCGAGTGGTATCGCCAGAACGTCATCGGCGGCCCCGGCGCCTTTCTCCGCGTTGTCGAAGATTTTCAGTCTTTTGCCGACGCAATCACCAGCAAGCTGGTCAGCGAAATCGCTGCGGGCTCTCAGAGGCGTCTCGCCGCCTCGATCCGCTGACGGCAACTCGGCCCTGGTGCTGCGCAACGAGGGCACAGGTGGGATTTCAATCGGAGGTTGACATCGCGGTGGTCGGTGCCGGCGCCGCCGGAATCGGCGCGGCGCGCCGTCTTATCGAAGCGGGGTTTGTCTCGTTGCTGGTGCTCGAGGGGCGCGGCCGGGTCGGCGGGCGCGTTCATACGATCACGCCCGCCGGGTTTGCGCTCGACCGCGGCGCCGAGTGGCTGCATTCGGCCGATCGCAATCCGTTGTCGCCGCTCGCCCAGCAGCTCGGCTTTTCGATCCATTGCCGGCCGCCGGAATGGGTCAGCCGTCTGCGCCGCAGCGGCGAGACGATCGAGGCCGAGGCGGACTGGATCGCCACTCGCAAGGCACAATACCGGGCGCGCAGGACAGCGGCGGCGGAGCCGGCCGACCGCTCGCTGGCGAGCCTGCTGGTGCCGGGCGGCCGCTGGAACCAGCTGCTCGACGCGACAAGCACCTGGGGGAACGGCGCCGAACTCGACCGCGTCTCCATCAAGGACAATGTCCGTTACGAGGACAGCGGCACCAATTGGCGGCTGCGTGAGGGCTACGGCCGTCTTTTGGAAGTGCTCACCGAAGGGCTTCCGGTAGCACTCGAGGCACCGGTGTCATGCATCGACCATAGCGGGCGCGCGATCCGGCTCAAAACCGCGCGCGGCACCGTGACCACGGCGCGGGCGGTCATCACCGTGCCGACCTCGATCCTTGCCGCGGAGGCGCTGCGTTTCGACCCGCCGCTGCCCCAAAAGCTTGCCGCAGCTGAGGGATTACCGCTCGGCGTCGATGACAAGCTGTTCATCTCGCTGTCGGGGTCCCTTCCCGGCATCGAGCCCGACACATTCCTGGTCGGTTCGACGACCTCGCGCGAGACAATGAGCTACCAGGTGCGGCCATTGGACCGGCCGGCGATCTACTGCTTTTTCGGCGGCCGTTGGGCCGCGGCGCTCGAGCAGGAAGGGGAGGCGGGGATGTTCGCCTTTGCCGCCGAAGAACTCGCGCGCCTCTTCGGCAGCGACACCGCCCGACACATCTCGCCGCTCGCCTCGACCGCGTGGCTGCAGGACCCGTGGGCGCGCGGCTCCTATTCCTACGCGCAGCCCGGTCATGCCGATGACCGCGCTCAGCTCGCCGCGCCGGTCGACGATCGGCTGTTTTTCGCCGGCGAGGCTACGTCGCCCAATTTCTTCTCGACCGCGCACGGTGCCTATATGAGCGGCGTCGCCGCCGCCGAGGCGGCAATCAACAGCCTCAGGGCAACCGCGGCCACTCGTTAAGGGCGACCACGCGAATGCCTGAATCGTCGAGCCTGATCGTACTGAGCGAGGCAAGCGCAACTTCGATCCGAGAGTAAAAATCGAGCGGCATGCCGAGCGCGAAGAGCAGCCCGGCGCGGATCACGTCGCCGTGGCTGACAAGCACTACGCTACCGGACGGATGGCGCCGCTGCAGATCGAAAAGCGCGCCGACGACCCGATCTTGGACTTGGCGCCAACTCTCGCCGCCCGGGATGGCCGCGATGCTGCGGCAGTTGCTCCACATCTGCCAACGCTCGTCCTGCCGGATCTGATCGGCCGTCAACCCGGTCCACTCGCCGAAATCGAGCTCGATCACGTCCTCGCGATACTGGATCGGCAGGCCGAGCCGCTCGGCGAGGATCTCGGCGCTCTCGCGCGTGCGCTGCAACGGGCTCGAATAGATCGCATCGATCTTTTCTGCGGCAAGACGACCTGCCACCGCGGCGATTTCGGCGCGGCCCTTTGCGGACAACCCAACGCCGGGCAGGCGCCCGTTGATCCGACCGAAGACCGTCGGCTCGCCATGCCGCAGCAGATGAAAAATCGTCATGCGGCCAAGTGGTAAGAGGCGCCGTCGGCCGGGTCAACCGCGGCGTTCCGCTCACGCCGAGAATACGGTGCGGTCGAGAAACCAATAGCTGCCGAGGCCGATGATCACCACCGAGAGGGCGTAGACGGCAAAAGCGGGGCGGGCAGGGTCGCGGCGGCTTGGCGTCAGCACCCGATCCATTCCCAGCAAGGCCGGAACGACGAGGGAAACGATCGCGATCTGGCCGATCTCGACGCCAAGATTGAACGAGGCGAGCGCGGGCACCAGCGCATCCCGCGGCAGGCCGAACTCCTGGAGCGCACTGGCAAATCCGAAGCCATGAATGAGGCCGAAGCAGAACGTGTCGCGCCAGCGCTTGTCGACATTGCGCGACAAGAAATTTTCGGCTGCGACATATACGATCGAGGCGGCGATCGCCGGCTCGATGATGCTGCTCGGAATGCGCACAACGTCGAGTGCCGCGAGCGACAGCGTGATCGAGTGCGCGACCGTGAAAGCCGTCACGACCTTGATGACCGGCCAGAGCCGCCGTGCCCACAGCACGACCGCGGCGAGGAACGCGATGTGGTCATAGCCGAGGAAGATGTGTTCGATCCCCGCCTCGGTATAACGCCCGATCACTTGCAGCAGGCTGGGCGGCGGTGCGGCGGTAATCGAGGTTTCCGTGCGGTTTGCATCCAGCAGATCCTGCGCGGCGTCGGCGCCGTCGCCGATCAGCACCACCTGGCGGGCGTCGGGCGACACATCGGTGAGCACCGTCGAGCGATAGCGCAGCGGATCCGCGACCCCGGCGCATGACCAGGGAACGCGCACCACGACACCATCGCCGTCCGGCGCGACATCGCCGGCGCTCGGTCGGCACGGGCGGCTATTCTCCCCGAGCACAGCCGTGTGCGTTTCGATATAGGCGACGATCGGTGCCGCGGATGTGGCGAGCGCGCCCGGTTCGACGAGGCCGCTCGCATCGTCGAACACGCGCGTTCTGGCGACGCGATCGACATCGCTGCCCCGCATCGCGACCTCGACTTCAACTGTGCGGTCCGAGTCGAGCGAGAGGCGGGCATTGGTCAGGTTGATCTGGTGCGCCTGCGCGACAACTGCGCCGCCGAGCAGCGAGGTCAATACTACCAGAAGCGCCGCGATCATGATGGGGTGCCGGCCAGCTGCACCAGTTTCGCGATATTCCGCAGCACGTCACCGGGAACAGTCGCCAAGACATCGTTCTGCTGGATCCGGACGTAGCGATCGGAGCCATCCGTTGCAGTGCTCCCCAATTCGATGCGCGCCACCGGCCCGGCGGAATCGCGACTGTAAAGCAATAGGATAGCTGTGGGATGCTCGAGGCCGGAGCCAGTGAGCGCCGCCGTATCTGGACGGCGGGCAACGATGCGCCGAACCGGCGAGCGGTCGAGCGCTCCGAGCTCGGCCTCGATCAGCGGTACCAGCGCGGGGTCGGCGTAATGCACGAAACCACCGGGAGTGTGCACGTGCTGACCGGTATGATGGAACCAAAGCCCGGCCGGGTCGCGCTCGAAACGGTAAAGCGCGCCGCCGCTGATGATCTCGACCGCCCACACTTCTTCAATCGAGACCGGCAGCAACAAATCAGCGGCGGTTCGCTCAGCTATGTCGCGCGCCAGCCGCCATTCTTCGCCGACATCGCGTGGCAGCAGATAGACCTCAGGCCGGCCGATGATGCGGACGTATTGCGCATTCTGCGCCGGTGTCGCTTCGCCGAAGCCCAAGCGCGTGACATGGCCGTCGGGCTCGCTGAGAGCAAGTACGAAACGGGGCGGATCGAGGCCATATTCTGCGAGTCGATGCGGGCCGTATTCACTCGCCGAAAGCACGCGCCTCGGTGCGGAGTTTGTCAGCAGCCGAAGGGCAGTGTCGATGTGGTTGGTCACTGCAGGCCCAGTTGGGGCGCCGTTGGCGAGCCATCCCTCCCGCGTGTCGCGACGAAACAGATCCTGCTGCCCGCCGTTCGAAAATTCGGCAAGCGCGATCCGCTCGGGCGGGATCGAAAGGATGCCGCCCGGCTCCAGGCGGGTGCGCGGGGCGTCGACCGGCCAGCGGCCAGTGACTGCGATGACGCCGATCAGGACGGCCATCGTGCCGGCGGCCAAAATGCCGAGACTGTTCGCGAATGCGCGGCTCACCGCCGGCGCCACCAGACGACTACGCCGAACGCCATGACGCTCAACGGCAGCAAAACTTCGACCAATAAAAAGGTGATTTGCATCTGCCGGTGCGTCAGCCGCATTTCCGGCAGGCTGTAGGTTTCAGGTTTGAGCAGCGGGGTGGTGGTATCGTCGGCGAGCCAGCGGATCATCGATACCGCCAGATCGCCGTTCGATGCATAGGGGAAGAAGGCATTGGCGGCAAAGCTGGAATTGCCGACCAAGACGAGGCGGAAAGGGGGGCCGCCCGGGGCCGGCCAGGTTCCTTGAACCGCTGCTGCCAGCAGCCGCGGGCCCGGTGTGGCGGCGGTTTGAGCGCTCGCATCGAGCGGGCGCACGTAACTGTCGTTGCTCGTCGCGACCAATTCAGCTGCGGTGAGGCCCGCAATCGGCCCGCGCAGCCGGATCGGCCGCGACCCGGGAAAAACGGTAAGCGCCACCTGCTCGGTGATCGGGTGCGGCGGGTAATACGGCACCGCCGCCTCTTCCTGGTCGGTGCCGTAGTGGTTCAACGGATCGACGACGACGCCGTTCTCGACGCCGAGTCCTACGCTGGCCAGCAACCCAGCGAGTTCGGGTGCGACCGAGAACCGAGGATTGTATGCCAGCAATACACGACCACCGAGCGCTAGGTAATCCCTCAGCGCCTGGACTTCCGTGGGCGCATATGCACTGGTCGCCCCGAGATCGGCAACAACCGCGCAATCCTCGGGGATTGCTGGCAATGTCGCGGGTTCGATCGCGCGATCATTGTAGCCGATCGTCTCAAGCGCGAGCTTGAGCCGGTCCAGTCCGTCCGGAGGCGCATCGATTACGTCGGAACGGCCTGGCCGGTCGCCGCCCATGGTCTCCACGTGAGAGTAATGCACGTGACCCGGCGCATAATGCTCGCCATGCCCGATGACGAAGCAGACGGTCTGCGTGCGGCGCTGCAGCACGCGCTCGATCGCATAGGCCATCTGGCGCAGATCCACCGTGTTTTCGACCTGCGTGCGCCGGCCCTCCGCCTCGACAACGACGGTATTGTATATCTTCACGCCGTAATCGCGCGCCGCAACGAGTTCGGTGTCGAGGTCGAGCGCATGCACTCTGAGATGCGGGTGCAGACGCGCCACGACCGCGAGCGCTTGCTTTGCTGCGTACGCGTCGTCATCCCTGTTGTTGTAAAAATAAGTCAGCACGACATCGTGCTGCAGACTGTCGGCGATCTTCTGCAGCTGCGGCGGCGGTGTGAAGCGGCCGCTGACGGTGGCGTCGAAATGCGCGTCGTGGCGATAGAGCGCCATGTTCGCTAGCACTGCGAGCGCCAGGGCAGCGGCGACAATGGCGGGATTGGCGACGCGCGCGAGCCCGGGGCGCAAATGAAGCGGCAGGCGCAGCGCCAGGGAGAATATCAGCAACAGCGCGGCGCACCACGCGCCGAAATGGAGCTGGTCGGCGGCGGTATCGTCGATTGGACCAAACGCAACCGCCGCGCCGAGGCCGAGCGCGACAAGGAACAGCACGGCTTCCAAGACAAGACGGAATGAGCGCGGAAACATAACGCTCCCTTGTCAGCGCCTTGCTAGCCCGCGCACGCTCAGGAAAAGCCCGAGCAGCGCGACACTGATGAAAAAGCCGGCGTCGGAGAGAAAGATCGAGCCGGTCGCAAAGGGCGTAAAATGCACCAGCAGCGAGAGATTGACGACCAGCGCGTCAAACGGATCCGGCAGCATCCAGCCGAAATGGTCGATGATCCACAGCAGCAGAAAAAGGCTTAGCGACAGCAAAGCGGCGATGACCTGATTGTCGACGAAGCTCGAGGCCATCAGCCCGACGGCCACCAGAGCGGCGGCGAGCAGCAACAGGCCGAGGTAGCCGCTCCAGATCGGCCCCCAGTCGGGCTGACCGAGGATACCCAGCGTGATAGCGTAGGCTCCCGACAAGACCAGCATCAGCACCACGAGACTGAGGCTCGCCAGATATTTTGCGAATATGACGGCAGGCTCCGAGACTGGAGCGGTGAGCAGCATCTCGATCGTGCGCAGGCGACGCTCCTCAGCCAGGAGACGCATCGTAATGATCGGCACAGTCAACAGGAACAATACGTAGATCTGAAAGAATAGATGCACGAGCGTCGGCGCATGGCTGACGAACAACGTCAGAGTGAAGGTGTAGCCCATAATGACGAGGAACACTGACAGCACGACATAGGCGATCGGCGACGTGAAGATCGCCTTTTCCTCTTTGAGGAGCAACGCGACGAAGGTCCTCATGCGGCGTTCGCCGCCATTGCCGAGGCCCGCCGGGTCAGATCGAGGAATACGCTCTCGAGGCCGGGCTTCACTTCCGCCAATTCCGACAGCGCGAAACCCTGTTCTACGATTGCTTGTGCAAGAGCGGCAGCCATCACCCGCCCCGGCGTAACCCCCACTAAATAGCTTTCGGCAGCATCAGCTGGCGCGGCGTCGATTACCCCTGGGACCCGTCGCAGTGTGGCGAGGACCGCCGGTTCGGGGCCAGCGATGCGCAGGCGGAACCGTAGCGCGGCGCCGGCTTCACGCATTGCGTCAGTTGTCAGCAGCCGGCCGTCGACCAGAATCATGATTCGACTCGCGACGCGCTCGATTTCCGTCAGCACGTGCGAGGCGACCAGCACGGTGCGCCGCCCGGAGAGGGAGCGTATTAACGCGCGCACCGCGATCACCTGATAGGCGTCGAGCGCATTTGTCGGCTCGTCGAGAATCAGTACCGGCGGGTCATTGATCAACGCTTGCGCTATTGCGACGCGCTGCCGGTAGCCGCGCGACAGCTTGCGGATCGGCTCGCCGAGCACCGGACTGAGATCTAGTTGCTCGGCGGCCGAGACCGCGGCCCCGCGCGCCGCGCGGCGGGCAATGCCTTTGATCGCAGCCATGAAATGCAGGAACTCGCGGACCCGCATACCGTCGTAAAGCGGCGCGTCTTCCGGCACGTAGCCGACCCGAGCCCGGGCCGCGAGCAAATCCGCAGCGACATCGACCCCGGCGATGTGGACGCTTCCGGCCGACGGCGGCAGATATCCTGCTAGCACACGCAGGATCGTGCTCTTGCCGGAGCCGTTTGGCCCAAGCAACCCGATCACTTCCCCTTCCTCGATCGCAAACGAAACGCCCCGCACAGCGATGCGCCGACCGTAGCGCTTCACCAGTCGATCAACGACGACGAAGTCGGGCATCGACCAGTGGACGCTGCCCGGTGGCGCCGTGAGATTATTCGTAAAACTCCGGCGCCTGCTTGTGCTTCTTGAAGGTCTCGGGGTCGTGCGCGAAGATAACGTCCGCGCCTTCCGCCGACATCAGGTGCTTGATCCAGGCATAGCCGTTGAGAATCCCGGCGGGATCGTAGGCCAGAGCTACGCTCGGCAGAATGTCTTTCTGCAGATTGTCCATCAAATAGCAGGTATCGCTGGTCAACACGACGGGCCCGGTCTTGGGCAGGCGAACCACCGCCATCTGGCTTCCGGGCGTGTGCCCCACATTTCGGTGGATATAAATGCTGCCGTCGCCGAACAGGTCGAGATCGCCATTGAGCTCGATCACTTTCTGCTTGTTGGGCGCGTTCTGGCCCACATCGTTGCGCAGCATCGCGAAGTCGGCGGTGATGTAACAGCAACCGAAGCCGGGCTTGGGCCAGAACGCGTTGACGATCTCGTCGCGCTGATAAACGATTGTCGCCCCCGGGAACTTACCGACATTGCCAGCGTGATCGAGGTGCATATGTCCGAGGATCACGTAGTTGATGTCGGAGGGCTTGACGCCGACCTTATCCAGCTGGAGATCGATCGCGAGATCCGGTTTGCGGCTCTCCGGACTGAGCATTTCGGCAAGAGGCCCCCAATAAGTCGGATCGGTGATGATCTTGTCGTTGTTCCCGGTTTCGAACAGCACGTTGCCTTTGGGATGTTTGATCAGAAAGAACGCGACGGGAACTGTGATCTTCCCGGGGGCTCCCGTTTGCAGCGCCGATTTGTCGAGGGTGAGCGAGCCCGAAGAGAACACGTACAGCCGCATACCCTCGGGCGAAGCTGCGGAAGCTAACGCGGCGAGCCAGACGCAGGCGCCGGCGACAGTGGCCAAGCCAACGAGCACATTACGGAGAACAGACCCCACTTGCCCCTCCCTTTGCACCCGGCGTTGCCGGTTTTGCGGCAGTAATTACCGGCAAGGTTAACCTAACCCTGCCCGACAGACAACGCCTTAAAGCGAAAGTCTTAACCCTTGATCTCGAGGTCCTCGTAGGACGGGAACGGGCTCATCCAGACATCGCCGATCGTATGCTTGGTGACGCGCGGGCCAATTCCCATCAGGGCGCGAAAGTCCAGAACCGGGGCATACATGACCCGATCGATCGTCAGCTGTTGGATCTTGTCGAGCAGCGCCTCGCGCTTGGCGTGGTCGCGCTCGGTCGCCTGCTGCCGGAACAACTCGTCGATGTCGGGATAGCCGCCATAGGCGTAGGCGCCCTTTGACTGGATGAAGGCTTCGACCCGGCTCGCGGCGTTGCCGGAGTTCCCGGCCCCGGTCATGAAGACCCCGCGCAATCTCTTCGCCTGCCAGTCGCCGTAGAACGCGGCGCGTTCCATCTGCTTCAGCTTGACCCCAATGCCGGCCGCGTTCAGGTAGTTCATGACCGCTTCGGCGATCGTCGGGAAGCCCGGGATCGCGGCGAACTCGCCGGCGTCGATCCCGTTCGGATAGCCGGCCTCGGCGAGCAACCGTTTGGCTTTTGCCGGATCGTAGGGCGTCGGCGCGACCTGCAAGGCATAGTCCATGACCCGGGGAACGATCACGCCCGCCGGCGGGCAGAAGCCGAGACAGCCCGCATCGCTGATCGCCTGGCGATCGAGCGCGTAATTGGCCGCTAGCCGCAGCCGCCTGTCGTGCCATGGTGATTTGGGTTCCCATTGCTCGGTGAACTCGATCCACTGGCTCGAGGCATGGTTGGTGGCGACGATCTTGATATCGGGGTCGTCCTTGATACCCTCAGCGGCCGTGCCGTCGAGCGCATAGGCGATGTCGGCCTCGCCGGTCTTCAGCGTCAGCGCGCGTGTCGTGGCGTCGGGGATGCTGCGCATCACCAGAGTTTTGACCGCCGGCACGCGTCGCCAGTAGCCGGGATCGGCCTCCAGCACCACTTCCACACCCGGCTTGCTGCTGACGAACTTGTAGGGGCCGGCGCCGACCGGGTGCCTCTTGAAGCCGTCGTCGCCGACTTCGGTAAGATATTTCTTGGGCACGACGATGCCGGCCGCGGTCGCCGTGATGCCGTAGAAGGTCATGAAGTCCGGCCATGACTCCTTCAAGTGAAAGCGCACGATAAGCGGGTCGACGATCTCGACCTCGCTGACGTGGTCTTTGAAGGTCTGCGCCCCGGTGCCCTGATACCGATTGAAGCTGAACTTGACGTCGTCGGCGGTCACCGGGTCGCCGTTGTGAAATTTCAGCCCTGGGCGCAGCTTGAACGTGTAGGTCAGGCCATCCTCGCTCTCCTCCCAGGATTCGGCGAGGCTCGGTCCCATCTTCTGTCCCGGATAGGGGCGCACCAGAGCATCGTGGATCGCATAGAGCATGCCGAAGGGCGTGATCTGCGGCGGTGCGGTCGACGGATCGAACCAGCTCGGCGCGATTGTCACGTGCCAGGCCATGACCGCCCGCCCCGACGGCGTCGGCGCGGCCTCACTCACTGCGGTTGCGCCCAAGACTAGCATCGCTGCGAGCAGCAGGCTGAAGGCAAGACGCCAGAGCACCCTCTGTGCCGAAATCATACGGCTGACCTCCCAGCTTGGATCTGCGTTTCCGATTGTCCGCTAATTCTGCTCCCGCCGGCAACGATGGTCGCAGCTATGGTTTTCCGCCGGCGTTGACAAGCGGCGGACCGGCTGCTGTATGCGCCCTCATGAACCTGCATTGGCTCGAATACGGGGTATTCGCCGCGATGATCGCGGCTTCACCCGCTGCCGGCGACGAGCCTCGGCTCAATATCTACAACTGGTCCGACTATATCGCGCCCGATACGATCCCGAAGTTCGAGGCGGAGACCGGGATCAAGATCACTTACGACGTCTATGACGGCAACGAGGTGCTCGAAGCCAAATTGCTGGCGGGCAACTCCGGCTATGATGTCGTCGTTCCCTCGGCGAGCCCGTTCATGGCACGCCAGATCGCGGCGGGGGTCTACAGGACCCTCGATAAGGCGAAACTCCCGAACTGGAGAAACCTCGATCCAAAAATCCTCGAGCTGGTCGCCGGCGCCGACCCGGATAACGCGCACGGCGTACCCTATCTGTGGAGCGACACCGGTGTCGGCTTCAATGAAAAGCAGGTGCTCTCCGCGCTGGGCGAGGAGGCGTTGGTGGACAGCCTCGCGGTGATTCTCGATCCGGCAAATGCGCGAAAGCTGGCCGCTTGCGGCATCTCATTGCTCGACACGCCGCAGGAGGTGTTTCCGGCCACTCTCGCCTATTTGGGGCTCGACCCGAAGAGCCGCGACCTCGGCGATCTCGAGAAGGCTTTCGGCGCGCTCGAAAAGATCCGTCCTCACATCCGCAAATTCCATTCCTCGCAGTACATCAACGATCTCGCGGGTGGCGATCTATGCGTTTCGCTCGGCTACTCGGGCGATGTGATCCAGGCGCGAAACCGGGCGAGCGAGGCCGGCAACGGGATCGAGATCGCCTTCCGTGTGCCAAAAGAGGGGGCAATGATGTCGGTCGACATGCTGGGCATTCCGGCCGATGCGCCGCATTCTGAGAACGCGCTGCGCTTTATCGACTACCTGCTGCGTCCCGAGGTGATCGCCGGCATCACCGATGCGGTCTGGTACCCGAACCCGAATTTGCCGGCCACGGCGCTGGTCAACCCTGAGATCCGCAACGACCCCGCGGTCTACCCGCCGGCGGAAACCCGGCGCCGTTTTTATGTCGATCTTCCGGCGTCTTCTGCTTACGAGCGGGCACGCACGCGCGCCTGGACGCGCCTCAAATCCGGCCGCTGACCATTAATGGCGCTGCTGGAAATCACCGCCATCTCCAAGCGGTTCGGCGCGACGCTGGCGGTCGAGGAGGTTTCACTCAGCATCGAGCGCAGCGAGTTCTTTGCGTTGCTCGGACCTTCGGGATGCGGCAAGACGACATTCCTGCGGTTGATAGCCGGGTTCGAGGTCCCGGACAACGGCCGCATCATCATCGACGGGACCGACGTCAGCGGCCTGCCGCCTTATGTGCGGCCGGTCAATATGATGTTCCAATCATACGCCCTGTTCCCGCATATGGATGTCGCCGCCAATATTGCGTTCGGCTTGCGCCAGGAGCGGATGGATCGCCGCCGCATCGTCGCCCGCGTCGAGGAAATGCTGGCGCTGGTGCAGATGTCGGATTATCGCCGGCGGCGCCCACACGAGCTGTCTGGCGGGCAGCGCCAGCGCGTAGCCTTGGCGCGGGCACTCGCCAAGATGCCGAAATTGCTGCTGCTCGACGAGCCCTTGGCGGCGCTCGACCGAAGGCTGAGAGGCCAGACCCGGCTCGAGCTGACCGCCATCCAGGAACGGGTCGGGACTACCTTCCTCGTTGTCACGCACGATCAGGAAGAGGCGCTGAGCATGGCTTCGCGTGTCGCCGTCATGAACCGCGGCCGCTTTGTGCAGATCGGCAGCCC
>Ga0306919_10000080_pt1 | contig 34481 bp, 35 predicted proteins | sample flu12Cox44000172_FD_203764 | JGI IMG/M metagenome (GOLD analysis project Ga0306919, IMG submission 203764) | Lab enrichment of tropical soil microbial communities from Luquillo Experimental Forest, Puerto Rico - flux4day.12C.oxic.44.000.172 (v2)... | ecosystem: Environmental > Terrestrial >... | reverse complement strand
ACTTGCGCTCGAAATTGCCATGCCGCTCTTCGCCGAGGTCGAAGAAGAATTTGCCTCCATTGGCTTCGATCCGCCGTTGCGTTTCGGCGAGATCGTCGACTTGAAAGCCGAAATGGTGCGCACCGACATAGCCGCCCGGATTTTTCAGATCGGACGCCTTGCTACCGGCTGCGCCGGCGAAGTTAAGTAGCGCTAGATTGATGACCCCGTCGCTCATATAAATTGCAGAGCCAATATCCAAATCCTCGCGTCCGATCCGCTTTAGATCGAATACAGTCTCATAAAATTTGGCGGCGTTCTCGAGGTCCTTCACGCAAACGGCAAAATGGCGCAGGCGGGCCATGAAACCACTCCTTGACGTGCAAGCTGCGACGGTTTTCAAGTCAGATGATAAGCCACCGGCTTGTCTCCGTCACCTGAAGGTGCAAGCAAGCGGACGGACCGGCAAACAGGTCGCTCTGAGGCGGCAGGATGAGAAGGCGCCACGCCGAGATCGCCGGTGCTGGATTTGCCGGGCTCACCGCGGCCTGCGCTCTGGCGCAGCGCGGCTGGAGCGTTCGCGTGCACGAGCGCGCCGAGCGCCTGCGCACAACGGGCGCCGGCATTTACATCTACGAGAACGGCTTGCGCGTTCTCGAAGCGGTAAGCGCCTATGCCACTGCCGTTCAAGGCGCGCCGTTTGCGCATACCCGCGAAGTGCGCGACGAGCGCGGCCGGCTGATCTCCGTTCACAACTGGAAAGGCAGCCGCGTCTTCAGCATCGTGCGGCAAAACGTGATCAACGCGCTTGCCGCGGCGGCGCATGACGCCGCTGTCGAGATCGTGACCAACTCACCCGCCATCGGCGCGACGCCCGACGGCGAACTTATCCTGGCAAACGGGACGAGGCACAAAGCCGATCTTGTCGTCGCCGCCGACGGCAGCAATTCACGGATACGAGATTCGCTCGCACTATTGACGAAGCGCAAATATCTCGTCGATGGCTCCATCCGGCTGTTGTTGGAGAAGACGGCGACGGAGTGCGCGGCCGGCGACGGTAGGACGATCGAATATTGGTCCGGCACGCGTCGCATCCTGTATACGCCGTGCAGCGAGACCGATATCTACATCGCGCTGACCATGCTCGATGCCGATGAGGCGGCCAAGACGGTGCCGGTGCGCAATAACGCGTGGAAGCGCTGGTTTCCGTCGCTCGAAGCGCTGATCGATCGGATCGGCACACAAGGCCGATACGACCGGTTCGAGCTTATTAAGCTTAGACGCTGGTCTGCCGGACGCGTGGCAGTCATCGGTGACGCCGCCCATGCTCTGCCACCGAATATCGGCCAGGGCGGCGGCTGCGCCATGATGAATGCGCTATCGCTTGCAGTTTTCCTCGAGCGCGAAACCGACATCTTCAAGGCACTCGAGATCTGGGAGCGTAACGAACGGCCGATCACCGATCACACCCAGCGAATTTCCTATTTGCTCGGTCTGCCCACGACCTGGCCGCCGGCGCTGCGCGCCGCCGCGCTGGGCCTTGCCGGCCGCTCCAAGTGGCTCACCGCACAACGCACACGAACCGCGCTGCACCGGCCGACCGGAACCTGAGGGTGTCTTTCAAAACGGAATGGTAATGCCGTCGAGCGGCGCGTCGCAGTTGACAATGTCGACCCGCTTCCAGTCGATCATGATTCGCCCATCCGACTGCACTAAGCGATGGTGCGCCGTGCCGGCAAATATCCGCTGCTGCTCGCGCCGATATTCGACCATCATGAATTTTGAGCGCACCGTGCAGGAGGCACGATCATTGGCCTCGATCGTAACGCCGGCAATGATGCGGCTCGTGCGCGAGCGCGGCTCCTGTGAATACATTCGCGGGCTGGCAAGGCGCCGAACGCGCGTTTCCAGCAATCGGCGATCATCGTAAATGAGCGAAACGGTCTCGTGTGGATCAACCTGATCGGGCTCACTCGGCACCCAATACCAAGCTTCCGACGTGAACAACGAGAGCCACTCGTCGAATTTGCCCTCGTCGAGCAGTCTCGCCTCGTGGATGAGAAACTGTTCGCAGCGATGCAGGTCGAAGGCGGCTGCGACGGCTGGCGCGACCCGCGGCCGACGCGCGATCGGACGGCGCGCGCGGTTTGTGGACGATCGCGGCGGGCGTTTCGGCTTCTTCGGCATGGATGATTAGGACGCCGCGCGCAATTCGGCTGGGCCATTCGTCATGTAACGCAACCAGGCATCGAACATGTTGCGGATATAGACTTCACTGGTCGAGTTTTTCCCGCGTCGACCGCCATGCGCGTCGGCAACGTCGCTTTGCAACCCGCGGCCGATTTCGATCCATTCCGCGCCTTCGCTCGACAATCCCATGCCGATACGATTGTAAATTTCGAGATCGTCGGTCAGCACCAGCGAGCCGGTGCCGTTGACGGTGTTGGCGAAACTGATGGTGTTGCGAAACATTCGCTCCGGGGCGCCTTTGAGCCGGAAATTGTAGGTGTGGACCACCGTGCGGTCGACCGCCACCGGGTGCACGACACGCAGTTGCTGGAATTGGCTCATGAAGGATAGGTTTGGATATATGTTGCTGTTCCAGCGCCGCACTTCGAGAACACGGCGCGTTTCTGTTTTTCCCCTCTTCTTCTCCATCGCGGCAATGTAATCGCGGAATACCGGATCCTTCAGCGCCGCGACCAGTTTGGCATCATCGTGATAATCGCCGAGATACGAATGGCCGTTGGGATAGGTCCAGATGCCTACTTGCGATTCCCAGAAGCTGTACGGCGCGCCGTTCTGGCGCATTTGCCTGATGGCGATCTCGCCCGAACCGTCGGAATGGACTTCGTCAGACTGCTGCTGCGCGGCATCGATCGAAGATCGGTGCGTAAACCACGGATGCGCAGCGTCGCAGAGATTTTCCAGGTAGAGCTTCCAGTTGCCCTCATAGGCATGCTTGAACATGCCGCCAGCCACCTCGATCTCGCCATCTGGCGCACGATCGATCATGTCGTCGAGCGACGTCGCCATAAAGCCAAGGAAATCTTCGAGACTCGGGCCATCGGTCGCCTCGCTGGCGAAGACGAAGCCGCGATAGCTTTTGACGCGCCCTGCTTGCACCATCGCGGTTTTCGGATTTTTCGGATCGAAATCGCGTGGATAACCGGTCTGCAAAGGCACGGCTTTGAGCCGTCCATCGAGATGGTAGGTCCAGCCGTGATAGCAGCATTGAAATTCTTGCGTAGTGCCCTTGTCGTTGGCGACCACGAGTGAGCCGCGATGGGCGCACTGATTATGGATGACGCGCACTTGGCCATCGCTGTCGCGCACAAGAACAACCGGTTTGCGGCCGATGAAGGCGCGAACGTAGTCGCCGGTATTTTTTATTTGGCTTTCGTGGCCGACATAGATCCAGGCGTTGCCGAATATCCGCGCCATTTCCAAATCGAAGATCGCGGGGTCTGTATACAGCCGGCGATGAACGCGGCCCGGCTGGACGAGAGATTCGAAGCTATCAGTCGACGTCATGGCGGATCACTGGAATAAAGGTTCAGCTGAACGAGCGCGCTCGTAAAAAAATGGCGCAGGCGCTGCTTCAAGCGCCGCGCAAGGCTACCAGGACTGTAGCCTTGCAAGTCAAGCATTTTCCGGAAAAACAGTCAGTTTATGGCCCCGAGCCTTCCTTTGCCCCGAAAGCACGTCGGCTGGTGAGGGAATTTCTTTTGCGTTAGGCTGACGGGACTCCGGTCCATGGGGAGCGGGTTTTGCGCATGACGGTCGCCGAGCGGTCGTTGCGACAGCGCGTGATTGCGCTGGTCGCGGCTTATGCGATGGCGCTGACGAATCTGCTTGCGACCTTCGCCGCGGCCCAGGCCGCGGCCGAGGCGGCCACAGTGGTCGATCCCGCTCTCTGCCACAGCTCGGTGGGGCAGCCAGCACCGCTTTCCGACGAGAGCGGCGGCAATATCTGTCCGGACTGCTGCATTGGCTGTCTGGGGTCCGCATCGAGCGGAGCTCCGCCGCCGGCTTCCTCGGTCGTGACCGTTCCAGAGACGTCATTCACGCGCCTCCAACCACTCACCCGAGTAGCGGTTGTTCCGGTTGCACATTCAAGCGCGCATCGTTCACGAGGTCCTCCGCCGGCCGCCTGAGAACGGCGGCCGCAGGCGGCTGCCATCCAGTTAAGCGCCAATGGAGGTTAACCATGCTTCGCTCTTCGAACTGCTCGCGCGCATTCGCGTTAGCGCTCCTCCTCGTCGCGGTCTCGGCCGCAGACGCCTTTGCACACTGTTTCGTCGGTCCGCGTTTCTTCCCCGCGACGCTCGCTACTGATGACCCATGTGTCGCCGATCAAATGTCCTTGCCAACGGTCGCCTGGTCAAAGACCGGCGATGTGCCGCCCGCCACCGAGTGGGACATTTCGGCGGACATCTCCAAACGCATCACAGAGGATTTCGGCATCACGATCGGCGATACTTGGTCGAACATTCACCAGCCGGGCGGCTTCACCAAAGCCGGCTTCGGCAATCTCGACACGACCGTCCAGTATCAGCTCCTCAAAGACGGTCCCCATGAGCTGGCGTTGTTGGTCGGGCTCGCCGTTGAATGGGGCGGCACCGGCGCCATCGATTCGGGGTTGGCGACGCCATGGTCTACGCTCACGCCGACTTTCAATTTCGGCAAGGGATTTGGCGACTTGCCCGACTCGTTCGGGTGGCTGCGCGCCTTCGCCGTCACCGGACAGATCGGATACCAGTTTCCGACCCGCTCCTTCGATGTCGATTCCGGCACTTTCATACCGCAGGTCTTGGTCTATGGCGGATCGATCCAATACAGCATGCCTTACCTGAAATCAGAAATTCACGATTACCAGCTGCCCGATTTCATCAATCACCTGTTTCCGATTGTTGAGGCGCAGTTCGCGACGCCCGTCGCCAACAATTTCGGCAACAGCCCCATCACCATCGGAACGATCAATCCGGGCGTGATCTGGGTGGGCACATATTTCCAGGTCGGCGCCGAGGCGGTATTCCCGGTCAACCACGCCAGCGGGACCGGCGTTGGCTTCCTTGGCCAGTTGCACCTCTATCTAGACGACATGTTCCCGACCACGATCGGCCGACCGCTGCTGGGCGGGAATTCGACCCCTCCACAGAAACTCAGCTTCTGAGGCCACCATTATGCGAAAACTCATCTCGTTGTCGCTATTCGCGATGTCCATCGCCGTCGCGCATGCCCATGCGTTCCTCGATCATGCCAGCCCACTCGTCGGCAGCACCGTGGCGAGCGCGCCGCGCGAAGTCTCGTTGACCTTCACGCAGAACCTCGAGGCCGCTTTCAGTTCTGTCCAGGTGACGGGTGCCAACGGCGCGCGCGTCGATCAGGGTAAGCCTCAGATCAGCGGCAACACCATGCGGGTCGGTCTGAAATCGCTTTCGCAAGGCACCTACCGGGTGCGCTGGCAGGCGCTGTCGGTCGATACCCATAAAACGGAAGGAAGCTTCACCTTCAGCGTCGGTGGCCGTTAGTTGGGCGATCCGCTTCCTTACCTCCGCGCCATTCATTTCGCCGCCACAATCATCGCCGCCGGCGTGGTGATTTTTGAGATCGTAGTGGCCGCGCCGGCCTTCGCTGCCGCAGACGAGATGCTCGATCCGGGCATTAGCCGCTTGCGCAGCCGCTGGTCTTGGCTGGTATGGGCGAGCCTCGTCGTGGCGGCAGTTTCCGGCGCGATCTGGCTCGTCCTGCTCGCCAGCGACATCTATGCCGCGTCGATCGCGGAAGTCTGGCGCGACGGCGGCGTGTGGACGGTCGCGAGCGAAACCAGCTTCGGTCAAGTCTCGCTTGTGCGATTGGCCGCGGCTGCCCTCCTCGCCGCTTCGTTGCCGATGCTCAGGCGCAGTGGCGAGCGCGGCCTGTTGAGTGTGGGCGCGGTCGTTCTTGCGATCGCTATTCTGATCGGACCGGCCTGGACCGGCCATGCCGGCGCCACGCCGGGCGTGGCCGGTGAATTTCCCCTGGCCGCCGACGCACTGCATTTGCTAGCCGCCGGCGCCTGGCTCGGCGGTCTACCGCCGCTTGCCATGCTGCTCGCCGCCGCGTGGCAGGGAAAAGAGCCGCGCTGGGCTACTGTGACGGCGATCGCGGTGCAGAGATTTTCGCTCCTGGGGATTGTAAGCGTCAGCACGCTGTTGGCTTCCGGAATAGTCAATAGCTGGTATGAAGTCGGCACCCTCAGCAATCTTTTCGCGACATCATATGGTCAGCTCGTTCTGATCAAGATTGGTCTGTTTGCGGCAATGATTGCTCTCGCTTCGATCAATCGCTTCTATTTGACGCCGCGGCTGGCGACCGCGGGCACCGTTCGCCGCCTGTACCGTACCAGCCTGGCCGAAACCGGACTGGGCTTCGCCGCGGTCGTAGTGGTCGGCTTTCTTGGCGCCATGGCGCCGGCGAGCCACGCACACCATGATGCGGCGATTCCCGAGGGCGCCGCTTTCGTTCACATCCATTCCAACGCCGGAATGGCTGACGTCACCATTATGCCCGGCCGTGTCGGTACGGCACGCGCCACCATTCGGCTATGGAATGACGACTTTGAACCACTCGCAGCCGAACGATTGACATTCACGCTGACACCGCCAGGCGGCCAACCAATTACGTGGCCCGCCGCGCAGGCTCAAGATGGCAGTTGGCAAGTCGACGCCATCCCGCTGTCGCAAGCGGGCAACTGGAAGGCTGCGATCGATGCCAGAGTTAATGCCAAGCGGCATCTGACGCTCGACGCACCAATCGTGATCGAGCCGGAACGGTAAACGTGTTTCCCGGACGCGTGCAGCGCACCCCTTCGCACTGCGCCGCGCCCAGGGAAAAATCAATCAGGTGCCCGAACCGGAAATTACATCGCCGAATAATTGCCAAGTCGTGCCGTCGAACTTCTGCAATTGCATCTGTTTGATCGGATCGAAATCATCGGCGCTGGTGTTGAGCGTGATTCCGGGGAGCAATAGCGGCAGTTGCAAATTATGTAGGCTGGCGGCCTGCTTCATTACGTTCTCGCGGGTCAGATCGTCGCCGCACCTTTTAAGCACTTCGACTAGGGTCTGCGCATAGGAGTAACCAATCGCGGCCTGGCTGTCGGTAATACTGCCGGAAAGGCCATGGCTGTTCATGAACGCGACCCATTCCTTGTATCCTGGGTCGTTCTGCCAGCGTGGATCGGTCGGATCCATGATGTAGGTGGCCGAGATGATGCCGACGCCCTTCTCCAGTCCTGCCGGCTTCATCACCAAACCAACCGAATTGCCGACCGAATTGAGGAAGTGAGTCGGTCGCCAGCCGATGTCGTAGACCTTGCGAACGGTCTGCGCCGCGAATTTCGGGATCGCCGCGGTTAGGAGCACGTCGGCGCCGCTGCCCTGCAGCGCAACGACTTGCGAATCGATCGTCGGATCGGTGGTCTCATAGGATTGCGTCGCCACAATCATCTTGCTTGCTTTGTCGCCAAGCCCGGCGCGCAGTCCATTCAGATAATCCTTGCCGTAATCGTCGTTCTGATAGAGCACGGCAATCTTGGCGTTCGGCAGGTTCTTGAGGATGTAGTTGGCGTAGATGTGCGCCTCGATGCCGTAGCTCGGCAACCACATCATGGTCCAGGGAAAGTGCTTAGGATCGTTCCACTGGTCGGCGCCGGTGGCGACGAACAGTTGCGGTACCTTGTTTTCATTCAAATAACTGTGGATCGACATGTTCGGCGGCGTACCCAGCGGGGCGAACAGCAAGAAAACCTTGTCTTGCTCGACCAACTGGCGCACCAGCTCCACGGTCTTAGGCGGACTGTAAGCATCGTCGCGGCTGATGTAATTGATTTTGCGCCCGTTAATCCCGCCCTGCTCGTTGATCATGTTGAAATAAGCGGCATGAACCTTGCCGTTGATCCCGTATGACGAAGCTGGCCCGCTATAGGGATTGGTATTGCCGATCTTGATTTCGGTGTCGGTCACACCGGGCCCATATTGGCCCGCTGCATTGACCGAACTGGTGGCGAGCATCAGGCCGGCGGCGCACAGCGCGCCGGTGAGCATCCGCGTCAATCTCATAACGATTTTCCTTTCACTGTTGGTCAGGTTTTCCATTCGCTTTTATTGGCGCTTGGCGCAGTTCGAAACCGTTGTGCGGCCCGGGTGAGCGACGGGCCGAGTGCCTCGGCCGTGCCGATCACGCCCCGCGGCATTACGTACATAAACAAAAGCATCGCCAATCCGTAGATCGCCCATGGCGCGGCATCGGAAATCTCATTGGCCAAATTGGGCACGAACACGATGAAAAAGCCGCCGACAATGGCACCGCCGATCGTGGCGATGCCACCGACCGCCGAGCCTACCAGGAACGACAATGACAGGAACAGAGTGAAACTTTCTGGCGCAACAAAGCCGATCACGATTGCGGCAAGCGCTCCAGCGACCCCCGTGAATAGCGTGCTCGTGCCAAACGCCAGCGTCTTATAGCGCGCGGTATTGATGCCCATGGCGGCAGCTGCGATGGGATGGTCTCGGATCGCGACAAACGCGCGCCCGGTGCGGCCATTGAGCAGATTGGCGGCCACGCGCATCGCCAGGAGCAGCACGATGAGAACCAGAAAATACAGCCAGCGATCGCGATCGAGCCCAATCGCGGCCGGCGGTACAGGCTTGGTGAGGACAATGCCCTGATTGCCGCCGGTCCAGGTGCCGAAATATTTCAGCAATTGCGGCATGGCAACCGCCATCGCCAGAGTGACCAGGGCCAGATAGGGCCCCTCAAACCGCAGCGCCGGCAATCCGAACAGCACGCCGAGCGCAAAACAGATCAACGCCGCCGGCGCCAGCGTCGCCCAGTACGGCACGCCATAGCGATGCATGAGAATGGCGGCCGTATAGGCGCCGGCGGCAAAAAAGCCGCCATGGCCCAAAGATATCTGCCCGTTATAGCCGGTGAGAATGTTGAGCCCGAGCACCGCGATTGCATAGATCATCACCTGCGTCAGCTCGAAGACATGGTAACTGCTGAGAGCAAACGGCAGTGCCATTGCCAGCACAATCAGTACGACGCCCCCAAGCCATTGCCAGGACGCAGTGCTCGATTTGGATTGGCCCCCGCTCATCGTCACACCCGGCGCACGATCGCCGTGCCGAACAGTCCGTTAGGCCTGAACACGAGCACGAGAATGATCAATAACAACGCTACCGTAAGCTTGAGCTGGCTGGCGATGAGATAGGTGCCAACCAGATTTTCAGTCACGCCGACGAGCAAGCCGCCAATCACGGCGCCGACCGGGCTCGTTATGCCGCCGAGCAACGCGCCGGTGAAAGCGTAAAGCAGCACGCCGCTCATCATGTGCGGATCGAGAAACAGGACGGGCGCCACCATGATTCCGGCGACCGCACCGATGGCAGCGGCGAAGCCCCAGCCGAGCGCCAGCATCCGGCCAACATGAATGCCGCAGAGCTGCGCCGATTCCGGATTTTGCGCGGCGGCACGCATCGCCAATCCGGTAGGGGTGAAACGGAAGAAAAAGAATAGGGCCGCCAGCATGACGAGCGTCACCACGATTACTCCGACATCGCGCGTCGTCATCAGCGCGCCGAACAGAATACGATCGGGAAACGGCGACGGGAATTCCTGCAATGTGTAGCTGTAGATCCAGCCCGCGAGCGCATTGAAGATAAGCAGCAGGCCGATGGTGACGACCACCGCGGTAAGGATCGGTGCGTTTTCAACCGGCCGTATAACGATGCGTTCGATCGCCATGCCGCCGACGAACGATGCGAACAGCGTGATCACAAATGCACCCCAGAACGGGAAGCCGGCATTGACGAGCGTCCAGGCGATATAGGTGGAAAACATCGCCATTTCGCCTTGGGCAAAATTCACCAGATCGGTGGCCCGATAAATCATCACCAGCGCTAGCGCCAGACTCGCATAGATCGCGCCGGCGGCGAGCCCGGAAAAGATCTGTTGCAGCAGTTGATGCATGGCGCGATCAGTATCCGAGATAGGAGCGGCGTATCTGGGGGTCGTCGGCCAGCGCCCTGGCGCTGCCGGAAGTCACGACATAGCCGGTTTCCAGAAGATAGGCGCGATCCGCCAATTCGAGCGCAAGGCTCGCGTTCTGCTCGACGAGGAGCACGCTCACCTTCTGTTCGCGCCTTATCCGCTCGACGATTGTGAAAATTGACTCGACAACCCGTGGCGCCAGGCCGAACGACGGTTCGTCAAGCACCAGAAGACGCGGCGACATCATCAAGGCACGGGCGATGGCGAGCATCTGCTGCTCGCCGCCGGAGAGCGCGCCGGCCTGCTGGCGACGCCGCTGCGCCAGGATCGGAAAAAATCCGTACATGACCTCCATGTTGCCCTGGGGCCGGCCGGTAGCGGTGTAGGCGCCAAGGCGCAGGTTCTCTTCCACGGTGAGCCCGATGAAAGTGCCGCGTCCTTCCGGAACGTGCGCGATTCCTAAGCCGGCGACCTGCTCGGTCGTGCAGCGTTGCAGCGGGCGTCCGGCGAATACGATCTGACCTTCGGTGCGCACCATCGCGCAGATTGCGCGCAGCGTCGTCGTCTTGCCGGCGCCATTGGCGCCAAGCAGCACTGTCATGCCGCCCTCTTCCACCGTGAGGTCGATGCCGTGCAGCACTTCCGATTGGCCGTAAAAGGCTTTGACCGCGCTTAGCTCGAGAATCGTCGCCATCAGTGTCGCGTCCCCAGATAGGCCTCGGCGACGGCTGGATTCGTGCGGACTTGATCGGGCGTGCCGTCCGCTATGACGCGACCGAAATTGAGGACCACGACCTGCTCCGAAAGGCTCATGACCAGACCCATGTGGTGCTCGACCAACAGGATGGTAATCGCCAGCCGATCACGCACCGAACGGATGAGTGCGCCAAGCTCGCTCACCTCGTCATGATTGAGTCCGCCGGCTGGTTCATCGAGCAGAAGCAGCGATGGACGGACCGCAAGCGCGCGCGCCAGTTCGACGCGTTTGCGCGCGGCGAAGGTCAGCGCCGCAGCCGGCCGTTCCGCCGCACTTTCAAGGCCCACGAAACCAAGCATCGCGCGCGCTGCTTCGTCGAGCTCGCGTTCTTCGCGGCGACTGGAAGGTAGCGTCAGCGCATCGATGAAGGCGCCGCCGCGGCCGCGCGCATGGCCACCGACTTTGATGTTGTTGAGCACGGTCATGGAAGCGAACAGCGCCGGACTTTGGAACGTGCGGCCAATGCCCATTTGGGCCATGTCAGAGGCTGCGCATTGGCGCAACGACTGGCCGTTTAAGCGTATATCGCCGCGCTCCGGTCGATAAAGCCGGCTCAGGCAGTTGAATAAGGTGGTCTTCCCGGCGCCGTTGGGGCCGATCAGACCGGCGATCCGCCCTTTGCTTACAGTGAAGCTGACATTTTCAAGCGCGACGATACCGCCGAAGCGCATCGTCACCTGCGCAATCTCCAAGAAAGGCATTGACGAGCCGCCTGTCGCGCCGGCGGTCGCCAACGGAGACGCAATCATGCCGGTCGAGCCGCCATTGGCCAGGCGTCCTCCTCTACCAGGTGTCCTCCTCGGCCCTGCCCTCTCGTTACTTTTTGTTGCGTCGGTCGACGGCGCCGGGCAGCAAAACGTGACACGCCGCACATTGACGCGTCAACGCGAGGCGGCATGATAATTCGAAGTCGAACGTTGAAATATTTTCCGGCATGTGGGATTCGATACAGCGTCTACTGGACGGTCGGTCTGTCGCTAGTTCAGTCGGGCGCATAACGCCATAGACAGATCAATAAGGCGCCTGCACGTCAAGGCACCAGGAAGTGTCGCTTTCGGTCCTCTATCAATCTTAAGAAACAACGCCCGGCAGCGGCGTAGGAATGTTCGGCGACGAGCTTTTGCCGAAGCAGCGTATAGCGGATCTCGCGGACATAGGACATCAGTCGATCGAATATGTCGTGCGGCAGGCGATCTTGGAATTTGTCGACCAAGCCGCACACCGCGCTGATCGCTTGCGCGCTGCCACCGACCTTGACTTGCGGCTCGGGCTGCGCCGGATTCCAATCCGCATATGACCAGACGGCAGCGCGGAACGCTGTGCGCAGCTCACTCGGTATCGGATCCGGCGATGACTGCATTGCCGAACTTCTCAGCCGCCCAGGTCACCAGCGTTTCGCGGCATCAATCACCGTTGCGCGCCCGAACGGGCTTAGGCGCACGTTCAGATCGCCGCCTCTGAACCGCTGTCGAAGAAATGCAGGCGCTCCGGGCGCACGGCGAAACGGAGCTTGTCGCCGCGCTTGGCACGGACATTCGGCTCGACTGCGGCAACCATGGTCTGCTCACCGACTTGGAGGTCGAGCAGGCTCTCGGCGCCCAACCGTTCCACCACTTCGACCATGGCATCGAAGCAAAGCCCCGGCGGCTGGCCGCCATTGGCGACCAGCAAATCTTCCGGCCGAATACCCATGATCACTTCGCGCCCTGTGTAAGACTGAAGCCGCGGACCGATCTCGGTGGGCACGTCGATAGCGAATCCGGGATTGTCGGCCCGCAATCCATCCTTGCCGTTGCTAACGCGGACCGGTGCGAAATTCATCGCCGGCGAGCCGATGAAGCCGGCGACGAACCGATTGACCGGCGCATTGTAGAGCTCGAGCGGTTCGCCGACCTGTTGCACGATGCCGCCGCGCATGACCACGACGCGATCGCCAAGCGTCATCGCCTCCACCTGGTCGTGGGTGACATAAATTGCAGTCGTATTGAGCCGGCTGTGCAGCTTTTTGAGCTCGACGCGCATCTGGACGCGGAGCTTCGCGTCGAGATTGGAAAGCGGTTCGTCGAACAAGAATACCTGCGGGTGGCGCACGATGGCGCGGCCGAGCGCGACACGCTGGCGCTGCCCGCCGGAAAGCTGCCGCGGCTTGCGCGCCAGGTAATCGCCAATGCCAAGGATATTGGCCGCGTCATGGACGCGCTTTTTGATCTCCGTGCGGTTGACCTTCCGCATTTTCAAGCCGAACGCCATGTTGTCGAAGACACTCATATGCGGATAGAGCGCGTAGTTTTGAAACACCATGGCGATGTCGCGATCCATCGGCGGCAGCTCGTTCACGACAACGTCGCCGATCAGGACCTGGCCCGAGGTGATCGATTCGAGGCCGGCCACCATGCGTAGCGTGGTGGTCTTGCCGCAGCCCGATGGTCCGACGAGGACCACGAATTCCTTGTCGCGGATTTCAAGGTTCACATCTTTGACGGCGTGAAAGTCGTCGTAGAACTTGTTGAGGTTGCGGATCAGCACGCGCGCCATCGCCTCAGCCTTTCACCGAGCCGGTCAGACCGGCGACGTAATGTTCAACGAAGAAGGAATAGATGAAGGCGACCGGAATTGAGCCGAGAAGCGCGCCAGCCATCAATTGCCCCCAATAGAAGACGTCGCCGCGCACAAGTTCGGACGTGACGCCGACCGAAACGGTCTTCTGCTGCGTGGAAGAGAGAAACACGAGCGCATAGATGAACTCGTTCCATGACAGCGTGAAAGCGAAAATACCGGCAGAAAGGATTCCGGGGACCGCGATGGGCACAATGATGTAGAGCAGCGCCTTCCAGCGCGTGGCGCCATCGATGCGAGCGCACTCTTCAAGCTCTCGCGGAATGGCCTTGAAGTAGCCCATGAGCAGCCACGTACAGAACGGGATGAGAAAGGTCGGATAGGTGAGAATCAGCGCCCATGGCGTGTCGCCTAGCTGAAAGCTACGGATGATGTCAGCCAGTGGAATGAACAAGAGCGTTTGCGGCACGAGATAAGTGATGAAAATACCGGTGCCGAGGCTGCCGGCGAACGGGAATTTCAGGCGCGACAGCGCATAGCCGGCAAAAATACCGCAGAACAGCGAGATCAGCGTTGAAGCGACGGCGATGAATAGTGTGTTGAACATCCACCTGGTGAACAGGGTCTCGGTCAGCAGATCGACGATGTGGACGAGCGTCGGATGGGCCGTCCAGAACGGCGTGTAGTTAGGCGCCATCCAAGGGCGATAGAGTTCCCGGTCCGGCCGGACCGAGGTCACCAGCATCCAGTAGAACGGGAATAAGAGCCAAAAGACGAATACGCCGAGCGGGATGTAGAAATACACCCAACGCCGCCATTTTGCTCCTTCGATCATTGCTCAGTGCACCTCGACTCGACGGATGTAGAGAAGCTGCACGACGACGACGATGAGCAGGAACGGGAACATCGCGAGCGAGACCGCGGCTCCCTCGCTCAGCAAGCCGGTGCCAACGCCGATCTGATAGGCGTAGGTGGCAAAAAGCTGAGTGGCATTAGCCGGACCGCCGCCTGTCAGCACGTAAACGAGCTGAAAATCGGCGAAAGTCTGAATAATCGAGAACAGCATGACCACCATGGTCACCGGCAGCAACAATGGCCACGTCACGTGCCAAAAGCGCTGCCACGGCCGCGCGCCGTCAATAGCGGCTGCTTCCTGCAGCTCGGGATTGATGGTCTGTAGCCCCGCAAGCAAACTGATCGCGAAGAACGGCACGCCGCGCCAGACATTCACGATGATCACCGAAATCAATGCCAAATCCGGGTCGCCAAGCCAGTTGATCCGCCCGTGAATGAGGCCGAGCTGGAACAGCGTCCAGTTGATGACGCTGAAGGTCGGATCGAACATCCACTTCCAGGCGAAAGTCGAAAGCACGGTCGGAATGATGAAGGGCAACAGAATGAAAGCGCGGGTGAAGGCCTTGCCCCTGAAATTCCGGTTGAGCAACAGCGCCAGCCACAAGCCGAGGCCGAGCTTAAATACGGTGGCGACCGCCGTATAGACGAAGGTATTCCAGACTGCGGTGCGAAAGATGCTGTCGTGGAAAAGCGCGATGAAGTTCTGCACACCGACGAAGCGGCCGGGAATACCAACCTTGGTGTCAGTGATGGCCAGCAACACGCCTTGGACGAACGGATAGGCGATAAACATGCCGAGCAGCACCACGGTCGGCACCAACAGGGCCGCTGCTAGCCAGCGTTCGTCCTCAAGCAGACGGGTAACCGCCCCGCGTTGCGGCGCTCGCACGACGGCTCGTTGATCGAGGGCCTCGCTTACGGCCATTTGCTGTTCCTCTTCGGCTCGGCGCCAGCCGCGCTACCCGGCGCCGATCGGGCAAGTAGCGCGGCTGCGGCATTCCGAACCGTTTACCGCAAGGCGGAGATCAGACGTAAATTTTCTGCAACTCGAGGGTTGCCAATTTCACTGCATCCTCGGCCGGCATGCCTTGAACCGCTTTGGCATACATGTCGACGATAACGTACTTGCTCATCACTTCGCCGGCTTTGCGATCCGCGGCCCCGGCATAGCCCGGGAACTGTCCGGAGCGGCCGGCCTTCTGGAACGGGAGCATGACCGGATCCTTGCTCCAGATGGGATCCTGTTCCCAGATGGTCGTTGCACCCACCGAATAGCCCTGCTGGGAATCGAACCAAGTTTGGTAGACCGGCTTCGAGGTGATCCAAGCGATGAAGTCCTTGGCCGCCTTCTGCTGCTTGGAATAGCCCATCAACATGTTCGTCATCGGCAGTTGATAGGAGAACTGCCCTGCCGGACCCTTGGGCAGCGCCCCGTGCAGAATGTCCTGCCATAGCGGCGTGCCCGGAATGTCCGCTGAGTAGGTGTCGGGCTTGCGCTTGGCTTCGATGTAAATCGAGGCGCCATTGAGCGTTGAGGAGATCGTGCCAGCGAGGAAAGCGCGGTTGTTGCTGGAATCGTCCCAGGCGAGGCCACCTTCGTCGCAGCATTCCTTCCAGAAGGCGGTCCAATATTTGACCGACTCAACGGTCTCTTTGCTGTTGAGCGCGACCGTCTTGCCGTCCGTTTCGACCTCCTTGCCGCCCCAAGACCACATATACGGATAGAAGAAGGTCGGCGGATCGCCAAAGCTATGACCCATCGCCTGGCCGAGCGGCTGGCCTTTAGCCTTGAGCTTTTTGCCGGCGGCTCGGTACTCGTCCCAGGTTTCCGGAAACTTGCTGAACCCCACTGCTTCGAACCAGGATTTCCGATACGCGTTCTGATTGCCGAGAATGCACCAGGGAACACCAAGCCATTTCTTGCCGTCATTGGCGACCGCGATCGACTCCTTGTAATAGCCGCCCTGGTCTTTGCCGATTTTATCGGCGATCTCGCTGACATCGGCCAAGCTGTCGGCATAGAGCTGCGGCCAATTGTTCAGCGCACAAATGACATCGGGGCCGGTCCCAGACTGAATCGCAGCCGTGGTGCGCGCCTGAATGTCGTTGCCGTTGATCATCTCGATATTGAGCGTGATGCCGAGATCCTTGGCGGCCGCCGGCACAATTTGCTCGCGCAGAACTTTATCCGAGGTAGGAACGAAATCGTTCCAGCGCAGCCAATGCACGGTGGTGCCCTGCGCGTAGGCGGGCGCCCGTCCCGTTGCAAGGATCGCGGCAATACCGCCGGCCTTTGCAGCGACTGCGCCCGCACCCGAAAGCTGAAGCAGTTTGCGGCGATGAATCCGAGCCATTAGTGGGGTCCTCCCTGTATGACCTGACTTTGAGTTTCTTATTGGTACGCTCTTTTAGCACGTTTTAGCGGCTCCGGGTCGAGGACGAAGGTGTCGCTCATGCGGCTGCGGCTCGCAGGCGGGGGCGCGATGCCGCAGGCCCCAGTATCCACGATCCTGCAAAAATTTTCGGCCGATGTACGACTGGGCCCTTTAGGACCGCACGAAGACGCCTTTGCCGCTGGTCTGGCGGTCGAACAGCCGATAGGCCTCCTCGGCCTGGGCCAACTGCCAGCGATGCGTGAACAGGTGGTCGACTGCGATCTTGCGGTCGGCGACGAAGCGGGCGCAGTCCGCCTGTCCAATCGTGGAAAAGGTCCATGAGCCGATAACGGTGAGCTGTTTGCGCAACAGATCGCGGCTGACATCGAGCGACACGCCGCCGCCCTCACCGACAAAACAGACCGTACCCCATGCCCTAGTCGCCCGCACGGCGGTCACCCTGCCCTCTGCCGCCCCGGACGTGTCGAGGCTCAGATCGGCGCCGGCGCCGTTGGTCAAAGTCTTGATGGCGGCGACCGGATCGTCGGTCTTGGGATCGATCAATGCATCGGCGCCGAATTCCTTGGCGCGCGTCAGCCGCTCGGCGCTAACGTCAAGTGCAATGACACGCGCGCCCATGGCGACTGCAAGCTGGGTGGCCGAAAGCCCGACCGGGCCCTGGCCGATTATGGCGATGGTATCGGCGCCGCTGACGTTCATCCGGCGCAGTGCGCCATAGGCCGTGCCGGTGCCGCAGGAAATCGCCGCGCCGGTCGTGAAACTCAGCTGTTCGGGCAAGCCGACCAGGGTGTGCGCTGGAACTTTCATGTAATCGGCATGTGCGCCATGCGCCGTGACGCCATAGATCGTGCTTCCGGCACTGCACATTTGGGCCCAGCCGCTGAGGCAATGCCGACAGGCACCGCAGCCGCTATAATGATGAACCATGACGCGGGCGCCAGCCGGTGCAGCGCGCTTTTCCACCTTGCTCCCAGCCGCAACGACGACACCGCAGGGCTCGTGCCCAGCGATGACGGGACCTTCGAGCTTGCCGAGCCCGAGTGCCGCGGTTTCCCCGCCGGTAGCGCGATAAAATTTCAGATCACTGCCGCACATGCCCGACGCCTTGATCTCGATGACGACCTCGTTGGGGCCGGGCGTCGGATCGGGAAATTCCGCAAGCTGTAATTTACGCTCGCCGAGAAAGGTCACACCACGCATCAAAATCCTCCGCTGCATTCGCCATGTTCGTGATCGAGAAAAATCGGGCCACGGCGCTGTCCGACCTGCGACACTTATCCACAGGGTGCCTTGACCCGTCGCCGACCCGCCGAGCAGGCTTGCGCGCCTTGAAATCGATGGACGAGCGATGGGCGACCATATAGCGGCAGCGCAGCGTTACCGGGCCCGGGCGGCTAAATGCGAGCTCTTTGCAAAGAATACGTCTTCCATGGGATTTGGCGAGTGCTACCGGCTGCTCGCGCAGCAGTATCTCGTGCTTGCGAATTTGGAAGACGACTGCGCGCGGCGGCCCTCCCCCTTCGCGCGGCAAGAGCACCAAAAAGAGCAACCGAAACCCGCCGACCAGCCACCCGCCCGGCCGGTTTGCGCGCGCATGTCCGCGGAGCGGCAGTTGCAAATGACCGCCCCCTCTACAGAGACCGTTTCGATGCCCCCGATGTAGGCCTGATCAATGCCGGCAGCGGAATTCAGCCGCTAAGCAAATATCTGAAATTTGGGCCTTTCTAGCCCGCGGCACTGGCTTGGGCGAGCGTGGCATTGCAGCGCACACCGACGGTGTTGCCAATCACTGCGGTATCTAGAAAGATTATTGCGCGTGTACGTGCACGGAAAACATGCGCGCGCTACGGATCGTTCGCAATTTGGAAAAACAATGGAGCGTTAAGCTGCCATGCTGGCTATCCGCTTGCGCATGAATCGGTGAACGCAACTCACAGCATCGGAGCCAAGCAATGACGAATCTGGGGTCGTTGAATGGCAGCCGTGAGGCCGGAAAGTCGGAACATCTTGGTTGGAAGGAACTGTATCTGAAGGAGGACTGGTGGGCCGTCTGGCTCGGCTTCGCTTTAATGGTCCTTGCGATCGTTTTATTCCAGGCCGGCAGCGGCAATATTCTCAAGGCGCTTGCCATCAACCCAGGCGGGCTCAGGTGGAGTTCGTTCGGCCAACTCGCCGATCACTTCGCGAAAAACGCACATCTGTATCTTTATCAGTTCGTGTTCTGGCTGATCTTGTTCGGCGCCACGACTGCCGCGATGGGAGTGAAATTCAAAGAATTCATACCGGGATTTATTTTCCTGTATGTAGCCTCGATTGTCATGTTCGCGATCGCCGGCTGGGCCAATGCGGCGCAGTTCAATCTTGAAGCGCCGCTGGTCGCGCTTATCCTCGGTCTCCTCATCGCCAATGTGTTTCGTTTGCCGGCGTGGATGGATAGCGCGTTCCGGGTCGAATATTTCATCAAGACCGGAATCGTTCTGCTCGGTGCCACGTTCCCGATAATGCTCGTGCTTACCGCCGGGCCGGTCGCCATCGTTCAAGCGACGATCATTTCTCTCGTCACGTGCCTCGTGATCTATTTCGTTGGCACGCGCGTGTTCGGCCTGGATAAACGCCTGGCCGCTGTCATGGGCGTCGGTGGCGCGGTATGCGGCGTGTCGGCCTCGATGGCAATCGCTGCGTCGGTGAACGCCAAAAAGGATCACATTTACACGTCGGTGACGCTCGTCGTCATGTGGGCCTTGGTCATGATCCTGGTGCTGCCGTTCCTTGCGCGCGCCATGGCCCTGCCCGCCGGCGTAGCCGGGGCATGGATCGGCACCTCCGAGTTTGCCGACGCGGCCGGCTTCGCCGCGGCCACGACCTACGGCAAGATGGTCGGAGCCGAAGATACCGCCATCAGATCGTTCACGCTGATGAAGGTGATCGGCCGCGACCTTTGGATCGGCATCTGGTCGATCGTGTTCGCCGCGATCGCGACCTTCGTATGGGAGAAGGGCGAGAGCGGTCGCGTACCGGACGCGCGCGAAGTATGGTGGCGGTTCCCGAAATTCGTAATTGGCTTCTTTGTTGCGTCTATGCTGATGAGCGCGTTTACCGGAACTTTCAGCACCGCGGACTTCAACAGCGCAGTGCGGCCAAACTTGCTCGCGCCATTAGCGTCGTTCCGCACCTGGACATTCATCTTCTGCTTTCTCAGCATTGGGCTGACTACGCGGTTTCGCGATCTGCATGTGGTGGGTTGGAAGGCGTTCTGGTCCTTCACCATCGGCGTCGCCGTCAATGTGATCCTGGGTTACTTCTTGTCGGTGGCGATCTTTGGCAGCTATTGGGCAGGTATCCACTGATGCGCCGCAAAAGGCGCTGAAGCGCTGCGGCGTCTGCCGATTCTTCACCGGCACGCCGGCAGCCCTCGAACGCGCGATTGCCGGCCTCAATATTCTCAGCTCCACCTACGGTTCGGTGCGCGGCGATACCGGGCTGTGCGAGCGGTACGACGTTTCACGACTGCGGCCACGACGGCCTGTCGCGAGTTTCAAGCGAGATGAAGCTCGCGTCCGCCCCCCGGCGGCAACTTCACATCATTGCAGAAAATCCTCAACCAGCTTGATCGTTGCTGCGGGATTTTCCTCCATGAGCCAATGACCTGAATTGGGCACAATTGCTCCCTGCACATTGGTCGCTGCCGCGCGCATTACGGTCGCCATCATCGGACCGAACGACTTCTCGCCGCCGACTGCGAGTATGGGCATCGTCAGCATGCCTTTGCCCACGAATGCCTTATTGTCCATGGCGTCCTGATCGAATGCCTTGAACTGTTCGAACCCGGCATGCATGGCGCCCGCCTCGGCATAGAGTTTGGCGTAGTGCTTGCGCGACGCTTCATCGAATTTTTTCGGATCAGCCGAAAATTCATTCCAGAACCGATCGAGATAGATTCGCTCGCGGCCTTTCACCAGCCGCTCCGCATCCGGTCCGTAGAAGGAGAAATGCCAGAGTGCGTGGCTACGGATAATGTCATCCCACGGCCCTATTCCGGGAAGCGGGGCATCGATGAGGACGAACTTGCCTACGCGGCCTGGATATTGGGCGGCAAATGCATAACCAACCATGTTGCCGATATCGTGAGTGACAAGATCGACCTTTTCGATCTTGAGCGCATCAAGCACGCCGGCCAGATCCGCAGCTTGGGTCTTTTTGTCATAGCCGCCCGCCGGCCGCGACGAGAGACCAAGCCCGCGCAGGTCGGGCACGATCACGGTATGGTTGCGAACCAGCCGAATGGCCAGCGGCGACCACATGTCGCCAGTTTCGCCGTAACCGTGCAGCAAAACGACCGCGGGGCCCTCGCCGCCGACGCGCACATAGATCTGCACGCCATTGGTGAGAATGTTGTCGGTTCTGAAATTCGCCGGATAAGGCTGGATGGCGGCCAGCGCAGATGCGCCGAGAAGAAAGCTGATCGACGCCGCAACAGCGAATTTCCGCATTTGCAAACTCCCCCAAATGCACGCCGAATTGATGGTCCCCGCAGCAGCAGGCTACGGTCTCAGCACGATCTTGGCAGCGGCGGCGCGGCCGGCATCGATGTCCTGGAAGGCGCGCGGCCCCTCGGCGAGCGGCCGCTGTTCGATCCAGTCCAGCGGGCCGAGCCGGCCGGAGGCAATAGCCTCAAGCGTCCGCCGAAATTCCAGCGGCGTATAACAATAGGTGCCGGCGACGATGATCTCCTGCAGCGTAATCTTGCGGACATCGAAGCCCTCTGAGCCCGGCAACAATCCGACATGAATGATCACCCCGCCGGGCTTGACCAGACGCGAAGCCGCAGCACGGGTGGCAACCGCGCCGACGGCGTCGATGACAAGATCGATCGAATGTTTGGCCGGTTGACCGGATTCGTCCGGCGCATAGCATTCGAACGAACCGGCGCGAGCCGCCGTCCGGCGCCGTGCGGCATTGGGTTCGCCGATATGAATCTGCGCCGCGCCGTGCATCGCCAGAACCAAAGCGCAGGCAAGCCCAATCCCGCCGCCGCCGAGCACGCCGCAGCGGCTCGCCGCAAGCGGTCGCTGCATCAAACGGGCGCCAAGATTGACCGCGTGATAGGCGACCGCAAGCGGCTCGGTCAGCGCCGCTTTTGCGCTGTCCAGGCCGTCGGGAATCTTCACGACGTTGCGCTCCGGCACGCGCACCAGTTCGGCAAAGGCGCCGGCACGCGGCGGCACCGAAAGGAGCTGTCGCGAAGGACAAAGATGCGGGCGGCCTTCCAGGCACCAGTCGCAGACGCCGCATGGAACAAGCGGATTGACGGCGACACGCGCGCCACGATCAGGACCGCTGACAACAACGCCGGCGGCTTCATGCCCCAGCACGAGCGGCGGCGGTCGCCGAGAGTCGTGGCCATGGTAGGCATGCATATCGGAGCCGCAAATTCCGACCGCTTCGACGCGGACTAAGACTTCATCATTGCCCGGCGCCGGCTCCGGTTCTTCGCGGCACAACAGAACGTTCGGCTCGGTGTAGACAAGCGCTTTCATCTTGATCGGTCGCTGCAGGCCGTTTCACGCGCGATGTTAGCAGGAACCACCGGATCGCCAAAATGCGTCGCGACCTCGTCAGTCGCAAAAACGGCGGGATTTTCGACAAACAAGCGGGCGGCATTGGTGCGCTGATCAACGATCACACCACCCGGCACCAAGGGACGACGCCATGGATGTTGCAATGCGCGACCGCCCAAGGAGCGAAGCCGAACAGGCAAACTCGGTCCCCCGGATCGTCGTCGTTGGCGGCGGAGCCGGCGGACTCGAACTTGCCACCATGCTCGGCGACAAGCTCGGTCGCCGCGGCAAAGCCGAAATTACGCTCATTGATAAATCGCGTGCGCATTTATGGAAGCCGTTGCTGCACGAGATCGCCGCGGGCAGCATGGATCTCGGTCATCACGAGCTCGATTATCTGGCGCAGGCGCACTGGCACCATTTCAATTATCGCGCCGGCGAAATGATCGGGCTCGATCGCAACCGTCGTGAAGTGCTTGTCCCGCCCGTGATCGAGGAGAAGGGCATCGAGGTCACTCCGGCGCGCGGCTATCCTTACGATATTCTGGTCGTGGCTGTCGGGAGTTCGACCAATGATTTCGGCACGCCGGGAGTAGAACAGTACGCGATCTGCCTCGAGACGCCCGACGAGGCGGCACGCTTCCACCGCCGTCTCGTCAACGCATGTTTGCGCGCGCAGAATCAAAACGGGCCGCTACGGCCGGGACAGCTCCAAGTCGCAATTGTCGGCGCCGGCGCCACCGGCGTCGAACTCGCCGCTGAATTGCACAAGACGACGCGCGAACTCGTGGCATTTGGGCTCGATCGCATCGATCCCGACCGGGACATCACGTTGCACCTGATCGAGGCTGCTGACCGAATCCTGCCGGCCTTGCCGGCACGCATCGCAAAATCTGCAACCGATCTGCTTGGCAGCCTTGGCGTCAAGGTTTACACCTCCGCACGCGTGGCAGCGGTGACGCCGGATGGCATCAAGCTTGCCGACGGCACGATCATCAATGCGGAGCTCGTCGTCTGGGCGGCCGGGGTCAAGGCGCCGGGCTTTCTTCACAACATCGACGGGCTCGAAACCAACGCGATCAATCAGCTCGTCGTGCGGCAAACCCTGCAAACCACCCGCGATGACGATATTTTTGCCATTGGGGATTGCGCCGCCTGTTCATGGCCGGAACGAAAAACCCTCGTACCGCCGCGTGCGCAGGCCGCGCACCAGCAGGCGACGCACTTGGCAAAACAACTGCCGCGAAAACTTGCCGGGCAACCAATTCAACCCTGGTATTACCGCGACTTCGGCTCACTGGTGTCGCTCGGCGAATACAGCACGGTCGGCAGCTTGATGGGCAAGCTCGTCGGTCGCAGTTTCTTTGTCGAAGGCTATTTCGCGCGGCTGATGTACGTGTCGTTGTACAAAATGCACGAATATGCGCTGCACGGCTTTATCAAAGTCGCGCTCGACACCCTCGTTCGGCTGATCACGCGGCGCACCGAACCTCAGGTGAAACTGCATTGACAAGGGATGCGCGCCCGCAAGCAAACACAATGCAGCTCCGCCAACGCGGCAGCCCCGGTGCCTGACGGATCTACTCTTCTGGCAACAGCCCGTTACGCGGCGAGGTTTAATTCCTTGCTGGGCCGGAATGCGACTTTCTTGCCGGCCTTGATCTCGATCGGCTCGCCGGTTGCGGGATTGCGTCCCATGCGCGCGGCGCGGTGCTTGACCTGCAGAATACCCAGACCGGCGATCCTGACACGTTCACCGTGCTTCAAATGCCGGGTAATTTGGTCGATCAGATCGTGAATCAGCGTTTGTCCCATGCGTTTGGTCAGGTGATGGTCCTTGGCCAAGCGGGCGGCGAGATGCTTCATCGTCACTGTAGCTTTGGTCGCCATGGCTTTCCTCCTCCGCGCGGTGGTTGCGCAGATAAAAGCTAGCTTATCTGATTCGCGGTGAACGAAATTCAATGGACGCTGGCAAATCCAACCGACCGGCCGCGGGGGAGCGTGCCGGCTTGAGGTCAATTGCCGATCAAAATCTGGGCGGCTGCGCCATTTCTCATCAGCCGCACCCTGCGTTGCTACAGCAAGTCCTTGATAAGGCCTAAAGAATGCGCCGGGCGGGGCTAAGCCACTTGGCACATCTATTGCACCGCCGCTACGCGTCGCGGCAAGCTCTTAAATAGCAGAGGAAGCCCCAATGACCCGCGCCGACCTGACTGAAAAGCTTCTCGACATCAAACGCGAAAAGGGATGGACCTGGAAATATATATGGGAACAAATCGGCGGCATGTCGCCGGTCCTCGTCACCGGTGCCATTCTCGGGCAAATGAAACTCACCAAACCGCAGGCCGCCAATGCGGCAAAGCTGTTCGGTCTTTCCAAATCCGAGGAGACCTTGCTCAACGAGGTGCCGATGCGCGGCGCCGGCACTGCGATGCCGCCGACCGACCCGCTAATCTACCGGTTCTACGAGCTGGTCATGGTCAACGGACCGGCGTTGAAGGCGCTGATCGAAGAGGAATTCGGTGATGGCATCATGTCGGCGATCGATTTCGATATGGAAATCAGCCGGCAGAGCGATCCCAAGGGTGACCGCGTGCGGATAGCGATGAGCGGCAAGTTTCTACCGTACAAGTATTACGGCGCAACGGGCAATAATCTCCAATACGGCCTTAAAGAACAGTGAGCGCCGCGGCGCCGCGCGGCTAAATCTCGATTAGCTGAGCACCTCTCGCACCGCACGTGCGGCCTCGTTAATCGCAAGGTGCGCGTAGGCATCTCCGCCGGCGTCGGAATTTGCAATGGCGATGCGACCGAACGGCTGCCGCGCCACCTTGAGGATCCGATCCTCGTAGTCGTTGCCGTCATACAGCGAATTTGCCACGTAACCGTAGCCGTGCGGCCAACGGTTCACGGTAATCGCCGCGATGTCGCGCGCGCTGACAAAGCCGCCGGCACCGAGCATGCGGTCGAGTTGGTCGCGGATGCGGTCTTCGAAATCTGCAAAGGTCATGGCAAAAAGCTTGGCTTGGCCGACGCGAAACTGGGCGCGTGCATCAAGTCCGGAATTTGGCACGCCGGGCACGTGCACGAGATGGACAACGATCGGCTCGTCCGGGTCGCGCGGATGGCGATAACCGCCGAGGTCGACCGGAAAATCGAGCGCAGCGTGAGTGAAAAAACCCATGGGCGCGGCAATGTCGGAGACCTTGAGCGCGAGCCATGACCGCCAATTGCGGATAACGACATTGGTATAAACCAGCGGCGTCTTGACATTGAGCGCTAGCGCCTCGCGCTGCCCCTTGGGCAGTTCGGGCGCCAGAAATGGAATCATCATGTGGAAGCAGGCGAGGATTGCGTGTCTGGCGACGACGCGATGGGCTGCGCCGTCGTCGCGCACATAACCGACGGAGACCCCGTCGGCCGTTTGCCGCACATCGAGCACGGTCGATAAAAGACGGATGCGAACTTTGTGCTCCGCACGATCGAGCTGTTCATAGTCGAAATCGGCAAGCACGACATCGTCCATTGTCTGTCCGGGCGCCACGGCCGGAATAAGCGCGCGCGCCAGAAGCCGCGCCAATGAGGCGTTGCCGTCCGGGAAATGATAAATGTAGGGCTCGCTCCATTCCGGATGATCCTCAGCGGTAAGGCCCAATCCGGCAAAGCCGGGATAGCCGAAGCTGCGCAGATCAAATGCCGGCACCGCGTCGCAGCCGAGCCCGAAAAAGCCGAGCGGGCGGCCCTGGAAGCAATTCGCCACCTCCGCGCTACAGCCGCAGATCTTGATGAGATAGTCGCGGTAGCTCGTGCTCTTGAGGATCTTGAGCTTTTCCTCATTTGATCTGTCTGCAAGCGGGTCACGGGCGGAGTCATATAGCGACAGTAACTGCTGTTTGCTCGAATCCGCGATCGGTATGGCGGCGACAAACTTGGCCAGCGCATCGCCGGCCTCGATATGGCGCGACAGCAGCGGGTCGCCGGCAATGAGCGTATCGCGCCCGAATGTTTCCCGATCGAAAAACACCCCGCGCAAGAGTCCAAGCGAAGCATAGAAGCCCCGATCGAACGCAGTGTCGAAGCGGCCGATCTCTACGCCGAGATCGCGCAGCAGTCGCTTGGCGACATCGCTCCACAATGTTTTCGGCGACTGCATCGATTGGCTGCCGCCATAGCCGATAAGCATGCGCCGGCCGACCGTAAACTCGTTGCGCTTGGCATGGCCGCCGAAATCGTCGTGATTATCGATGATCAGAATGCGGGCGCCTGGCCCTGCTGCGCGGCGATAGAACCAAGCGGCAGAGAGCCCGCTGATTCCGCCACCGACCACAACCAGGTCGTAGTGCTCTTCGATCGCGGCATCGTTGATGCCGAAGCGCCGGCCCTCGCGTGCGAAAGCGTGGGCGACCTCGAAGGACCCGGGATGTTGGCCGCGCAGGCCGGTCAGAGCCGGCGGACAATATCGGCCGGGAGCGGCGGCGAGCTGAGCCGCCGGAGTCAGTCCAGCGGCAACGGCAAGGGCGGTGCCGTTGAGAAAATCGCGCCGGGTGATGGATGGCATGCGAAAATCTACCATCGTGATCCTGGCTTTGCACGGCAAGCGAACCCCTCTTCTTAGGCAACCGTTCATCGCTGTTGAACCCGCAGGCCAGATGGTAAATTTCGCTTATGGCGAGCCACCCCATTCTCATTGTCGGTGGCGGGCTGACGACCGCGCTGGCACTAGCGCGACGCGGTCGCCCGACGCGAGTGCTCGAAGGCGCCGCGGAATTCGGCGCGATCGGCTATGGCATCCAATTTGGCCCGAATGTCTTTCACGTTATCGACCTACTCGGACTGACGGCCAATGTCCTTGCGGTTGCAGAGGCGCCCGGCGGCGGTGGTGATGCTGGATGCGCTCGATGGCAAAGAATTGGTGCGCATGCCAACCGGCGTGTCGTTCCGGGCGCGTTTCAAAATCCCTACATCATCGTTCACCGCATCGATTTACATAACGTATTGCTCGATGCCGGCCACCAGAACGAGATGATCGAACTGGTGGCGGATGCGATGGTGACCGGTTTTGAGGAGGACGGCGATAAGATCGGCGTGGCAACGGCGGATGGCCGCACCTTTAGCGGCGCGCGCGCCGGTGCGGCATTGGCACAAGGACCGGGTCGCTCATCTGGGAGACGCCCCGCACGCGCCGTTGCAATCGCTGGCGCAGGGCGCCTGCATGGCCATCGAGGACGGATTCTTCCTTGCCGAAACGATCGCCGCCGCTGGTGATGATTTTGCCGCCGCGTTCCGGCGCTTCGAAACCATTCGCCTCACCTGCACCGCCCGCGTGCAGCTTGAGTCGCGCTCTATGTGGAACTCGTTTTTGCACGTCGAGGGTATTGAGCGCGATGTCCGTAACACGACTGTCGCGCGTTGGGACGGGGCGCATTTGTTCGACCAGCATCGCCAGAGCCGATCAATAGCGCTGCAAAATAATCTGCGTCTTCATGAACCCATGGTTTTCATGAACCCACGGCGGCTGCTTTGCGGGACGCGCCAGTCACGCCGAGTTCAGCGAAAATCTCGTCATTGTGCTGTCCAAGAACAGGTGGCGGCGTGTCGATGCGTGGGCCTCCATGCGCATAGGTAAATGCCGCAAGGGGCACCAATAATGCACCCTCAATGCCCGAGGCTGCCGGATGGCGATGAATGATGCTGCGGCCCGCAAGCTGCGGATCGGCCACGGCATCGGCCATCGTGCGCACCCGCGCCGCCGGCACATGACGCGCTTGCAGAAATTCTTCCCATTCCTCGGCGCTGCACGTGAGCATGATCTCCGTCAGCGCCGCGACCTCGCGTTCGTGATTGGCGTCGCGTTCCTCATTGCTCCGCTTGATCATCTCCGGGCGGCCGAGCACGGTCCACAAACGGCGCTGCTGGCGCAAATTGCTGGCGCCGAGCATGACCATTCCGTCGCTTTACCCCCGAAAGCGGACACCATCTCGTTCAATCACAATCGATTTCGTCTAAGGGTGTAGGACCAGCTTTTGTGCGCGCCAATTTAATAGCTCGCCTACCCAAAGTACGTTTTCGGACGGGCAGGCGATCTCGTGAACCCAGCCAAATTGTTTCAACTGTTTTCCGCTTTCGCCGAGCACGCCCAATATCTGACCGTCAAGCGCCAGTTTGTAGATGCGGCCGGGCCACGCATCGGCAGTGTAGAGCACCTGATTTGATCCTGGTGTGATGCAGATCGTCCAAGGTGAGCCCGGCACAAAAGTGCCTCCAGCAAGCTGCGCCTCGCTCGGGATATTGCCGATCGCCGGCTTGGCGTTGGCCGGCACTGGCACATCGATGATCATTTGGCGCAGGAAGTTGCCTTCGCCGTCGAACACTTGGATGCGATGATTCCCGCGATCGGCAACATAGACATTGTCCTTAGCATCTACCGCGATTGCGTGCGGGGTGGTGAATTGGCCAGGCCCGTTGCCGCGCTCGCCCCATGATTTGAGCCAATTGCCGTCCTTGTCCACTTTCGCAATGCGCGAGTTTATGTAGCCGTCGCTGATATAGGTGTTGTCGGCTGAATCGAAGGCAACATCGGTCACTTGGCGGAAACGTCCCGGCTCCGCGGCAAGGGGCGGTTTGGGGTGTTTCAGTGGTCCCGTCTCCTCGTCTGACGCTTCCTGTTTGCGCCCGAACACCATGGCGACACGTCCCGCAGGCGTAAACTTGATGACCATGTCTGAGCCTTTGTCGGTGACCCAGATGTTGTCGTGCCGATCTATTTTCACCATGTGGGCGAACGACCAAGCGTAAAGATGATGGCCGATCTCACGCAGGTAATAGCCATCGGCATCAAATTCGAGAAGCTGCGCGGCTGCGGCAGCGTATGCCGGACCGGTGGTATCACCACGCGAAAGGACGAAGATGTGGCCGTTAGAATTGACAGCGATGCCGGTAACTTCACCGAAATAGAGATTGTCTGGCAGCTTTAGGGGATCGGGCATCGAGTCGAAAGCGATAACTGGAGGCTGCTGCTGCGCGAAGGCCGGTGTGCATAGCAGCACGATCAACCCGACGAGCCAGTTACGCATGGACCCCTCCCTAAATGCTTTGGCTTTTGTCGCGATCGGGTAAATCTACAGCATCTCTTGCACAGTCTGACAGCGCGTTGGCGGCGGTTGTGGGCAGTCGGGCGATGTCAGGTTGATGTCCGATATTCCCTCGAAAGCAGACATAGCCGAACGTTGTTGTCATGTCCGCTTTATGCCAAAAGCAGACATAGGCCCGCCTATTCGATCAACTAAATCCCGGGTCCTTCTTCCCTTAGTCCCAATCAACAATGCCCGCTCAACGCTGCAGACAACGGGCGACGTCGGGCCTGGTTGAGGTCTAACATGATCGATCTCTCTGAAGGGGGAATCCATGCCCGATGACATTCACGAGGTCTATGCCATTCGCTACGGCCACCATTCGCGTCGGTCGCCAGCCAATTTCATCGATGGCGATCCGCACGACATCCTGCAGCCGCTCGATTTCTTTGTCTGGGCGATCGTTGGTCCGTCCGGCGTGATCGTGGTTGACACCGGTTTCAACGAGTCGATGGGCAAAAAACGCCAGCGTGAAATGGTCAAGCCGGTACGCGACGGGCTGCAAGCGCTCGGCATCGCCGCCGAAACCGTCAAAACCGTCATCATCAGCCACATGCATTACGACCATTGCGGCAATTACGATCTGTTTCCGCAGGCGCGCTATCATTTGCAGGACCGCGAAATGGCTTACGCTACCGGCCGCTGCATGTGCCACCAAGCGTTGCGCGCGCCGTTCGAGGTCGAAGATGTGGTGGCGATGGTGCGCAAGGTTTTCTCGGGCCGCGCCGTGTTTCACGACGGCATCAGTGACATCACCTCCGGCGTCACCGTCCATCACATCGGCGGTCACTCCAAAGGGCTGCAGAGCGTGCAGGTGAAGACGCGCCGCGGCTACGTGGTGCTGGCCGCCGATGCCACGCACCTCTACACCCACATCGACAGCGGACGTGTGTTTCCCATCACCTACAATGTCGAAGAGGTGGTGGAGGGGTATGAGACCCTAAAGCGGCTCGCGACATCGCCGCGGCACGTGGTGCCCGGGCACGATCCCTTGGTGCTGCAGCGTTATCCGGCCGCTAAGCCCGGCCTCGAGGGCTGGGTGGCGCGGCTCGATGCCGACCCAAAGTACGGTTGAGCGTGGCGTGCCTTAACTCTCGAAACAACAACTCGCTCATCTGCGCGCCGGAACGAAAGCCGCGCCGCGGTTGCGAAACGCTTGCGGTGCCCCCATCAGGCGATCGCAAATCTCTAATTTCGGCGGCGCGAGCGTCGCCACGGCAAGCGGCGCTTCCCCGCTCGAGGTGAAATCTGAAGGTGATAGGCACGCGAAAACCGCGTGGTCGTGTAACCTTGCCTTCATTGTCCCTGCATCATGCAGACACAAATTCGCAATGCGAATCTAATAACCTGGATTGTCTCTTTGTAAGGAACTTTTAGGATTTCCGCCCGTTCTCTTGTATCTCCCCACAGGACGTGAGTCGGACACCCTGTCGCGGCGGAAAGGAGCCTTATGACTGATAGCGACCAACGTGCCTTTGCAGAAACCGTTTTTGAACGCAATCAAAGACGCGATGCGGAAATCAACGAGGCGCTCAAGCAAGAAAACGCGCGGCGTGAGGCAGCGGTCAAGAACATGTACCGTTTGAGGGCATTGCGTTTAGAACGCGATCAAAAGGCCAACGGCAAGTAAGCGGGCATCAATCCGGGGTAGCACGGTGGTGGGAGTTCGTGTCACCCGTGGGACTAAATGAGCGCCGACTGCCAAATCATTTTACCGTGCCACCCTGATTTACGGCAGCAGCTTTGCCAACCCCTGAAAGCGGACATTGCAGAGGCGGACCGGCATGTCCGCTTTGTGCCAAAAGCGCACATTTCATATCGTCCCGTCAGGTGAGACCAGATTGCCCTTTATTTCCCCCCGATGACCATTGCCCAGTATTTTCGGTGGGCGTTTTGTGCATGTGCGACGCCGATCCACTTGGCGCCGTGCAGCAATAGATTGGCGCGATGCATAGAAGAATTGGTCCACTGCTCTAAGGTGCTTGCGAAATCAGCATGACCGTATGCGATATTCTCAGCCGCGCGACTGAACCCGCTGCGGCTGATCCTGCTTGAAAACGGCGCCAGTACGTTGTGATCGAGCGAGTCGCGTGCCGCCATGGCGTTCGCCTGCTCCTGCGCAATGCGGGTGAGCGAAGGGCTGATGGCGACTGATTCTTCACCGTGTTGATGACGAAATGCGGAGATCAGCATCGCAGGATTATCGCCGGTAGCACCAAGCAATAACGGTTTCGGACGTGGCAGCGGAGGGTTCTCGATTGGCGCAGTGTCAGTTTGCACCGTGGCGTTTTGCTCGTCTGCGTGCGCTGGTGAGATGAGCGTTACCAGCACGATGGCTACATTGATCGATAGCATTTCTTGCCGTCCCAAACCCTTACGCTCGCATTTATCGTATAATGTCTCGTCCGCCCCGGATTGGGTGCATTTTGCGTCCCGCCGCCATAAAACAAAACTCGTCCGAGTATAGAAATGCGGCCTAGGTCCCCCTTAGTTATCGCGATTGTGTTGGCGGCTTTTGTCCTTGCCGCATTTTACGTCATCTATCGCTTAGTCGACCCGCTCCCGCCACGTCACCTCGCAATTGCTGCCGGGATCGTGGGCTCCGGGTACGACAACTTTGCGAAGCAATACGCGCGGATACTTGCACGCTATGGCGTTGCGCTGGAGATCCGCAACTCTGCTGGCGCAGTGAAGGATCTTGATCTGTTGCGAGATCCAAGTTCTGGCGTGCAGGCAGCACTCACTACCTTCGGCGTGTCACTACCGGACGATGCGAACGCCCTCTATTCGCTAGGCGGGATATTCGATGCAGCGATATACATTTTTTATAGAAACCTGGAGCCTATAACGACCTTTGCGCAATTCCGTGGCAAACGCCTTTCCATCGGCATGCCGGGAACCGCTCTTCGGTCGCTCGTCTTTGAGGTGCTAAAAGCGACTGACGCATTGGATGCTTCCACTCAGCTCTTGGATCTCGGTTACACGCAGGCAATCGATGCGTTGATCGCGGGCGAAATCGATGTGGCCGTCTTTCCCCAGGATGCTATCCCTTTGCAGCGCGCGCTCGATGCTCCGGGCATCCGACTAATGAGCGTGGCGCAAGCCGAATCCATAGCCAAGACGGTCCCTGGACTTAAGCATGTGGTGTTGTGGCGAGGTCTCATCGATTTAAGTCGTGATATTCCCAATTCGAACGTAGACATGCTGGCCTCCCGCAACAGGCTGCTGGTGCGAAACGATCTTCACCCTGCCTTGCAATATTTGCTGCTCGAAGCAATGCGAGAAGTCCACTGGGCGCCGGGGCCTTTCAATGGTCTGGGGGAATTCCCTGCTGAACAGCCCAATGATTTACCGCTCTCTCCAACGGCACAGGCATTTTACCGCTCGGGCCCGACTCTGTGGCAGCGGTACACGTCTTTTTGGCTTACGTCACTGCTCAATCGAATCGCATTCTTTGTTATTCCGGTCGTCGCGGCGCTGATCCCTGTAGTTGGGTTCGCGCTTTCGATTTACAGATGGCTCTACGTTCGCCGTCTCACCCGCTCCGAAAGATCTACGCCAGGGGGGTGACACCGCATTGGCAGGTCAAAAAAGCTGACGCTAAATCGCGAACCTCCCATGTCCGCTTTGGGTCATTAGCGGACATTGACTGGCGCGCGGAGGATGTCCGCTTTACCCCCAAAAGCGGACATTCGCGAAGGCAGACACCATAACAGGCATATCCGCCAAGTGCCAAAAAGGCCATTCCAGCGTAAAGTTATCGGAAGCTTAGACAGTAGGCTTCAATCGCGGGAAACCCTAAAGATGATGAAGAACAAAACTCACGCGATCGGCTGGAAGGTAAGTGATTTCGCGCTTCCAGGTATCGACGGCAAAACGTATTCGCTTGCGGAGGTTCGCGGGCCGAAAGGCACGCTCGTGGTGTTCCTCTGCAATCACTGTCCCTATGTGAAGGCATCTATTAACCGGATCGTGGCCGAGGTTAATGCACTACGTGGGATCGGCATCGGTACGATTGCTATCATGCCAAACGATGCCGAGGCTTATCCCGAGGACTCTTTTGACAACATGAAGGCGTTCGCAGCGCGTCACGATTTCACCTTTCCTTATGTGATCGATACCAACCAGGAAGTGGCACGCGCTTATGACGCTCAGTGTACGCCCGACTTCTTCGGCTTCAACGCACAAGGTGAGCTGCAATACCGAGGTCGGCTCGATGCTTCGCGCATGACCCCGATCCCGAATGCTCGCCACGACCTATTTGAAGCCATGAAGCAGATCGCCGAAACGGGACGTGGACCGAAAGAGCAAATTCCATCCATGGGGTGTTCGATCAAATGGAAGCACTGAGGTGATCGCGGGGTGGTCATTGGCGCCGGGAATGTCGGCGGGACGCTCGGAACGGCCTGGGCGCAAAAAGCCGGTCACGAGATTTTCTTCGGCGTCAGGAATCCAACGTTTGACCAGACGCAAGCGGCGGTGCGGCGGCTGGACGGCAAGGCGCGCCGGCACGCCGGAACAAGCAGCGGCATTCGCTCAATTCATCGTGCTGACGACGCCATGGAATGCGGCCGAAGCAGTAATCCGATCGATGGGCGATTTGAACGGAATGGTATCCTCGATGCGACAAATCCCCTCGCCATGGGGCCTGACGGGTTTGCTCTTGAAATCGGCCACAACATTTCCGCCGGCGAGAAGGTGCAGGGCTGGGCCAAAGGCGCATCGGTTTTTAAGACCCTCAATACAACCGGTTTTGGCAACATGGCCAATCCGATTTTTCGCGGCGTGAAATCGGTGATGTTCGTGGCTGGAGATGACGCAGCGAATAGGTCGAGTGTTGTCGAACTGGTGGCTGCGCTGGGATTCGAGGTAGTGGACGCTGGGCCATTGCGAAATGTCCGGCTTCTCGAAGCTCATTGCATGCTGTGGATCGACTTGGCGTTTACCTGCGGTCTTGGCCGCGACTTTGCCTTTGCAGTCGTCAGACGGTGACCTGTTTCTCGTAATATCGGATTGGAGCGGTTTGCATGTGGATGTCCGCTAAGTGGAGCGGGCGTCAGATTCCGAAATCAAAAGTGCCCTGCCACGAGGCTTTTGATCAAAATCAATGTTCGGCATTTGTACGACACTTACGATTTAAGCGTCCGAGCCTGAGTAAGCTCCGGCCACGTAGAGGAGTTTTGCACATGGGTATCCTTGACGATTTACT